>Ga0302209_10000877_pt1 | contig 13650 bp, 9 predicted proteins | sample II_Fen_E3_1_FD_194574 | JGI IMG/M metagenome (GOLD analysis project Ga0302209, IMG submission 194574) | Peat permafrost microbial communities from Stordalen Mire near Abisko, Sweden - II_Fen_E3_1 | ecosystem: Environmental > Terrestrial > Soil > Wetlands > Permafrost | place: Sweden: Abisko...
ACTGATCAATACATTACCGGTTTCATCAATTTTAGTGGAAAGTTTATGCTTTTCACCAAAATCTTTCAAATAAGCAATAATGCGTTCTTCTTTTTTAGATGGCCTTGGAATTTGGGTGATTTCATGAAAGAAGTTCCAGACCAATGACGGGGTGAGTGTTATCATTTCGTTTAATTTTAAAAATTCGTGTAGATAAATAAACTTACGACAAAGATACAGAAAATTGTTAAGGAGATGGATTGTTTTCATCTCATTTACCATCCGGCCAAAATAACAGCAGGAATTTATTACTTAATTTTAAAAGAATTTCAAGCTGAATTTACTTTGTTTTAAGTGAATTTTATTCTAAAACTCTTTATTCTACCTATAAAACAAAAAAGATTAGGAATCCATAACTGAATTCTAAATCTTTATATTGTTCTATGTGTCTATTGGGTTAATCTGTCTCTAGTGCATATCTAAAAGTCATTGATTTATTGAATCTGTTTGGCACTTTTGAAAACCCAATACCGTTGAAGATTATAATTTAAACCAATTGAAACAATTAAATCTACTATAATCCGGCTTATTTTATAATCGATACTCAGAAAAGTAGTGACAAAATAAGTCCCGGATGATTTTAATAAAATACTGTTTATTACAACAAGTACAAATTTCATCATTTGTTTGTTGATTGAGTTTTTGTACGGGAGCTCTTTAGAACGGAATGTCCATCTTCTGTTCAGACTGAAATTCACAACTGCACCAATAATTCCACCAATGGCAATGGAAATGGTATAGTGCACATGAAACACTTCCGTGAAAAACACCATTATTCCATAATCGGTTATCCCACCAATAAAAGCGGAAATCTGGGCTTTCGCAAAAATAAATATTTTTTCAAATATTCTTTCTGTTTTAATTCTGTTCTCTTTCTTCATTGTCGCGTACATCGGCCATCTTTAATAATTTATTCGTATCAATTATGTTAGAAACAAGCAACAATACACAAGCTATTGCTGAAGAATAGATGATTGATCCTTTTAAAATAACTTCCAGAATTAAGATCAGGGAGATAACTATTCTCACTTCGGTGGGGCCGAATAAACCCGAATCGATGGAATATTTATTTGAGATCTTATAGCGAAGCAAGGTGGTAAGCATCTCCCAACCATACAAAATCACAAAACAGAAACCAATGATTTCCCATTCGCTGTCAATATAAATCACAAACCCCCAACCCATCAAAACAACACCGATCCAATCTGTTGTGATATCCAATGCAAAACCATACCATTTTCGTTGTTTGTTCCGGTAATATGCTATCCTTCCATCCAACGAATCGCCAAACCAACAAACCATAAAACCAAAAACACCCAGTAAAAGATAAGCTCCGTCAAAGTAAGTTGCTAAAATGAAACTTAATAAAATAATAAAGCTTCCAAAGAAACCGATGGCAGTAAGAATGTCTGACGTGATCCAGGATGGAATCCTTTGAACCAGAAACGCAATTGTTCTTTGTTCAGCTGTCTTTAGTAAATTCGTACGACTCCGGTCTTGTGAAATGATCTTTAAAACCTCGTTAGTAGAATGGGCATTTTCTATTTCCATTTTAGTAGTTTATTGTAAGTATTGTTTTATATCTTCTTTACTGATTTTTTTGTCTTATTACTTCCGATATTTCGTTTTTATTTATTCTTTAAAAGGACAACTAAAACTCATTTCATTTTTCAATCCCAATCGATGTTCCGGCATTTATTCTTTTCCGTTATTGTCCCGTATCTATTTGAATGATAGTTAGCTGAAATTTTAATTTTAATAATAACTAAAAATAGCAATCAAATGTTTACTGATTGAATCGTTTTTATTTTTATTTTAATATCTGAATTTTATACACACCGATTTAGAAAGTATTGGATCGGTTTTTATTTCATTTAATGATTCTCCACATAACGTCCTATTCTTTAAAAAATAGATGTTGGTGCTTCAGTAAAATCTAAAGGTTCAATTACATTTTCTACCAAAATGTCGGAGTATTCCGTCAAGTCGAAATGTACCAAACGCTCCTTGTATCACTTTACAATCTATTTTATTCATGGACATTGAAGATAATTAATCAATATAATCTGTTTAAATCAGTGTAATCTGTGGACAATCTCTTTCTTTAAAAATCAAACCTAAACCGCATTCTTAGTCCGATACTGGAAACATTCGGGTTATTCAGGTAGGTAAATCGTTTGACAAGATCAAGTCTGAATACCTTAAATATATTACCAATTCCTACACTTCCTTCAATATAAGGTGTTTTTCCCAACGTATACGTTACAGGTGTGCCATCCGGTTCAACCGGCAATCTGAATAAATCGCCGTTGTATGTTGGATCGTTGGTCTTTGTTAAATTCCCATACAGAATTTTGCAGGTGATAATTTCCCTCCAGTTTAAATGCTTCATAAATGGTATTTTGTTGAAAAAGAATCCATTGAACGAGTGATCAATCAATAACGATGTATATTGGTCGGTGACAAATTCCAGGAAATTCATCATGTTGTAGGATTCAATCTGATAAGAATAAGTCTGGTTGGCTTGTGGCATGTTCAGGAGCGGATAGGGTACTTTCCCAAATATCTTTCCGGCTTCCCATACTACATCCGAATAACCCAGGAATGACAAATAGAATCTTTTGTGGATTGAAAACCGGACAATTTGATAGTCATATTCATTTTTCCATGCTTTTGAACCTGCGTTGATCTTCAATTCGAAAATGGGATATTTATTGTAGAAGGGAATCCTGTATATTTTTCCCTGGTAAAAGCTTTCGTGGGGGGCATATCTTAAATTCAGATAAAACTCTGAGATGTTCAGGCTTTTCACATCATTGCCTTCCGAATTGTAGTCGTTGTAATTAAAGCGCAACGTGCCGCCCGGTGCCTGATTAATAAATTTATAACCAAGGGTGTACGAAAAATGATTTTGAAATTCATTGAGATGTTCTATTTTAAATGTCTTGTTATAGAACAATTTATCGTTTACACCTCTTTTAATAGATAATAAAAAGTTATCTTCCATTAAAAACTGCATCTGTTGTCCAGGTAGCTGCGTCTCATCCTGATAACTCATTTTTAATGATTTTAGCGGAAAGTCCAGTAACCCTTTGTTTGTAAACGACCAGGATCCACCTATGTAATACTTAAAACGTTCGTCCTTCATTCCGTAAGCCGCATAAGTTTCCAGGTTAAACCTTTTGCTGAGCTTATCGGTTGATCTTCCTCCAAACCTAAACCGCATGCCTTCTACGGGATTATACATGTAAAAAGTGTTCACAGGTCCTATTTCAAATTTCCCGAGGTCTTCGTATCCAAACAAGACAACTGTGGCAATATTTATAGCCCGTTTGAATATGGGTATGTTTTGAACACTGTCAATAATAGCATATGTGCCTTCTTCTGATTTTGACAGTATTTGATGCCTGTGAGCCTGCCAATAAGCATTGCTTCGTAAATTTGCACTATCCGCGTAAACCAGGTTTTGTCCCTTGTATATCGAGTCGTTTGCCGGTGGATCGAAATGATAGCTTTTATAAGATACGGTTCTTTTTCCCAACAGGCTTTGTCCCTTTTTTGTCAGTCCAAAGTCAATGGCTGTCTGATCATACGAAATCAACCATCCTTTTTCGGTCTTTTCGAATTCTTGTACAACCTTTAAATCCTTCACCCAGTTTATGTTTATATTCTTATTTACTGTCAGTTCAACCCCTTTGATGGCATAACTTCCATCTAACTGGATATATAAAAAACCCTGGAAAAGTAAATCCTGTTTGTTCCTGGAACCGAAAAATAATTTAACGCATTTTCCGGCTGTTGTCTGTATGGTATCCATGATGTAATACCTGTAAAATGTTGGCGCAGTAGGTGCAATTGGACTTAAAAACTGAGTTGTAAGCAATGATATGTTATTGTCGTAAATATTGATATCCTGGTACAGGTATTTTATATTATCTTCGAGCCCTTTGTTGTCAATGCCTTCAAAACTAACTTTCTTGTTTGAAGTAATAATTTCTTTTTCGTTTTTGGGTGACTTCCGGTAATAGTAATTTGAGATGGTCTCCTTCATATACATAGGAAGTATTACTTTCCCATTCTTATTGGTTGAATCCGTATTCTCAAACATAAACTGCAAATTCTTAAATACTTTTTTTTGTTTGAATTTAGGAGTGATATCATTTAAAGCAAACTGAATTTTTTCGTATTTTTCGTTATTATAAAAGTCTAATGCTTCTTTTCTGTTTTTAATTTTGTTTTCAATCACTTTCTGAATCAGTTCTACCGCCGGATTGTTTCTGTTATGGTATTTCTGCTTTTTTACCGTAACTCCTTCCAGTACATGAGTCTCGGATGTGAGCCATATTTCAATTTCCTTATTATCGAAAGGTATAGATCGTATTTCTGTTTTAAAACCTACACAGCTCACTTTTAGTTTGCTGTTTTGTAATTTCCCCGATGATTCTAAGATCAGGGTAAATTGACCGGATTCATTTGTCTTAGTTAACTCATCATAATTGGTCAGGGTTATCGAAGCTGAAGGTATGGGTTCGTTGGTCTGAGCGTCAAGGACAATACCATTTATTGTCACTGACTTGTCAGCTTGAGAAAAAACCATGAATGGCATTATTATGAGTAAAATAGTCAGTATGGTATTTTTTATATTCATCGAATAATATTTATCAATTAATTTACGAATTATCAGTTTTGTGATTAACTGTTTTTCAATAATAATTGTTGACTGTGAAATCAGGAAACTCTGTTTATTTAATAATCAGTATTTATAAATCCCTTTTTTATTTATGAACTGGTAACTATTCTTTCCTGGTAGATGATTTTTTAAATGCTCGGAAAGTTGTGCTTTGAAAAATCAGAATCAGGTTTTTATATGATTAGTTAGATATATCAATGATTGATGTTATCAACTAAATATATAAAAATTACATTGCTTTTGCATTTGCTTTGATATGATCAACCACTTTATAAAAAGTTTTTATCTCCTCTTCGGTTAGTCCTTTTTGAAGCAGAATTGTCAATTCATTTTCAATGGCCAGGTATTGTTCGATGACTCTTTCTCCTTTTTTTGTGATCATTAGGTATTTCTTCCGTCTGTCAGCAGTATCAGATACTCTTTTGACAAGGTCTTTTGCCTCAATCATATCAATGGTTCTCAATATCGCCGATTTGTCTTTTCCCATGGAGCAAGCCAGCTCTTGTTGAATGACTTCCTCTTTGTTCATTGAAATAACAAGTAATAATCCGATCTGTTCTGTCGTAAGTTTGATGTCAGCCTGTTCTATAAACCGTTTTTTTAATAAACGGATGACCTCGCGCATCATGCTGCCCAATGCCATTCCAAAAGGATGTTTTTGATTTTCCATATTTCCTGAGTTAATTCGCCGCAAAGGTAATATTAATAGTTGACATTATCAACAATATCAAAATGATTTTTGTTCGTGTGCTATAAATTGAATAGTTCTATTTGTATTTTCCCATGGAATCTGAGCATTTTTAATGCTATATTTATAAGTATAGTCCTGTTCGGGTTATTCTTTCAACCAAAATTCTCAACATGATATAAATTGTAAATTATTTTTTGTTGTCGGTTTTAAGTCAATTAATTTTTAAATAAATCCATTGGCTTTGAAATCTTAGATTTAAATACTGAAATCGCAAAAGAGATGAATCAACTTCTATGTATTTACTGCCAATACTGTACTGGCATTCGTTAAATTAAGTAAACCGATTTTATGCAATGTGCATTCGTCATTTTTTAAGATATCTTCATGTAATGGCAAGTCTGAACGTTGGATCGGGAATTTATTTACTTTCATTTTTGTTCAATGATATTGTATTCTAATCAGTTAAGATCATCTAAACCGGATGGATAGTCGAATTTATAACTATTCAATTCCTTCTTTTTTTTTTACGATATTGTTTTAATCCCGTTTTATAGCTGTTCTATACGCTATTTATACCCCTTTGATTAAAATTTAGTTTTGTTTTAGTATTAATAAAGACATAATATAGTAATAGAATAGTAAATAAAAGAATTGTTTTATCTCCGTATAAACTTTGTCTTCCATTTTTTTGTACACTTTATTTTGTAAAATCGGCTTAAAAACAGGAGTAAAACGATTATTAAATGGGAGTACTATCTTACTATCGGGGAATAAAAGTCTTATCCGGTCATTTAGTATCTACTAATTCTTAGATTTGATAAAATAGCGAATTGGTGGTTAAATTAGCTACTTTAAATAAGTAGACCAAAATAAAGTCGAATTTTCAAGATGCTTACTTGTCAATAAAAATAAGACAACTTGTTGAACTGATCGTATGAGAGGGACAATTAATTCTATAACTTATTTTGTTCATAAAATGCTGAATTACAGCTTTGATAGTTGTGATTTTACTTTCTTGTTAGATTCTACATGACCGATATTTTGTTTATTCAAAGTCTTTAAGTTGATTCGGTATAACGGCTTTGTAATGTATACTTGATTATTTTGCCGGATATGAAATAATTCATGAAAATTGCATATGTATATTGAACGTCTTTAGTATATTTGCTGCTTCATTTATAGAGATCCTTTTACAAATTATGATAAATTAATTTATGAATAGTGCCAGTTTTCGATTCCGGATAATCCGTAATCGTGATTTTATAATTATTATAGAAGGTTTTCCAAAGATGAAAATAGGAGATGTAATTTTAAAATATTGACTATGAAATTATTAATATCGAAACTCAAAAATCTCCGATCGCTTAACCGGATTTGTTTCCTGTTATTTTGTATTATAATCGTTGTCCCAACCAACTGCGTTATGTCGCAATCAAATCTAACTACTACAGGAAAAATCATTCTACCCAACGGTTGGGGGTTAAGCCCTGTGGGAAATCAAATTCCACTTGGTGATCTGCCGTTGAATATCGCTCTCTCACCTGACCAAAAGTTTGCTGCGGTAACCAATAATGGGCAGAGTACACAATCCATTCAACTCATCCAACTGAAAGATCAGAAGCTGCTCGATACATACATAGCAGGTAAATTGTGGTTGGGACTTGTATTCGGTGATAACGGAAAGTCACTCTATGCATCAGGAGGAAATGATAATTCGATCATCCGTTTTAATGTCAGGAATAATAAACTGATTTGTCGGGATACCTTTCAACTGGGTGTCCCGATGCAGGATAAAATATCAGTGGCAGGGATTACTCTTGATGAATCTGCTCAACGGCTTTATGCGGTAACAAAGGATAATAATTCGGTGTACATTATTGATCTGGGCACAAAAAAAACAATAAAACGAATTCAGCTTGACGGCGAAGGATATACGTGCATTTTATCACCAGATAGGAAAAAGTTATATTGCAGTTGTTGGGGATGCCGCAAGATTGTAATTGTCAATACCATCACATTGTCAATCGAAGGAGCTGTTCAGGTGGGTGATCATCCGAATGATATGGCCATTGACAGCAAAGGAAAAATACTCTATGTAGCTAATTCGAATGACAATTCTGTAACGGTGATCGATCTTTTGCGCAATAAAGTGATTGAAACCTTGAATGCAGCTTTATTCCCTACAATGCTGCAAGGTTCGACAACAAACAGTGTGGCACTTAGTAAAAATAATCTGATCCTTTATATCGCCAATGCCGACAACAATTGCCTTGCTGTTTTTGATGTGTCGAAACCCGGACAGAGCATTAGTTTAGGATTTATCCCCACAGGCTGGTATCCTACCTGTGTTCGTATTGCTGAAAAGAATATCCTGGTTACAAACGGGAAAGGTCTGAAGTCATTGCCTAATCCAAAAGGTCCGAATCCTGTAAAGGAAGCAGATAAAGTTGAATATCAAAAAGGCAACCCCGACAAACCGGAAGAAGTTCAATACATTGCCGGACTTTTTAAGGGGACACTGAGTCTGATTCCGATGCCTGATAAATTAAAACTTGGCGGTTGGTCAAAACAGGTGTATGAAAATACACCGTTCAAAAAGGAACTCGAGACACAGGCGAACGGTTTAAAAGGCAATCCTGTCCCCATGAAGGTCGGGGCAGCATCACCCATTCATTATGTGTTTTATATCATTAAGGAAAACAGGACGTATGACCAGGTGCTGGGTGATATGCCACAAGGAAACGGAGATACTTCACTGGTATTGTTTGGTAAAAAATACACCCCGAATCAACATGCTCTGGCTACTCAATTCGTATTGCTGGATAATTTTTACAACGATGCCGAAGTGAGTGCCGATGGACATAACTGGAGCCTGGGAGCTTATGCCACCGATTATCTTGAAAAAACATGGCCAACCTATTACGGTGATCGTGGTGGTACATATGATGCTGAAGGAAACCGGGAAATTGCTAATAACAAAAACGGATTCCTTTGGGACAACTGCAAACGGCAAGGTGTAACATACAGAACTTATGGCGAGTTTGCCGATAATTACAAAGCCAATATCCCTGTTTTGAAAAACCACTTTTGCAGGTATTTTACCAGTTGGGATCAAAAAGTGATGGATACCACCCGGTTCAGGCAATGGAAGCAGGATTTTGACTCGCTGGTATCGATTCATCAGGTGCCTCAATTGAATACGCTCCGATTTATCAATGACCATACCGAAGGGATGAAGATCGGACGACCCACACCTTTTGCAGCAGTTGCAGATAATGATCTGGCAGTTGGGCTGTTTGTAGAATACCTGAGTAAGAGTCCAATATGGAATGAATGTGCCATTTTTATTGTTGAAGACGATTCACAAAATGGCCCTGATCATGTGGATGCACACAGGAGTACTTCATATGTTGCCGGTGGATTCGTCAAAAAGTCGTTTGTAGACCATACCTCGTATTCAACAACATCTGTATTGCGAACCATCGAATTAATATTAGGGTTGCCTCCAATGAGTCAATATGATGCTTCGGCAGAACCACTATGGCGTTGCTTTAATTCATCAGCCAACCATCCACCCTTTACTGCGATACAGGCAACAACCGATCTTTTTGAAAAGAATACAGCCTATAACCCATGGCAAAAGAAAAGTGAAAATTTCAATTTCAGCAGAGAAGACCTTGTTCAGGAACAAGAGTTCAATGAGGTACTTTGGTTAGCATGCCGGGGAACACGGGTGTCATGCCCTGCTCCGGTTCATGCGGCTTTTGTAAAGGTAAACGAAGAAAAGTAATTTGTGCTGTTTTGTAATTATATAAAAGGGCCGTGTCAATTGATCAATTTATAAAATAAGCGAAACCCGCAATTTTGATAAGATAGTTGTGGCAGCATAATTTTAATTAATATGATTATCCACATGCTTTCCTGTTGAGGTTGATTTCCACAGATTTATTTTTTATTGAAGGAAATTAAGAAAGAGATGGTCCACAGATAACACAGATTTACACGGATAATTTAGATTAGTTGTCTTCAATGTCCATGAATAAACCAGATTTTAAATTGTAAAGCGAGACAAGGAATTTCTGGTACAATCCCTCCTGTCGGAAATGCTCCGACTTTTTGGTAGAAAGGGTGTATTTGAACATTTAGATTTAACTGAAGTACCAACACTTTTTTTTTAAAGAATAAGACTTTATGCGGATAATCATTATTTGAATTTTATAAGTTGGTTGAGCGTTTTTACGGACCTGGAAGTACTTTAAATCCTTGTCATTTATCGGTAGGGAGATGGAGTGATTCGTTTTACAATAAAATATATAATTTAAGTTTTAATATCCTTCCAATTAATATCTATATGGTTTTAAAAGCTATTAACAGCGTTTATTTTATTTAATCCCACATTCTTTTAGTTAGTTTGCAAATAATTTAATAAAATCTTGATTATTTTAAATCCCTTTTGTATATTTGCACGGTTAAATACAATCAGCTCCAAAATCTAATTTATCAGGAATATAAAAATTGACCGTATTTTCCATATCCATCACAAATCTAATTACATATGAAAGGAAACCGACTCAGTTCCCTGATTTTCATTTTGATTTTATTCGTCAGTCTCCATGCCCAAAATTCAACAAAAGGACTTGTGTTATATTTGCCACTTGATGGGAATGCAACCGATTATAGCCCTTATGAAAATAATGGGGTAATTCATGGTGCAACAGCAACGGTTGACAGATTTGGAAGACCGGGCAGGGCTATGCAATTTGATGGGAATAGTACCATTGTAATTCCCGGGACCAAAGAGTTGGATTTGACGAATAATAAAACTTTATCCTGTTGGATCTATATCCCATCAACAGAAACCCAATTGTGGTATCCTACCATCATCTTCAAAGCTGAACCAATAAAAAGTAACAGCTATTCTCTTCAACTGACCGATTATTTCGGTTACAATTCCGATCAACATAAATTAGATTTCTTTTATTCCTCAGGCAATGTGAATTACCAGACCCATACTCAGGAACTCTACACCGATTTTAAAGATCAGTGGATTCATGTAGCCGGCACTTATGATACTATTTCAGGCGATTCGAAAATCTATTTTAACGGGATATTAAGTGATAGTGTCCATTTTGGAAAAATAATTTCAAATTCTTCAAATTCAGATCTCTATATTGGAGGAACTGATCCAACTACTTACCGTTCAGATGAAACCTTTTTTAAGGGTAAAATTGATGAAGTCCGAATTTATAACCGGGCATTGCAAGCGACTGAAATAAGCCGGCTTTACAGGGAAGAATTATGCTACCAAAGTATCCCCGGTACAGATACTTTATTTATAAAAGTCAATATTACCGGCTTTAATCCGGTAAGTTTTAAAAGTAATATTAAAATTTATCCAAATCCCGGGACAGATTATCTCACCGTTCAAACAGATGATGTCAAATCATTATACACATTAAAAATTATAAATTCATTGAGTCAGATTGTCTATCAGACCACTTTGAATCAGCCGTTAGCGACCATTGATTTAAAATCATGGTCGGTATCCGGAACTTATTTAGTACAAATTTATGACTCGACCAATAAATTAATCGAAGCGAAAAAGATTATTCTGCAATAAAGTAGTTGTCAAATGCATTTGTAATCAATGAGTATGCTTAAAAATATGATTATGAAACGAAAAAATGGATCATGGATGTTGTTCTTGCTGATTGCTATTGGCATATTAGGGGTACAGGCACAATCATCACTGAATGTGCTGGCAAAATCGGGAAAGTTGACTTCATTTGAACTGAAAAGCATTAATTCGTTGATTTTTACTTCAGGCACAATGCTAGTCAATAAAACAGATGGAAGTATCCTAGATTTTGCAATGACAGATGTCCGAAATTTGAATTTTGCAAATATTACTTTGTTGGATGTTCCTTCTGCTGAGGATGGAACTATGTTGCTTTATCCAAATCCAGTCAGCGACCATTTGCAAATCCGTTATGAAAGTCCAACCGACGAAAATGTTTCAGTAACTATTATCAACATTCAGGGAGCTGTTGTTTTCCAGCAAAAAAAAATAAGTCGGACCGGTACAAATAATATTGATATACCGATACTTACTTTACAAAAAGGTATGTACCTGTGCAGACTTCAGAAAGGAAACATAATTGAAATGGCTAAATTTATCAAAAACTAATTTCAAAGTACAGAGAATATGAAAATTATTAAATTGGTGGTTTTGATTCTTTTTTTTAGTTGTAATCTGGCTTCGGCACAGGATACTTTGTATATATACAGGGCAGGAATTGTAGTCATTAAACGGGCTGTCAGCGAAATAGACAGCATTTCTTTCTACAAAAATCAAAGCACTACGGTTCCGGAATCTGTATCGGATATTGACGGATCTGTTTATCATACTGTTAAAATAGGAAATCAGATATGGATGACAGAAAATCTTAAAACAACAAAATACAATGATGGATCGTCCATTCCCTTTATTACTGACAGTTACCAATGGATGAGCTCTTTTACAGGGGGGTATAGCTGGTATAATAATGACCCGTCAAACAAGAATGTCTATGGGGCAATCTATAACTGGTTGGCTGTAGCTACCGGAAAGCTGGCTCCAAAGGGCTGGCATGTTCCTTCTAAATCTGAAATAAATACATTAGCAACATATTTAGGCGGTTATTCAGTTGCCGGTTCCAGGTTGAAAGAGTCAGGTAACAGTCACTGGTATGCTGCAAATAGTGATGCAACCAACATTAGCGGGTTTACTTCCCTTCCGGGTGGTTACAGATCCTGTGAAACAGGTGATTATCATAATGCAGGAATGTGGGGCGTTTTTTGGTCTTCTGATGAAATCCTTACTAATGGCGGTCGATTTATAATGTCATATGACAGTCCTTCATTTGAATATAACTCTGATCGAAAGAATTGCGGATTTAGTGTCCGGTGTATTAAGGATACACTATCAGTTCCTGTTGTTGTTACATTGCCTGTTATGAATGTTACAAAAACCTCAGCTGTCTGTTCCGGAAGAATTAATTTTAATGGTGGTACACCTGTAACGACACGTGGTATCTGCTGGAGTACAAGACCCATGCCGACCGTAGCGAATAGTAAAACTTCTTTTGTTGGTGATTCTACTTCTTTTGAATGTAGATTAACAGAACTAAAAACCGATTCGACTTACTATGTGCGGGCTTATGCATCAAATAATATCGGGACGGCCTATGGTAATCAGGTCAGTTTTAAAACTTCATCCCTCGACACGGTGGCGATATCAGATATTGATGGAAACACCTATCACACTCTGAAAATCGGAAATCAGACATGGATGCTGGAAAATTTAAAAACTACAAAATACAATGATGGCACTCCGATTCCATACATCATTGATGGATATCAATGGATAACTTTAACCGGTGCAGGATTTAGTTGGTATAACAATGATCAGTTAAATAAAAACATCTACGGGGCTTTATATAACTGGTTTACCGTGAATACAGGTAAGTTGGCTCCACTTGGATGGCACGTACCTTCTCCTGCTGAAATTAATACATTGACAACTTATCTGGGTGGAAATTCAGTGGCAGGATCTAAACTTAAACAATCGGGAAATGAACACTGGGTTACAGAAAACGGTGATGCAACCAACACAAGTGGCTTCACAGCGCTTCCCGGAGGATACAGATCCTGTGAAACAGGTGATTACCACAATTCAGGCATGTGGGGAGTATTCTGGTCTTCTAATGATACACTTACCAGAGCCGGAAGATTTATGATGACCAATGACAGTCCGGTATTTGATTATAACTCCGATCGTAAAAACTGCGGGTTTAGTGTCCGTTGTATTAAGGATACATCAACCGTACCGGTTATTGTTACTTTGCCGGTAACAGGAATTACATATACTTCGGCAGTCTGTGGCGGAAAAATTACTTCGAATGGTGGTGCTGCAGTGACTACACGCGGAATTTGCTGGAGTAAAACAACCCAACCGACACTCTTGAACTATAAAACTATTGAAAATGGTGATTCGACTCTTTTTAACTCTGTATTAAACGATTTGGGTGTAGATTCAACCTATTATGTCCGTGCATATGCCACAAATGTTAAAGGAACAGCGTATGGGGAACAGGTAAGTTTTAAAACTCTCAAGCCGGATTCACTGACTATTATCGACAGGAATGGAAATATTTATCATTCAATTAAAATAGGAAATCAAACATGGATG
>Ga0302209_10000882_pt1 | contig 13557 bp, 9 predicted proteins | sample II_Fen_E3_1_FD_194574 | JGI IMG/M metagenome (GOLD analysis project Ga0302209, IMG submission 194574) | Peat permafrost microbial communities from Stordalen Mire near Abisko, Sweden - II_Fen_E3_1 | ecosystem: Environmental > Terrestrial > Soil > Wetlands > Permafrost | place: Sweden: Abisko...
CGGTAAAGTGAAAGAAATAGGTTTGCGAAGCAGTACGTTGTTTACGGCTGATGGTGCTGAAGTAATCATACCTAATGGAAATATCCTGTCGCAAAACATTGTTAACTGGACTTTCAGTAATGATGAGAAAAGGATTATGCTTACATTTTCTTTATTGGGGACAGAACTTGATGCCAATGTCATTAACGAAGTGATCAATGAGACTCTCCAAAATGTTCCGAATGTCATTGCAAAAAGAAAACCGGTGATATTATATACCAAAGTTACCCGGGAAACCTGCACGATTACCGTACGATTCTGGAGCACAATAAGCCATGCTGACCTGGTGAAAAGTGAAGCCATGCAACTGCTTAGCGCGGCATTCAATACTAAGAAAATCGGATTTGAATAATTTCCGGTTATGCAGCGACGGCCTTATTAAAGTGAAACCGTTGCTGCTATCAAATCTCTGAAAGCATTTCGTTTGCAGAGTCATGATCAAATTCACCCGGATTATATTGATCCTCATTATCTTCAATGCCTAACCACTCTATTTTTCCTCTATATTTTCTATGTTCAGGGTTGTTTCATATTTCTTTTAATCACTCCTAACCCCATGCCCTCGTAACCATTTTCGGATGGATAACTTTCCTTACCATTGAGGCATGATGCTTTCAATATCTTTTGTGGCAGTATAATTCTATCAGATTAAACTTATTGATATTTCGTCTTAATCTATGGTTAATTTTAAAGATTTAGAGTTGCTTTATTACTAAATAAAGTTAATTGCAAATCTTTTGTTGTTACGCTAATCGTCTAATAATAAAATAAATAACTAGTTATAGATGTATAGATATGTGTAAAGCGTAGTACTATGTATTGCATAGTACTAAAAACATTTATATTTTTGTAGCGTTATTTCGACAGCTAAGAAAAAAGTTTTGAGTATTGAGCTTAGAGTGTTGAGCAAAGATGCGGGATATGCTTTAGCAAGATATTCTAACATGCAGAATACTTTATCAGGTAACCTGAACTTTCAAACATTACACATTCAAATTAAACATAAGAATGATTACACTTCAAAACATCAACAAAACGTACGACATGGGGCAGGCATCGTTGCATGTGCTCAAAGGAATTGATTTACATATTTCCCAGGGTGAATATGTTTCCATCATGGGGGCATCAGGATCCGGAAAATCAACGTTGCTTAATATCCTGGGTATCCTGGATAATTATGATGTCGGCGATTATTATTTGAATAATACATTGATTAAAAATTTATCGGAAAAACAGGCTGCGCTTTACCGGAATGAGATGATTGGATTTGTATTTCAGTCATTCAATTTAATAAACTTTAAAAATGCGTTGGAAAATGTGGCTTTGCCGCTTTATTATAAGAATATAAGCCGTAAAAAGCGGAATGTCATTGCCATGGAATACCTGGACCAGATGGGATTGAAAGATTGGGCGTACCATATGCCGAACGAAATGTCCGGTGGACAAAAACAGCGTGTGGCCATAGCACGTGCCATTATTTCAAAACCTCAGATTCTGTTGGCTGATGAACCTACCGGTGCGCTGGATAGTGTGACAACTATCGAGATGATGAGGGTTCTTGGCGATTTAAATGCAAACGGACTTACTACGATAATTGTAACCCATGAACAGTCGGTTGCCGAAGAAACAAAATCCATCATTCATATTAAGGATGGATTAATTGAAAGACATGAACGGAAATAGATAATTCAAACCTCTCCAACCCGTCCTCTACTGAACAGAAGGGGATACGGTAATGAATAGGATCAATTTTGAAATGAAACAGGATTTTATTACTACAATTACTTAATTGGCACCTGGTACCAATGATAGCTGATATTTTAATTCGCTTATTGTGAAGTTATTTAAACAATAAAAAAATATAACCTATGGGAGCTCTGACGTTATTACTTTTAATCCCTTTCGTATTTGTTTTTGTATTATTACTTCCCATCATTGCTATTATCGATATTCTAAAGAGTCGATTTGAGGGGAATGATGCTCTGTTAATGCTCTTAATTGTGATTTTTATTCCTTTTGGGGCAATATTGTATTTTATTCTTGGTCCGTCACGTAAAGTGAATCAACGATAACTGTTCTGCAGGCATTCAACCGATAGGGATGCATAGTAAAACAAACCAACAATTAAAAATAAGATGTTCACAATTAATACCATAGAAGAAATAATTGCCAGCTTAAAGCACAATAAGCTGCGAACAGCTCTTACGGGACTATCCGTGACATGGGGTATATTTATTCTGATAGTCTTACTGGGTGCCGGCAATGGATTGAAGAACGGGGTTACTTCAAATTTTAGCGACAGAGCCACCAATACGGTGCAAATGTGGTCGGGAACTTCCTCACTTCCTTATAAAGGATTAAAGAGTGGAAGGACACTCAATTTCGGGGATAAACAAGTGGGGGATGTGGATGAGAAACTGACTGAAACAAACAGCCAGACAGGAATCATTGAAAAGCAACTGACTATCACCAATGGAAGTGAATATGGTTCGTACAGCATCAAAGGGGCTAATCCGAGTTATCAGGATGTTTTCAATCTGAAATTTGAAGCGGACGGTGGTCGCTTTATTAATTATTTAGACAATAAATCCAGCAATAAAGTCATCGTATTAGATAAAAAGATTGCCGAAGTCCTGTTTAAAGGTGCCCCCGCTTTGGGAAAGTATGTAAAAGTTGGAACCGTCATGTTCCGGGTGATTGGCATTAATTCGAAGAAAGAAAGTTACGGAAGTGGAACTGCCTATATTCCGTTTACCACTGCACAGTATATTTTCAACCCGGATCTTAAGTTCCAACATATTGCCATGAAAGTGCAGGGATTGAATACTAAGGAATCGAATGATGTATTTAATGACAAGTTGAAAAAAACTATGTCTAAAAGCTTAAGCTTTGATCCTAATGATACCCAGGCCTTGTGGGTATGGAATTCCCAGCGTGACTTCATAGAAACCATGCAGATATTCGATGGGATAACGTTGTTTGTGTCGATCATTGGGATCTTTACCCTGATAGCGGGGATTGTGGGGGTAAGTAATATCATGCTGGTGTCGGTAAAAGAGCGTACACGTGAAATCGGGATTCGCAAGGCATTAGGTGCTCCCCCTGCTTCCATTTTACAATCTATCATTCTGGAATCCATTATGATTACTACCTTTTTCGGGTATATCGGGATGATGATGGGAATCGGGCTGACAGAACTGGTGAATTACATTATGGAACAATCAGCTGCCGGTGGCGGTGATGGGATGTCGGTATTTAAGAACCCAACCGTAGAACTGTCCTATGTGCTGATTGCTACCTCTATCCTGATCGTTTCAGGGGTTGTCGCAGGATATATGCCGGCGCGCAGGGCGGTGAGGATAAAACCGATTGAAGCCATGCGGGAAGAATAAAGGTATTTACTATTTAATCATTTACTATTTACTATTTTGGGGTAATTTGTAACTAGAACTAATAAGAAAGAGTATGTTTGATTTAGATCGTTGGCAGGAAATATGGTTTACCATAACACATAATAAATCACGAAGTGTTTTGACGGCTTTCGGGGTGTTCTGGGGAATGTTTATGTTGGTGGTTATGGTTGGTGCAGGGGTTGCATTGCAACGTGGCATGAGTTCACAGATAGAAGGCTTTGCCACCAATTCTTGTTTTGTTTGGGCAGAACAGACCACAGAAGCATACAAAGGCCTTAAAAAAGGACGGAACTGGAACATGGAGAATGAAGATATTACCTTGCTAATGCATAAAATACCGGAGATACAATACCTTGCACCGGTACTTTTTGGGGGAGGCAACCCGAACAATGTTACCCGGAATGATAAAGCCGGGACGTATAATGTCAAAGGGAATTTTCCATCTTACAACCTGATTGATGCCAGTAAAATGACCTACGGGCGATATATTAATGATATTGATATTTCCGAAAAGCGGAAAGTGTGTGTGATTGGGGAGCGTGTATATCAGGTGTTATTCCCTAAAGACGAAAATCCGCTCGGGAAAACTATTCAGGTAAATGGGATTTATTTTCAGGTAATTGGGGTTGCCCGCCATACCTCGAATATCAATATCGGTGGAAATGCAGAGGAATCGGTGGTGCTACCGTTCAGTACCATGCAACAGGCCTTTAACCAGGGAAATAAAGTCCATTTCATGGCCATTACCGCTAAGCCGGGAATTAAAGTGAAGGTAGTGGAAGATAAGGTGCACGAGGTGCTGAAGGAGAAGCATACTATATCCCCGGAAGATAAAAAGGCGATTGGTGGGTTTAATATCGAAGACCAGTTTAATATGTTTTTATACCTGGGAATCGGGATTGCAGCTTTAATATGGATTGTCGGGTTAGGTACTTTATTTGCCGGGGCAATCGGAGTAAGCAATATCATGCTGGTGACCATTAAGGAGCGGACAAAGGAAATTGGGATCCGTCGGGCACTGGGTGCTACTCCAAATGATATTATCCGCCAGATATTAAGTGAAAGTATTGTTTTGACTTTGATAGCAGGAGTTTCAGGTTTAATGTTTGGTGTAGGATTACTTTCGGCAGTTGGAGTTGCATTGAGCCATGGCGATCAGTTTTTCAAAGATCCCCAAATTAGTTTTAGTGTAGCTGTTGCGGCATTGTTCATTCTTCTTATTATTGGTACTTTAGCCGGTTTTATTCCTGCTAACAGGGCTATGAATATCAAACCGATAGAAGCAATCAGGGAAGAATAAAAAATTTACTTATTTGCTATTTATCATTGAAATAATAAAGATTTCTGATGTAAGCATGAAACTGAAGTATAAGAGTAGTTGATGATATTCCAATTTGTCTTTTTAGATTTTTATTCTTATACAAAAAAGATATACTAAATATCAGAATTTAATTTTCTGTTTCAGTAGAACTTATTGCACACATTTCTTAGAATAATGGAGGGTGAAAAAATGAGTCTAATTAAATTGAATAAAAGGTCGCTTATTAAATTAGTCATTTTAATACTGATTTTCGCTATTATAGTTTCAGCCGGGATTAAGATTGCTCCTTGGTTATTTGAACATGCTAAAAATCCGGAATACATTCGAAAGTATTTAGCCGGTTATGGGAGTTATGGTTTTTTAGTTTACATTCTGATTCAAGCAATTCAGGTTATCATAGTGATTATTCCGGGTGATCTTGTTGTTATTTGTGCCGGTTTTATTTATGGAATACCACTTGGGTTTGTTCTTTCATATTTTGGCCTTATGCTTGGGTCGGTTATTGTATTTTATATTTCACGATTCTTTGGGTATGAAATTGTTTCCATGCTAATTGCTGATGAGAAAATTAAAAAGATAAGTAAAATTCTGAATTCATCGAGAGGAACAGTCGGTTTGTTTGTACTGTGTTGTATTCCTTTTATTCCAAAAGATATCATGATGTATGTAGCCGGCCTGACGCCTGTAAAAACTTCCCGAATCTTTTTGGCATACGGATTATCACGGATTCCGACAACTTTAATATGGGTTTCGATTGGGGCAAATGCATATGAAAAAAATATATTAGGTATTGGAATTAGCGTAGCCGTATTGTTGCTTTTGCTTATCATTATATTTTTCCTGGGTAAAAATTATTATAAAATATAAATTAAACTAGTGCTACGAATTATAGCTTTTAAAAATAAATCAATAACAAAATCAAGTTTACTTGTCTACGTCATGTAACCGGTAACTCATAACTAAAAAGAGACATTATGAAGAAAGTTTTAAAATTTACGATGCTTATTATTGGAGCAGTTCTGGTCATTTGGACATTTTGGTTTTTGTATCAAAAATCACGTCCTAAAGTAAAAAAATATGTCATTGAAAATGTCACCGTAGGCAGTGTTGATAAAAAGACAGTTGCGACAGGAAAAGTAGATCCAAGAAACGAGATTTTGATAAAACCGCAAATGTCGGGCATTATTACAGCCGTATACAAAGAAGCCGGTGATATAGTAAAAGCCGGTGATGTGATAGCAAAAATTAAAGTGATACCGGATATGGTGAGCTTAATTAGTGCTGAATCGAGAGTGTCCAGGGCTCAAATTTCATTTGACCAAAGTAAAAGAAACTATGATCGTGATGGTAAATTGTATGCTGACAAAGTGATTTCGAAAGAGGAATTTGAAAAGACACAGCTTCAGTTTTATAATGATAAAGAAGAACTGCGCACTGCAAAAGATAACCTGAGCCTGACCCGTGATGGTATCAGTACCAATAGTGCTGCAATAAGCAATACCCTTGTTCGGTCAACCATTAATGGTACCATTTTGGATGTACCTGTAAAAGTAGGTAACTCGGTAATTCAATCGAATAATTTCAATGACGGAACCACGATAGCTACCGTTGCCAATATGAGTGATATGCTTTTTGTTGGTAAACTGGACGAAACGGAAGTTGGTAAAATTAAAGTGGGTATGCCTATGGATATTACTATTGGTGCATTACAGGATCAGAAACTTCTGGCAAAACTCGAATATGTTTCTCCTAAAGGGAAAGAGGAAAACGGGGCTATTATGTTTGAGATGAAAGCTGCCGTAAAAGTGCCTAGAGATGTATTTGTTCGTGCAGGTTATAGTGCTAATGCCGAAATTGTGTTTTCAAAATCAGAGAATGTCATCACAATACCAGAAAGCTGTATTGAATTTGGTGGTGATACAGCCTTTGTATATGTCTTGAAAACAAAAGAACCTCAAACGTTTACAAAGAAGCAAATTAAGATCGGTTTGTCGGATGGTGTAAAAATTGAAGTTAAAAGCGGTTTGTCAGTCAGGAATAAAATAAGGGGGACTGAAATACTGGAAAAGAAACCTGAAGCAAAGAAAGAGGATAAGAAGTAATGTGCCAAATAATGAATCAACTTTATCACCCAATTAACTATTCAGCATGAAAACAAAGATATATCTGGTTATGGGAGCGCTGCTGGCAACATTGCTGGTTAATGCACAGAAGCCCTGGACACTTCAACAATGTGTAGATACAGCATTGGCTAATAACAGGAATGTAAAGCAACAAGCTCTGATTAAAAAGAATAAAGAAATAGCCTATGATCAGGCTCGCAAGAACTTATTGCCGAATTTAAATGCCGGCGTAGGTCAGAGTTTCGGATTTGGAAGAGTTGTTGGTAATAATAATACTTATCTGAGTGGAACTGCAACTTCCCAAAGTACCAGTTTTAGTCTCTCAAGTAGTGTGACATTATACAATGGCTTTAAATTAAGGAATAATATTAAAGCAAAAAGAGCCGATATGAATGCTTCGGATGCTGATTTGCTAAAGATTAAAAGTGATATAACCACAAATGTAGCAGCCGGTTTTTTGCAAATACTATTGAATAAAGAATTGCTTCAAATCGCAACTGATCAACTTGAACTAACCAAAACGAAGATAGAACAGCGCAAAGGGCTTGTCGCTGCAGGTAAAATGGCAGAGGGGGAAATGTATGATTTATTGGCGCAGGAATCAAAAGAAGAATTGACAAAGTTACAAGCTCAGAATACCCTGAATCTATCATTGTTGGATCTGGCACAGTTTCTTGAATTAGATCATTTCGAAAATCTCGATATTGCGGCTCCTGATAATTTATCTGAATCTGATTTGAAACTCCTGTCAGCAGATGAAGTTTATGAAAGTGCCCTGACTCATCGCCCTGAAATCAAAGGAGCTGAATCCCGATTAAAAAGTAGTGAGTATAATGTGTTGATATCCAAAGCTGATTATTATCCGTCACTTGCCTTGTCGACCAGTTTTGGAACAAGTTATTATAATGATAATAGTATAAATCCGACTACCGGTCAAAATTATGATTATGGGTCATTGGGAAAGCAGTTTTCAGATAAGATAAATGCAGGAATTAGTCTTAATTTATCAATACCTATTTTTAATAAGTTTGCCATACGCAACAGTGTCCGGTCTGCCCAGCTGGATGTGAAAAGCAGTAAGATAAGTGTAGAAAATGCCAAACTTGAATTAAAAAAGAGTATTCAACAAGCTTATTATAATGCTTTAGGAGCAAAAAGTCGTTGGGATGCAGCCCTGAAATCAGAAATAGCCAGTCGTGAAGCCTATCGGTTCACAAATCAGAAATTTGAAGCCGGAAGAGCAACACTTTATGAATTGTATCAAGCCAAAAGTAACCTGACGCAAGTGTTATCGGAACAGGCACAGGCAAAATACGAATACTTCTTCAGAATTAAACTTCTGGAATTGCTTAAATAATAAACGTAAAAAGATCTTGATTAAACGAAAGGAATATACAGAGACAGAGTAAAAAAGGATTTAAGTCATATCCTGAAAATAATATCTTCTCCTCCTCTATTCTTTGAAAATAAACAGGTCCGGATGCACAGTAACAATAAAACAAATAACCATGAATGCAGATAATATTAAATCGCAAATGCGAAAAGGTTACCTGGAATATTGCATTCTACTTATTCTAAGGAAAAAACCTGCCTATACTTCAGATATTATTTCCGAACTGAAAGAGGCAAAATTAATTGTAGTGGAAGGAACTTTATACCCATTGCTTACAAGACTGAAAAACGGCGAACTATTGAACTACAAATGGGAAGAATCTACTCAGGGACCACCTCGCAAGTATTATGAAATGACGCCTATGGGTTCAAGTTTCCTGGATGAACTAGAAAATTCATGGAATGAGATCAACAATGTTGTAAAAAAAATAAAAGGAGAAATTTAAAACCAAAACTCGTTATGAAAAAGACATTAACCGTAAATTTGAATAACATCGTTTTTCATATTGATGACGATGCTTATGAAATGCTCCAAACTTATCTTTCCGAGATTGCAGATCATTTTCAATCGGATGAAGAGAGAGTGGAAATAATGAATGATATCGAAGCCAGAATTGCAGAACTTTTCAATGAAAAACTTCAAAAGAATAAAAACGTTGTCAATCTGACCGACGTAGAGGAAATCATAGAAATTATGGGAAAACCCAGTCAATATACAGGCGATGAAGAAGAGCCGGAAATTCCACCAAAACAAGATACAAAACAAGATAAGAAACAACAAAAATCACGTCGTTTCTATCGTGATCCGGAGAATTCGATTCTAGGAGGTATTGCAGGTGGGTTAGCAGCTTATTTTAATCTGGACGTTACTTTGATTCGAATTATACTGGTCATTCTGGTCTTTCTTGGTGTTGGCTTTATTATCCCTATATACATTGTCGTTTGGTTTGTTGCACCTGCTGCAATTACTGCTTCTCAACGTCTGGAAATGCAAGGGGAGGATGTGACGGTTGAAAGTATTAAGACCGAAGTAAACAACGTAAAAAATTATATGGAAAGTGAAAAATTTAAGCAATCTGCTCAAGGGGTAGGAGAAAGAATTTTAGAAATTTCACGTTGGTTTTTTAAAATTTTATTTGGTTTTGTTGGTGCCATCCTCGGAATAGTTGGGATAGTGGTGATTGGTGCTTTAATCCTGGCTCTTTTCTTACTCTTATTTGAACCTGCAGTCCTTAATGGATTTGCTCCTGACATAATTTCTAACTGGTCAGTTATTTCACCGGAAAAAATGGTACTGTTGGTATTTTCGTTGATTTTACTGATAGGCAGCCCAATTTTCTTATTGATTTACTGGGCAACGCATATGGTCTCAGGGCGTCGAAATACTTCGCATACTGCTTCCTGGGTAGTACTTATTCTTTGGCTGGCCGGTTTGTTTATGTTCTATAGTGTTGGAGCAAACACACTATTTCATATTCAGAATCACAATGGGCATCAATTCTCTATAAACTGGAATGATGATGATAAGCCATTTGAAAACGAAACCCGAAAATTAGAAGCTTTTCATGCAGTTGATATTTCCGGAAACTTTGAATTAACGTTGAAAAAGGACTCTGTTCAGGAAATCACGGTTGCTTCTCCGAATTATTTTTTATCTAAAGTTATTACAAAGGTTGAAAATGGAGTATTGTATATTTATTCGGATGGAATCTATTTGAATAGGGCAATTAAAGTCACAGTTTCTTATGATTCGATTAAAAGTTTAGTGGCTAAAGGTGCTTGTAAAATTAATGCAGATAATCAATTGGAAGTCTCTGATTTTTCACTGGAACTTCTTGGTGCCAGTGAAGCGGATTTAGATATGAAAGTCGCAGGGCAAATCAATTTAGATGCAAAAGGAGCTTCCCGGGTTGAATTAAAAGGTACGTGCAAAACATTGAAATTATCAGGTTTTGGAGCAAGCAAGATAGATGCCGATAAACTGATAGCAAACAATGCAGATATACATGTTAGTGGTGCAACACATGCCCAGGTTTATGCTTCTGAGAATTTTAATGCCGAAGCTTATGGAGCAAGTGAAATAGACTGTCAAGGTCATCCCAAAAATGTAAAGAAATCAGATAATATAAGTTCCAGAATCCATGTGGAATAAAAGGGAATAGACGCTTTTATAAAACTGTTGGTTTGGAATAGAAAACCCTCTTTGTCTTTTGATAAAGAGGGTTTTTCTATGTGGTTATATATTCCTGTGGTAATTATACATGTGCCAGGGCATTTATACCCGAATGATCTTTTTGTATTGAATGTAGTTTAAATTAATTTAATGTATGTATATATATAATAATAATGCATAAAACAAAGTTTAGATATTTAATTTTAATATCTTGTAAATGAACAAAATGCTATTTTATCTAAAAAAAATACTACATGTAATTAATAGATAATTTATTAACGTATTCTTTTGTTTTATTTTCAGCTCTTCATTATTCGAATGTTGCAATTAATTGCCAAAACAAGTTCTTTAAATTAATCAACGAAATGAATTTGATTCCTTGAAATTGTGCATGATAAATTACTGTCTATTTTATAGTTGTAGTAATATATACTACAATTTGTAATTGAGCAAAGCAATTAGAAATGATTATATTTGAATCGTGATATCAAGAACTAGGTTTAATTTATAGAGTTAACAGCTTTTCTGGTTATTGTATATTTTTATTTTAAGGATTCCCTATGATTAATGAATGCCGGGAAAGCTGTTTTTGTATTTATTAAATGGTTTGTATAAATGGCTTGTGTATTTTCACACCAAGAAACGGAATGAACGATTGGACTATTTAGCAACTCACTTTTCTTTACAAATTAAATTAGAAAATATGATTTCATCTTACAATCAGATTTCTCATTTTTATTAATAGTTCGAATAAATAAAGATGAGCTTCTGACATTTTAGTATTTTATGAAATTTAGAAGGTTACTTTTCTTTCTATTGATTACCAATTCTATTTACGGGCAATCATTTTGGTCTTACAAAGAAAGACCAGTTGTGCCAATGTCAAATTCAAACTCACAAATTTCAGATTCAATTTTTTCTTCGAATCTTTCAATAAGTAAGTCTTTTTCCAAAATATCTTCTGCTTTAAAGGCTTCATCAATAGTAAGTGGTTGCATCGATAATATAGATTTTGAATTTGGTAATTTTACTAATTGGAAATGCTATAAAGGAACTGCTAATACAAATGGAACAAACTATGTTATCTGGAATCCTACAACACCGGTAACTCCAATCGCAAACAGGCATCAACTTATTTCAGCTGCGTCATTGCCATTAAATGATTTTTATGGTGGATTTCCCCGACTTTGTCCGGTAGGTGGAAATTATTCCCTTCAATTGGGGAATAATAGTACCGGTGGTGAGGCCGAAAGAGTTACATGTACATTTACCATTCCTGCTGATCAGAATAATTTTCAACTTGAATATTATTATGCGGTTGTATTTCAGGATCCTAGCCATTTATTTGATCAACAACCCCGATTTAAAGCTAAAGTTTATGATGCAAACAATAGCTCAAATGTGATCTCTTGTGCCAGTTATGATTTTACTGCTGCATCAGGTTTGCCCGGTTTTCAAAACTCCAAAATTGATCCTTTAGTTTGGTTTAAACCCTGGACTGCTGTCACCATTAATCTCTCCGGTTATGCCGGACATACTGTAATCCTCGAGTTTACAACTGAAGATTGTACAAGAGGAAAACATTTTGGATATGCCTATATTGATGTTAATTCAAATTGTATTTCTCTTATTAATAGTAATGTTTATTGTGAACATACACCAGCCTTAACACTGAAAGCTCCTTCCGGTTATGAAACATATAATTGGTATAATAGTACTTTTACTAAATTGCTGGGAACCGGTCAGACCATAACCTTATCGCCACCTCCGACAAGTAGCACTACCATTAATGTTGATCTGATTCCATATTCAGGTTTCGGCTGTCGTGATACTGCTTATACTCTGCTGACTGTTAATCCAGCACCAATTGTATCTTTTCAATCAGACACACTAACTTGTCTTGGTAAACCGATAAGTTTTATAAATAATTCAACTATTCTTGATAATTCTTCTTTAACTTACCTTTGGAATTTTGGAGATAATACAACTTCAACAAATGCCAATAATACAAAAATCTATAATTCAACAGGAACTTATAAGGTGAAATTAATAGCCACTTCTGTTAATGGTTGTACTGATTCAATTACTAAAAATGTTTCAGTTGGTGCCTTAGCTGTAATTAATCCCATTTTTGGGAATAAAAATATTTGTATAGGGCAGTCACAAATATTAAAGAGTACGACAGTAGGAGGTGTTTGGAAAAGTATAAAACCTTCCATTGCTAGTATTTCAAATACCGGAGTAATCTCAGCGATTTCTGTTGGCACTGATACAATTCGTTATATTGTTTCCAATTTTTATGGCTGTATTGATTCTGTTTCTTTTGCTTTGAATGTAATCGCGAATACTTCTTCTACTACCAATGCTGCCATTTGTCCGGGTGATAGCTATTTGTTTAATGGAACTTCTTATTCAACAGTCGGAATGTACACCGCTCATTTACTTAATGCTGCGGGTTGTGACAGTACTGCTATCTTGAACTTAAGCATAAAACTTCCGACCACTTCAACAACCAATGCTGCGATTTGTACAGGCGATACGTATGTCTTTAATGGTACTTCTTATAGTGCTGCCGGAACGTATACTGCTCATTTAACCAATGCCGTAGGTTGTGATAGTATTGTCACTTTGAATTTAAGCATAAAGCTTCCTAGTACTTCCACCACTAATGCTGCCATTTGTCAGGGTGATACTTATTCATTTAATGGAGCTTTTTACTCAACAGCCGGAACGTACATCGCCCATTTAACTAATGCAGCGGGTTGTGATAGCATTGCCACTTTGAATTTAAGCATAAAGCTTTCTGCTGTTTCAACTACTAATGCTGCCATTTGTTCGGGTGATAGCTATTTGTTTAATGGAGCTTCTTACTCAACATCCGGAACGTACACCGCTCATTTACTTAATGCTGCAGGCTGTGATAGTATTGCCACCTTGAACTTAAGCGTTAAACTTCCAACTACTTCGACTACTAATGCTGCTATTTGCCAAGGAGGTACTTATTTGTTCAATGGAACTTCATACTCAATAGTCGGAACGTATGCTGCTCATTTACTTAATGCTGCGGGTTGTGATAGTATTGCCACTTTGAACTTA
>Ga0302209_10000888_pt1 | contig 13532 bp, 11 predicted proteins | sample II_Fen_E3_1_FD_194574 | JGI IMG/M metagenome (GOLD analysis project Ga0302209, IMG submission 194574) | Peat permafrost microbial communities from Stordalen Mire near Abisko, Sweden - II_Fen_E3_1 | ecosystem: Environmental > Terrestrial > Soil > Wetlands > Permafrost | place: Sweden: Abisko...
ACTGCCCTGTATAACTGGTTCCTATAAACGCTGAAACCGATACCGGCTGGTTTTTTGAACCGGTACATTGCCTTAGTAAACTGATTTTAGTAAAACCGGTTACAGCCTGTGTTGATGACGTGCGGTTAATGCCCACCATGATCCAGTCTTTGATGCCATATTCCAGACCAAAAAAAGTAAATGCATGATCTAACCCATAAAATTCAGCATATCCGCTTTTTAATAAATCAAAACGATGTTCAATTCTAAAATCAAGTCTTCCTTGTGGTATTCCTTCCGTTGATTGCCCGTTAATAACACGTGTTGATAAAAACGTATCTTCAGTATAATTGACCTCCTTTGAAGACGTACTATCAGCTTTCAAAAGTACATTGACCTGTTCGGCAAACGCAACAGTTGAAAATAAACTCACACAAAGAACAGAGAGTAATTTTATTAGGTACTTCATAAGTATACGTTTATATTGTAAATGATTTATATTAGAATATAATCGGTTTAGTATTAAAAAAATAGAATACTGCACCTTTTCGGTAACGTAATAATGATAGAGAAAGACCGTATTAAATCTTTCTCTATTTTTATATGTGAGTTCAATACGAAATATAATACGTATTGGTTACAGGATAACAATTTTTTGATAAGCCGAGTCATTACCGGTAGTTATCTGAACAAAATAGATGCCTGCTCCGGTTGCTTTATTCAATGAAAATGTACGGTGTAATAATCCTGAAAAGTTTGTCTTTGGTAATAGTATATCCACCAGCTTTCCCTGAAGATTGAAAAGTTTGATTTCAACAGGAGTTGTTGTTGAAGTATTGAATTGAACTGTAATATTGTCTTTAGCCTGAGTAGGATAAATTAGCATACCATTCTGACTTTTAATGTCAGGGGATGCTAAAGTGGTTTGTACATTAATTGTACCCTTCATGCCAAAGGCAGCGTGGGGTTCACAAACAAAATAATGTAATCCCAGGGTTAAACTAGATCCTAATAAAGTTCCACCTCCAAAAGGAAGCTGGAAACCAATTATTGGAGTGTTACCATTTGCATCCCATGTAGCCTGGCTCACTTCGACAACATCATGAACACTTGCTAATGTGAAGGAAACGTTGTCATTTTGAGTCATCGTAATTGTAGCTGGTGAAAAGGTTATTCCAACATTTACAACGTTATAGTTAGTTCCAAAACCATTCATAAAGAATGGATAAACTAATAAAGCCAGTAAAATTTTTTTCATAACGCCTTATTTTTTCAAGTTAATATTAGTTCATTATTTAACTTCAAACAAAAAAATAAACAATAAGTTCAATGATTTATTTTTTATACAATGGGTTTTGTTTTATATCTATGGATTGACCAACTCGATGAAAGTTATTTTATTTTATTTTTAGATAAATAACGATTGATGAAAATGAGTTGTTTTCGAATAGATAGCTGCATTTCTTTATAGGATTCATAAAAACAGGAATAAACTTTTTATCCGGGCTTTCTTTCTTTAAGTGAATTATTTTACTAAAATGTTTATTTATAAAATTGAATACCCGGCTGAATTTATAAATAAACGATTTATTAAACTTAAATCGTTAGAAGTTGTTTAGTGTTTGTAATAATTACAATTATGAAAAAGATAACTCAGCATGCAGGAGTAAGGATACTTATAGCACCTGCCTTTTTGTTCTTATTCATATTTTTAATCAGCTGTATGAATACGAATAATCCAATGTACACGAATACTTCGAATAACACCTCAGGTACCCCGGGTGCAAATGAAGTTTTCATTCAGGGAATGGCATTTTCGCCTACCACGCTAAATGTTACAGCAGGCACAGTTGTAAAATGGACAAATAAAGATGCCCTTGTGCATACTGTAACCAGTGATTCGACATTGTTTGACAGCGGAAATATTGCTGTAAATAGTGTTTACAGTTATACTTTTAATAGCGCCGGCACATTTACATATCATTGTAAAATACATCCGACTATGAAAGGAACAGTTGTTGTAACTGCATATGTAGCTCCCGGATATTAAGACTGATAACTTAAGAAAGACAGTTATTAACCGGAGAAGTAAAAGGCTAAGAATATTTCTTTATTACGGATTCTTTCATTAGCATAAAAAAAATCACTTCTCATAGCTTGTTTTCTAAAAGAACGTTTGATTATTTAGCGAGAATTTACTCAAACACTTATACTAATTTAAAGATCAATTAGATGAAAACATTAAATAAACACTCAGAAAAACGAGGGCTATTCGCATTATCTCTCGTGTGCCTTTTCATTTTTTTCAACAGCAGTTGTTCCAGTAACAGTGCACCTCCCGCCAATGAAGTCTTTATACAGGGAATGGCTTTTTCTCCTGCAACATTGACTGTAGCTGTCGGGACAACGGTAAAATGGACCAATAAGGATGGAGTTGCTCATACTGTAACCAGTGATACCGGTTTATTCGACAGTCAAAACATTAATGCAAACGGAGTATTCAGTTATATGTTTATGTCTGCCGGGACATTCAATTACCATTGTACAATTCATCCAACCATGGTTGCAAAAATTATTGTGAAGTAACTGATAAAATTGATCCTGGTATAGTTGTAATCTTTCATGTTGCATGAACCTGAAATCAGCATATATAGGATATGCGATATCATTCCATAAAAAGGAGAACCAACTGGTTCTCCTTTTTATATGTATGTCATTTCAATTGGCTTTTCAGGAACTCTTCCTATAATGTTTCCTGTCTCTGTTTTTTTTTAAGGTTGTACAATGATGGTTCCAGTCATATGCGTGTGATAAATGCAAATGTATGGGAATGTTCCTGCGGTGGTGAAAGTAAATGTGAAAGATTTATTCTGTGTTATATCCCCGCTGTCGAACGCCGAAGCTGTACTTGTTGCTGTATGCGTTGCTGCATCCTTGTTTGTCCATGTTACCTTTGAACCAACCTTTATAGTTAATGTTGAAGGACTAAAAACAAATCCTTCTATATTTACCTGATTTGGAACAGTACCCGAAACAATGATTTTCCCGGTCATACCTGCATGATATTTACAATGATAGGTAAATGTCCCGACAGTATTAAATGTTTGGTAATAAGCCTTTCCTTTAGTTATGATACCGCTGTCAAACAATGTTGAATCACTTGTGATCGAATGAGTAACATTTTCATTGTTAAACCAGGTTACTGTAGTGCCGGTAGGAACGGTTAAGGTGTTTGGAGTAAAGCTTAGTCCGGAAAGTACAATTTCGTTTGGAAGCATGACAACTTCATTTTTACAACCCGCTAATAATATTGCAAGAACGGTAATAAAGAATATTTTTGTTTTCATGTTATACGTATAATTATTCTCCTACTCTTCTGGCTTTTCGGCAACGCCCCGTTTAAATAATGGTTTCTGGACTCCAATTGATGATTCAATCTAATATTCAAGAACAGTGTTGTATCTCCTCAATTTATTATTTTTTACATTCTAATAAAAATGTATAACGTTCTGTATTAACTTTTGTTCTGATAATCAGACTTTGTGAATTTAAGAAATAAGTTGAACAATAATTAACCGGATTGTTTTTATTCATATTGATGTGCCGATACATTTTTTACATGATATTGTCAGTCGTTTTTTCAGTTATCAATCAGGTCAGATTCAATAAAAAAGCAACCTGACAATGAGGTTGCTTATTTGAATTAATTGAAATTTCCATCTCATTATGTATGGTTACATTTTTGATGATTCTGTTTTCTTCATCGTTTCAACCTTCGTTACTTTATGACCCGCTTTCAATTCTGTCAAAATTAATTTAACCGTTGTCTTACCTATATTCTTGACGGAATGTGTAACTGCTGGATTATAGCTGGCTTCTCCGGTTTTTAGCTCATTTACTGTCGGCTTTTTTCCTTTTACTGTCATCTCCATTTTGCCTCCTGAAATGACATAAACCACATGTGCCGGATGACTATGCATGGCTGCTACTGCACCAGGAGCAAACTCAACTTCAATTACTCTGACTTTTTCATTATCGAGAATTACTTTTTTATACTCTTTTGAAGCTACTTTGGTAGGATCTTGAGCAAATAAACCAGTGCTCAGCATCAGGATGAATCCCAATAACAAAGACTTAGAAATCATGTTAATTGTTTTCATATAGTAACTATTTTGTTTTTATCTACTCATAAGGCTTTTCGATTTCGCCCCCGTAGTTTTGAATGGTTCCGGGATTCCATGTTTTAAGATATGATAAAAATGTATGATATTTATTCAATTTGTGGAAAGTAAACATAGTAGTTCCATGAAATGTTTATCGATCTGAAATATACGGATTAACTTTATATAAATTTAGATAGTACGGCATGGAATTAACTTTATTTCAACTGTTGTTTAAAAAATGATCGCATGACTCAGCATATCAATGTGTTTAATTGATAGGGTAAACTATAAATTGCCGGATAAATATGGCAATTTTAAATTTCGTTGGTAAGGATATAAAAGAGGGGGTAAGAGAACTAATTATTGAAAAGTAACCGAAGTAAGTCTTTCGGAAACTTCCCATAATTTATGTGCATTGTCAATGTCAAGCGTTGTACGTTTCGGATGAACCTTAACAGGATGGCCGGATAATTCGAGCATACCACTGGGACCGTATATGTCTCCTGTTTTTACATTCAGATCAACTGATGCACGAATCAGAGGCAATGCTCCCATAGCAGGTGGTTGGATAATATATGAAAATGAAATCTTATAAACTTTCATAAGTAGATTTCGTTCCAATTTACCCGGATTATTCGTGTTCGCCAATCCAGGATGTGCTGCTATGGACAAGCAGTTAATTCCTTTTGATTCAAAAAACCGTTGTAGTTCATAAGTAAACAATAAATTGGCAAGTTTTGATCGTCCATAGGCTTTCATGGGAGTAAACCCTTTCCCGTTTTCGAAAAGCAGGTTGTTAAAATCCATCATCCCCTGCTTATGGCTCAGGCTGCTTACATTGACAACACGAGCTCCCGGAGATTTTTTTAATACATCCAGCAATACCCCCGTCAAGGCAAAATGTCCTAAATGATTTGTACCCATCTGACTTTCAAAGCCATCTTTTGTCAGGCTATACGGAACCATCATAACGGCCGCATTGTTAAGTAACACATCCAAGTGAGCATGACTCTCTCTGAAAGTAACTGCGAACTGTTGGATTGATTTCAAATCAGCCAGATCAAGTTGCATAACCTGTATGATGGATGAAGGATAGAGCCTGATTATTTGTTTGCGGGCAACTTCCCCTTTTTCTACTGAACGGCATGCCATCACTACATTGGCTCCGTTTCGGGCAAAGGCTTTTACCGATTCATACCCCAAACCGGTATTTGCTCCGGTAACTATAATTGTCTTTCCTGTTAAATCTGGAATGTCATCGAGAGTCCAGTTTTGTTTATTCATGTTCATTATTATTTGTGAGTGTGATAAATTATTCATCGGGTGCTGAATAACCCTATCTACACACCTATAACAACCGGAATACAGAAAGTATCTGTAAGATAAACTAATAATAGTTTTCTTAGTGTTAAAAGGTTATGTCCTGTAGTATAATATTCGAGACCGGTTAAAGGTAGTTTGGTTGATTCTGAAAGTAACTTTCCATAAAATGAAGGAAAAAGGCATTTGTTGATAATTCTTTTCCTAAGGTATTCAACAATTGCTTCACATAAAGGTTTTGTATATTCTTGTTTTCCCGTAACAGGCTTTTGAACCCCCAAAGATGGATAACGTCCATGTTCGATAATGTAAATGGATCCGATATAAGGTACGTTAACGGCAACCCCATATGATCGGCACATATCGAGAGCATTCGTTGTTCAGCGAAAACCATTTGGGTGACTAATTCTTTAGGCTTTTCATAATTATTAAACATAAATTGCTTTGACTCGTTCAGGTAGAATTTTTTGAATGATTCATCCCGTATGTACAGAAAGGCAGTATTCGAAGGTGATACAGTCCAGTTATAATAGTCCGGGAATTTGAAATCCAAAGGTTGTTTCAATAAAGAAGGGTGCAGGTATACGTCCGGTTCAAGGATCTCAGCGTGTAAAGCAATAATGTCGGTTTGTTCCAGCTGTTCATGGATGGAACGAACAACGATAAGGTCCGTATCAAGCATAACACATGGAGCTGTTTGTGTCTCCAGTGCCATTAACTTACCAGCCGCCCAGAATATCTCAGGGTCAATTGGATATGTATTATTCTCAAGTACTTCAGTGTCAATACCCTTATCCCATAAGGACAATAACCCATGTTCAATGATAAATTCATAGCCCCTGTTGTCTGTATACAGTTTGATGGATCCGTTATACTTTTGCCACATCAATGCTGAGAGTACCATGGTGAGTATCTCTGCATCATTCATGCTGAAACTCTTGCCATTAGCCAGGTAGGGTTTTGTCCATAAAACGTGGAAGGCGGCATAAGACGTATGTTTCATGATATCTGTTTCAGTCAAGGCCGAATAAATGACCGCCTACTATGCCACCCTGCAGGTCAGAAGAGGTGGAATCTGATGTTCTGTTTCTGCAAACGTCCGAAGATATGCTTTCATTGTTGACCTTTCCAGCATTGGGGATCTGTAATTTTACGAAGTTAGGTTCATCGATATAGCAAAACCCGGCTTGTAACTTCAAAAAACGGTAAAGTACCTGGTCGTTTGATTTGCGGTAGTCTTCGACCAATTCAAAAAACAGGGTAAGGTTATATTCCAGTGTGTTATATTCCACCATTTCACGTTCACAACGGACTCTCAAATTCTTCTTTTTCTTTTCGAAACTTTCTGAATAAAGTGCGATATCTTGAGCCAATATAAAAATGTATTGCCGGAAATCGTTAGAAACTTGTGGTGTATTGTCTTTTGTGAAATCTGATTCTACTTGCATAATTGAACTCTGGAATAGGATTTTGGGTATTGATTTAAGTTTTGCAAATATTCAGTTTTGATGTTAATTTAGTATCAGATTTTATTTTACAGGATAAGGAATCAGTGTTTCCTGATTGATACACTGACTCCTGCAAGTATTAAATACCGGTTACCATATCTTCACCCTCAGGCTATCAGGACGCCACATGCTGTCACCCTGTTTAACTCCAAAGGCTGAATAGAACTCAGGCATATTCGACAAAGGTCCAAGTACCCTCCATTTTGCAGGGGAATGTTCGTTGCTCTTTATCTGGTTTGCCATAGCTTCCGGGCGCATATTGAGCATCCATCCCAATGAATATCCCAGGAAGAATCGCTGAGCAGGATTCAATCCGGCAATCAGTTCGTTATCCTTGTATTGTTTTGTTTTTTTAAATGCTTCGAATCCCATGATCACACCTCCCAGGTCGGCAATATTCTCTCCCTGTGTCAGTTCACCATTGATATGCAGGTTGTCAACAGCCACATAATTATTGTATTGCTTCACAATCATTTTTGTTTTCATGTTGAACTTCTTGCTGTCTTCGCTTGTCCACCAGTTCTCCAGGTTACCGAGTCCGTTGTATTTACAACCCTGGTCATCAAAACCATGTGTTATTTCATGCCCGAAAGTTCCACCTATAATGGAATAGAGGATGGCATCATCAGCCATTTTGCTTTCGTAACCTGGAACAAGGATGTTACAACCCGGAATAACAATCTCGTTATTCGATGGATTGTAGTATGCATTGTAGGTCTGAGGCTGCATATCCCATTCTGTGCGGTCGACCGGTTTACCATACTTCTTTATCATGTACTCGAATTCCCATTGATTGGCATTCATGACGTTTTTCACGTAGGAATTGCGTGTAATCATCATATTCTTAAGGTCTTTCCATTTATCCGGATACCCCACTTTCATGATCACCGACTGTAGCTTTTTCAATGCTTTTTCTTTGGTAGGTTCACTCATCCAGTCGAGTGCTTTGATCCTTTCAGCAAAAACTGTTTTGATAGCATTCCCAATCTCCACCAGCTTTTCTTTTGTCCCTTTTGGCAGGTATTCGGTAACGTATACCTGGCCGATCAGTTCTCCCAGTGAACCGTCGGTTTGTTCTACTACACGTTTCCATCTGGGTTTAGGTTCTTTTACACCACGCAACGTGGCAGTATAAAAGCTAAAGTCCTCCATATAGGTCTTGTCGTCCATATAGGCTGCCAATCCATTCAGTAGGTGGTATTTCAGATATATCTTCCAGTCCTCAATGGTGTATTTAGTCAGATATCCGTTCAGTGCAGTAAGAAACTCCGGTTGTCCTACTACCACACTATCCACCTTTTCGAGTCCGGTTCCATTTATAAATGTCTTCCAGTCAAGGTTGGGTGTTAATTTACTCAATGCTGAAAAAGTCAGTTTATGGTAGTTCTTTAACGGGTCACGGGTGTCTTCGCGTTTCCGGGATGTTTTAGCCAGGGAGGTTTCCATTTCCATCAACTTCAAAGCTGCCTGTTTGGCTTTTGATGCGTCATATCCCATAATCATAAACATATTGCCCACATGCACAACAAACTTTTCACGTATGGTTTTTGCCCTCGCATCCGTATCGAAATAAAAGCTGCGGTCGGGAAGGCTTAATCCACCCTGGCTGATAAATACCTGGTATTTGCTGCTGTTCTTATCATCCTGTGCAATATAAAAACCGAGTAAAGGAGATGACGATATGGTGTGGATATAAACGGCTTCCCGGATAATTCCTTTCAAATCTTTTATATCATCTATAACTTTAAAATCGATTTTCAGGTCACTGATCCCTTTCTTATTTAACCGGGTGCTGTCCATTCCCGAGAAGAAGAAATCGCCAATCTTCTGTTTGTTGCTTCCCATTTCCACTTCCTTGATAGCTGCCGACGATTCACATATTTTGCGTACCTGGGCATTGATGGTATCCTGAATCAGTTGGAAGATCCCGTTGCTTTGTTCGCTGGCCGGAATAGGATTCTGTTTAAACCAAGAGCCATTGGCATACTGGAAAAAATCATTCCCTGCTTTTGCAGTTGAATCAATGTGGGAAGCGAGAGCGTCACCATTTCCTGCTGAATTCTTTCCCTGTTTACAGGATGTTAAGGCTGTTGTCATTGCTAAGGTGCAGATTAAGACGATAAAAAGTTTATTTTTCATACTTGACAAGTGTTGAATAATATTTAGTATCATAGTTAATTAATATTGTGATCTTAGATAGATGTTTGTATCTAAATTCAATTGCAGGACTAAAGCTACATGCATTGTTAAGTCTGATAGAATACTTATTGTAAGCATTTTATTGCTAAAGCATTAGAATTCATTTTACTCAACTATTCCCATTAAATCCAACAACATGAATGTCCTTTAAATGATAAAATAGTAAATGCACAAATAGTAAATATTTTAACGGCTGTAAATGTAATTATTTTTGTTTGTTTATGATAACATTCTTGTTAATTATTTTCAGTTGCTGGTATCAGATTTATTTATTCGATGATGGAGTTCAATACAAAATAGTTTTTATTGAAAAAATTCATATCGTATAATTATCATATTATTTAATTCAGAATTAAGACCCCACATGCCTGAAGTATATAAATAAATCATATCAATAATTTTTTTGAATTGTTTATTCGGATTTTTACGGTTTAAAAGTGCACACTTTCAATTAATTTATCCACTTCAGTCAACCTGATTTCAATTACATTTGTTACCTGATATGTAATGATAAAAAATGAACAGTCTTGATAGTTATTTATGAAAAAATTCTTTTCTCACTTTGTTGTAATTCTTAGCATTTTTAGTCTTGTTTTTATCCCTGTCCCTGTAAAATCACAGCAGCCTGTATATTGTTTTCCGTCCGCAGAGGGATATGGTCATACTGCTACCGGTGGAGGCAATGCTTTACCGGTTACTGTGACCACCTATGCTGACCTGAAAGCCCAGCTTCTTTCTTCCGGTGCCAAAGTAATACTTGTATCGGGTACCATCACCATTCCTTCGGGAGGAGAAATCTCCGGCGTTATTAGTAATAAATCGCTTCTTGGTTTACCTGGTGCCCATCTCGTGAATCTTAACCAGACGGCAACCACTGCAGGTATACTCTACCTGAACAGTGGTTCGAACAATGTGATCATTCGTAATATCCTGTTCGAAGGCCCGGGTGCCTATGATGTGGATGGTAACGACAACCTGTCGTGTGAAGCCACAAACTTCTGGATTGACCATTGTGAATTCCAGGACGGTATGGATGGTAACCTGGATATTACAAAAAGTGCTAACTTTGGAACTGTTTCCTGGTGTAAGTTCACCTACCTGAAACCTCCCAAGGCCGGAGGTTCAGGTGGCAGTAACGATCATCGCTTTTCAGGGCTTATTGGTTCCAGTGGTTCGTCTTACCCGGCAAGCGGACACTATCAGATCACCTTTCAATGTAATTACTGGGCTGCAGGTTGTGTGGAAAGGATGCCGCGTGCACGCAATTGCGACTTGCATATTGTGGATTGTTATTACAATACAGCCGGTACCGGTAATCTGGCAATAGGAGTTGGAGGAGGAATAAAAAACTCTACGTTGTATGTCGAAAATTGCAACTTTGCAAATGTGAAAAGCGTCTTTCGGAGTTACGACAGTACAGATGGCGGCACCGAATCGCTTACCTTCACGGGTTGCCTGAATGGAGTTGCCAGTGTGGGCTCACCAGTACCTGCTCCCACGTACCCATATACTGTTTTCCCTGCTGCGAATGTTGCCGAATACGTCGGGAATACCTCATGCGGGGCAGGAACTACCTTGCAGGTTACATCTGATGGGACTATATCTTCAAGTTGCAATACCACGGGCATCACTGCCCCGGTAGCTGCTTCCCCGGTTACCATATTTCCAACTGAGGTCGACAATGTTCTGAATATCAGCATGCAAAACAGCGATGTTATCACCTCTGAATTTACTGTTTTTACACTCGGTGGTCAAAAAGTATTTGCTGTTTCTACAGACATTGGTTCCGGCCAACCTGTAGAGCTCAATGTCACTACTCTGCAACCGGGAATCTATTTTTGCAGGGTACGTAACTCAAGTCAATCGGTCACACTGAAGTTTATCAAAAAGTAGGATAACCTTTTGCTGACGGCTCATTAATTCTGACGGGCACAAACAACTGTCTGTTTTTTCCTCATCTCTCATTCCTCATCTCTCATTCCTCATTCCTGTTTCTTACCATCAGGACTTGCAATACAACCTATAGGTCACTGCTTTTCAATCTCACCCGATCAACATATTTGTATCCGTTAAAAAAAATCAATAAATTTCCCCCAAAATATTACCGTTTTTGTCAGGGGGTACAGATAGGGTTCCGATAGGGTTCCGATAGGGTTCGGATAGGGTTCGATTAGGGTCCGGATAGGGTCCGGATAGGTTTACCTCTCCGAACCCTATCTGAACCCTCAACCAGCCCTCACTATACATAAAAGAGGTGATGGTTGGAGAAATTTATCGAACCTGTATTTTTTAACATGGGATTCGATAGCTACTTGTTTCATGCAATAAACCGGAAATAATGTTGTCTAAATCGAAGCAGAAAACATAATACAGTATTCTTCGTGGTAATTAACTGGGATGAGGAGGTTAAATGAAAATTAAGTGAATTAAATCCATGGTTTATTAAAAAATTGTCATTACTTTTGAACGATTTTTAATTAAAGATAAAAGAAGTATTAATAAATTAGCTCCGGTTAAATTTGTAATTGAATTTTACGCTAAAAACAACCATGCAGACGTTGATTTGGAATGCATTAAGCGACTGAAAAAACAAAGAATGATAGTTGTAATTACCAGCAAGACAAATAATAAGGATTGAAAATATTTGGAATAGAATGATACTGATTCTTTTGATCCAACCACAAGTTCACTGTTTAGACTTCTGAATAGATATATTAATTCTGCAAGACAAGGAATCGGGCAGCAACATGAATTTTTAATAATAATGAGAAAAATAATCCTGTTTTTAGCCTTTTGTTTAGTTCCTATCAGTTTTTATGGACAGAATTCTTATTTTATTGCAGACACTCTAAAATGCATCGGTTGCATTGTAGTTGATAACGGTGAATATTTAAATTCTCAGTTTTGTGCTGTCGAAAAAGGCTCTGATATCATCAAATATACTCCGGAAGAAGTAAAAGAATATGGATTTAACGACGGCCGAGTTTATATCTCTAAAGTTATACACGTAGCCGACTCAATAAAAAAGGTTTTTTTGCTCCGGTTGGTTAAAGGAAAACTCACATTGTACTTTTACAGGGGGAAAGAAATAAAGACATTCTATTGGGAAAAGGATAGTACTTCATTTTTTGAATTGCCGAAATATCACAGGGACCGTCGGGATATTAATTTTCGCGATGACCTGGAATATCTAACCTCCGATTGCAAAAATGTCAGCAGTGCAATAAGACTGGTCAGCTATACTGCCAATTCATTGTCGGAATTGGTGAGGAACTATAACGACTGTAAGCCTAAACCATTTGCTAATTTCAGGTATGGTGTTCTACTCGGATATGGCATGAATAAACTTGAAATGTCATCGTTCCATTCCAATTCTATTGCCAGTATTGATTTCAGGTATCAGGGAAATGTTTTGCCCGGAATTTTTATCGATTATCCGATAAAAATGAGCGACTTCTCATTCCATACCGATTTGTATTTTACAAAAAGTGGGTATTCTTATAATTCTAATTACACAGAAAAAGATCTGTTGAACAAGAATTCAGCTTTTGTTGCCAATACAACTTCCATCAATATCCCTGTTTTAATCAGATACACGTTACCAACCATGGGTGTACGGCCATTTCTGAATGCCGGAATCATCTATACGTTTAATATCAGTAACAATACCGGACTATATACTTCTACAATATATCCAACTTATATTGAATCGACGGAGTCGAATGTAACTTCGTTGATAACTAAAAACCAGCTTGGGTTTACGGCAGGAGGTGGAATAGAATTTAAAGTAAACAATGCCCATTCAGTTTTTATCGAATTAAGATACAACAAACTGTATTCTTTACCCAATGAATACATGTTGAATAAATCCGATATTCAATTAATTACCGGACTAAATATCTAAGGAAATGAAAACAAAACTACTACTATATTTTCTTGTTCTCAGTCTTGTATACGGTTGTAAAGATGCCGTACTTCAACCGAATGATTATCCATTTTTGATAACAAAACCGGTTGCTGAAATTGATTCTACCGGAGCTACATTTGAAGCAACTTTAGTTGTTTCGGGTAAAGACAATGTAATCGACTACGGATTTATTGTGAATGATGGTAAAACTGAGGTTAAACTAAGCATTTTAAATAAATCAGATTTAAAGGATTTTAAAATACGGATAAAGTCCGACCTGATTTTGAATCAGACCTATACCTGTAAAGCTTATATTACAAATGGAATTAGTCTGGTTTATGGAAATAAGGTTCAATTCAAAAGTCTGGGCTCAAATCCTCCGGTAATAACAGATTTTAGTCCGAAAGAAGGATTTGATGGTGACATGGTTAAGATTACCGGAAAGTATTTCAGCAC
>Ga0302209_10000891_pt1 | contig 13505 bp, 9 predicted proteins | sample II_Fen_E3_1_FD_194574 | JGI IMG/M metagenome (GOLD analysis project Ga0302209, IMG submission 194574) | Peat permafrost microbial communities from Stordalen Mire near Abisko, Sweden - II_Fen_E3_1 | ecosystem: Environmental > Terrestrial > Soil > Wetlands > Permafrost | place: Sweden: Abisko...
TCCAACATAAATTCTTTATAAAACAAAGAATATATGCCATTTCGAAAAATTAGTGACACTGGTTCACCAACATTATGAGTAGTCGATGAGTAATGAATCTTAGGATAGCTTTGTGATGATTCACTTACTGTTTCATTTCCTGATTTTTTACAGCTAATGAAAAAGATAGCCACGAATAAAATACAAATTGATTGTCTCATAAATTAAAGAAATATTGAAATATTGAATTTCAGGTTAACTTTACCTTATTAGGCTTTTATTTAATCCACTCAGACTAAAGTCTGTGATTTGAGGGAGTAATTTACCTCCTTCAATTCGAATAAAATTATACTGATATTGCGGAAAAAATAAAGTCGTCATCGCACCCTCACCATTATTCCAGAAAAGCTCTATAGATGTTTTATCTACCAGCATACGAATGTCCAACTTATTATCTACTCCAATTTTAAACGATTGATAAATGCTGCTGTTTGCAAAAACATTGTTAAAGTTTATCAAAAATAATACTCATTCTTGCAGCAATACTTCCTGTTGTTAGTTTTAACGTGTCTAACTGAGTGAAATCAACGTTGAAGCTTAACTGGTAACTTCCGGTTTTTACAATTTCATTATTAATCAGCTCCAGAACATTCGACTTTTGAGTAAGTGTTGTTACAGTTTTATTGATATAAGTATTTAATTCTGTTACCGGATTAAATCTTAAAACAAAATCTGACCCTTTTTTTACTAAAGTTATTGATCTGGGAACTGTATTTGTACTACGCCAGGAATTAGTAGGCACTTGACCGGCATAGTTCCAGTTGCTCATCCATCCAATCATGATTCTTCTTCCATCTGTTGATGGAATATTACTAAATGTTACTCCGGCATAGTTGTCTGTACCAAAATCTATCCAGGAAGATGTGTTAGTGTCTGAGGTAAACTTATTTCCATCAAAGTCACCTATAAAATATTGAGTTGCCGAACCACCATTTGGTCCTCCCAGGTTTATACTTACTAAAAGCACCCATTTTTTTAAAGTTGTTCCTTCTACTGACAGTTGAAACAAATCGGGACATTCCCAAACTCCGCCATGAGCGCCAATTCCTGCACCAAAATCACTTTCAAATGTCCAGTTTTTCAAATCAGGGGAAGAATAAAAACTTATTTTATTTCCGGTAGCCAGAGCCATAAGCCATTTATTTTGATCTTGCAACCACGTTACTTTAGGATCTCTAAAGTCAGGGACACCTGGATTGGGCAGTACCGGATTGTTTGCATATTTCGTCCAGGTTCGCCCTTTATCAATACTATAAGCTATACATTGAGATTGTTGTGCACCGGCACTTGTATAAACAGCCACGATTGGATCTTCACTTCCTGCCTTAAATCCACTTGTATTTGAAGCATCAACAACTGCACTTCCTGAGAAAATTGTGCCCAGGTTATCCGGTGATAAGGCAATGGGTAAATCTTGCCAATTAAATAAATCTGTACTTACTGCATGACCCCAATTCATCGGACCCCAGGTGTTTCCATTCGGATTATACTGATAAAACAAATGATACTCCCCTTTGTAATATACCAATCCATTGGGATCATTCATCCAATGTAAAGCAGGTGTAAAATGATAATTAGGTCTATAATCCGTTTCATCTAAAACAACCAGAGTATTATCAGTCGAAATTAAATTCTCGACAATATTATCCTTTTTACATGAAGTGAAAGTAAATGAAAGTACGAAAATGAAAAGCGCAGTAAGTTTATTCATGTGTCTTTTATATTATACTAAGGTTTTGCGAGTCAGCAGGTATAAGACTCTTCTCAATGTACAAAAATAGGTGCTTTTATATACTTCCAATGTCAATTTTGATACATTGTCATGTTTTTTTGATACAATATTGACTTTTCCTATTACACTCAGTCTGAAAATAAGAATTATTTGACAAATTCAAACAAAATAACAGGAACTTAGTCCTATACTTAATGAACAAATATTTTCAAAAAAAATCTTCCGGGATAATCCCCGGAAGATTAAAAAAACTACCTATTCGCTTAACTAACTAAATAACACAAATCAACTTATCTAGTTTTTAAATAGTCAATTGCATTTTGATAAAGGCGTTGAACATTTGCCTGATATGGATTAACACTATCATTCACTTTCCATTCAACGCCACCAATACCAATAGAAATGGAACTTCCCTGGTAATCACCTTTTGGTTGTAATTCAAAAACGCCAACCATACTATAATCTCCACCATCCCATTGACCAAGCCATACAGCATTGTTGTCATTCATGAAGTTTGTATAGATATCTTCACTGTTCATATTGGAGATATTGTAGTATCCAGCGGGGAATAATACAAAATTGTGATTTTCTTTCCATCCATTCCCTATAGTTGGAATTAGTATTCTTCCATTCGAATTTACGAATGTAAAACCTTTGTATAAAGGGTGTCCACTTTGGTCATGCTTCAATCCAATATTAATTCCTATGTTCCAGACATCAGGATTTACTCCACCTGCTCCTTTGTCAATACCTTTTGTGTAATTAATTGTCATACGACCAATATTCCACAAATATTGAATTGCATAAGTGCTTAATAACAAACCTCCACCATTTTTATGATAGGTTTTCAATGAAGCCAAAACTGTAGGGTCCAGCGAAATTGCAGGAAGATCCGAAGTTCCGTTATCAATATCATAATTCCACCATAGTACCCTGTATTTACTTAAATCAAACCCATTTTTAATCATATTAAATGAAATGTACCGGGCTTTAGGATAAGTTGTAAAGAACCACTTTGCTCCTGCAATTTCATCATCATCTGCAGTAGTAACCATAGCTGTTGAATCAGCTGCATCACCAATATAAGCTAAATAGGTAGCACCAACTTTCAAATCAAGATGTATATTCTGTGAAACCTGATTGCGACTATTGGTCGTATACAACGTAAAATGATACATCCCAAGATCTGCATTCGAAAAGGTATAACTGGTTGCAGTTGCACTAATAGGTACTGTCTTAGCAACGTTCTTTTGATCTACATACTTCAGTACAATTCCTGTAACCGCAGAATCAGGAGCAGCCCAGGAAAATACCACATTATTATCTACCTGAACAACTGTTGCACTGTTTAACGGTGATGCACCTGCACGAACAAATTTAACTGTTTGTCCCAACGATGTGTTTCCTTTCGTATCTGATAGTTTAACAGTAAATATATATGATTTATTTACTTCAACAATGCCATACGTATAAGAAGTAGCATTCATCTTAAGTGTAATTGGTGCCCCGGTAGCATTAGGAATTACAACACCGCCCAATGAATCAACACCAGCTGGCAATGTCCAGGTCAACTTAACACTATCACCTACTAGTGTGTATTGTAAATTACTTACAGGGGCTAATTTAGCAGTAGCTCCACTAAAATCCTGGACGTAATCACAACTTGCAACCAAAAAAGGTAGTACAAGTGATATTATGCATATTTTTATATGGTTTTTCATATTTATATTTTTTTATTAGTGGCTAATCTTATTAATATCCTGCATTCTGAACATATATACCTTTACTAAATCTCATTTGATTATCAGGGATTGGCATATATTCATCACGATTTTTTGTAAATAATCCATTCTTCAAATACGCAATTTTAGATTTTTCCGATGCAAAATAGGCATTCAAATATGTATCAGCAATACCCCATCTTACTAAGTCAAAGAAACGATTACCTTCCATAGCTAACTCAAGTCTTCGCTCCCAACGCAAAGCCTTTCGTGCATAACTCTGATCCCAACCTGCAAGGCCATAAGTACCTACATTGAATTTCGATTCGAATGAATTATCTGCCATTTTTAAATGAGCAGTACTATTTGCAGCTCTTGTACGAATACTGTTGATAATAACCCGGGCACTTTCAAGATTAGCACCTCCCCCTAACTCAATTAATGCTTCTGCTTTCATAAGTAATACATCGGCATAGCGAAGAATCATTCTGTTTTTTGTATTACCATAAAATGGACCAACTTGTGTATAGCAGGTTTTACAAACATTTTCTTTTAATGAAGCATAAACACCGTAAACATCAGGGGTACGATTCCAGCTTACCTGATAAATCGTTGTTGGATCATATTTCCAGGGATGACCAGGCATTGCAATAGTGTGATTCAAACGAGGATCTACTTTATCAGTAGTTAAATCAAGTGGAGTTGCATCGTAAGTATCGAATAAAGGTAATCCGGTGGAAGGATCAGTTTTAAATGCATTCGCTAAATTCTTACTTGGCTTATGGAAATCGCAACATCCAATTCCCATTGGAGTTGCCAGTACATCACCAAAATTTAAACGTCCAAACGTTGTACCATCACCTTTATTAGAAAATTGTACAGCAAAAATAGATTCTTTTCCATTTTCTGTTGCTCCGGGAGTAAAAAGATCTGCATAATCATCAACTAAACCATAAGTTGTAGGAATAGTATTGATTAGATCTACCACTTGTTGAAGTTTTGTTGCATTAATACTTGTTACATTATGTCTCTCATCTTGCTCGTAAGCCTGGTATAATCTTGTTTTAGCTAAATATGCTGTTGCAGCAGCTTTATTTGCTCTACCTATTTCAGTTTGGGTTGCAGGTAAATTATCTACACCAAATTGAAAATCCGCTGCAATTTTATCCCATAATTGATCATTTGTCAGTGCCTTGTTCGAAATAGTAGGATAATCAGCAATAGCAACAGTTTCGTCAATAAAAGGAACATATTTCCAAATAATCTTCAACTGAAAGTAATAATGTGCGCGAATGAAACGTGCTTCGGCTTGTCTCGTAGCCTTTAATTTAAATTCAGTATCCGTTAATGTATTTAAAAGTCTCAACGCTGAATTTGCACGTGAAATGCCAACATAATAGTTGAACCACAATCCATCTAATTCTCCAAAGTCTGATTTAACGTTCTTGAATATCTCCATAAAATAGAAGTTCTGAATGTCACCTTCATCACGACCTCCTTTATAAGCATCTCCTGAGCGTACATTTCCATATGGCCAAAGGCTAAATGGCTTGTCATAATGATCGTTACCAAGACTGGCATATGCGGCAGTTAAATTATTATCAACTTTGTCGGGGCTGGAAACCTGAGCATCACTCAGTACAGCTTTTGGAGCTACATCCAAAAAGTCGCTACATGAAAATAGCGTAGCTATAGCAAATAAATATATTAATTTTTTCATTTTATTGTGTTTATATCGATTAATATTATTAGAACGAAACACTCAGGCCGGCTGTAAGTGTAGTTGGAATTGGGTATCCATATGAAGGGCTCTCAGGGTCAATTCCTGTGAATGACTTACTCTTGAAAGTAAGAAGATTCTGTCCACTAACATACAGGTGCAAGTTGGTTATATTCAATTTTTTAGTTATGTTCTTAGGAATTGTATAACCTAATTGCAGATTCCTCAATTTCGTATAAGCTCCATTTTCTACATAGTAAGTAGAGAATCGACCTTCACCATTTGCATCACTACTTGTAAGTGCCGGGATTGTTGAAGATGTGTTAGCCGGAGACCATGCGCCTAACAGGCGGGTTCCCTTGTTTGAATTGTTTTCGCGAACTGACCAGAAATCGGTACTGTATTTCACTACATTTTCAACATCCATATTGCCTACACCCTGAAAGAATACTATTAAATCGAAGCCTTTGTATTCAAAGTTAAAGTTCAATCCATAGGTAAATGCCGGAACAGGGTTTAGAATCCAGGTTTGATCTTTTGTATCGACAACTCCATCTCCATTCAAATCTTTAAAACGGAGTCTGCCTAATCCTTTTCCAACCTGAGTTGCTGAATTAGCCACTTGTTCCTGTGTTGTGAATATGCCATCGGCTACATAACCATATCTTGAACCCCATGCGTGACCTAATATGTTATCTCCTAAACCGTTTCCACCATACGTATTCACAACCGCATCCGGTAATTTTGTAATTTTATTTCTATAAGTTCCGACATTACCGGTAACTTCAAATTTTAAATCAGAACCAATTCTTCCACGATAACCAATTAACATTTCGAAACCTGTATTTTGCATACTGGCACCATTCAGCCATTGATTACCACCATCGCCCACTACAGCTATATAAGCAGGCTGTACAAGAATGTCTTTTGTGTCTTTAATGAAATAATCGACAGAGCCATACAATTTCTGGTCAAAGAGCCCAAAATCCAACCCAATATTAGTTTGAGTAGTAGTTTCCCATTTTAAGTTATCATTGCCTGATTGAGTTTTAAGATAACCCGAAGGGAGTGTTCCTGATTTAATACCTGACAGTGAATATGCTGTGCTATTTGGCGTATTCCATGTTACATCGGTTGTGTTGTTATAGTTAGTCGTGTAAAGTGTCTGAGTTGCATTATTAGCGATTTCCTGGTTACCTGTTTGTCCCCAACCCAATCTTAATTTAAGGTCTGAAACAGCCGGTACATTATCTTTCAGAAATGCCTCCTGATTAATTCTCCAACCTAACGAAAACGCGGGGAAAGTTGCATATTTGTTATTCTTACCAAAACGGGAAGAACCATCATAACGCAATGTAGCAGATGCCAGGTACTTTTCTGCATAGACGTAGTTTACTTTTCCGAAATAAGACAACAACGTATTTGCAGAAGCCGATCCACCATTCCCTTTAACACCGGTACCTGCATCTAAATACATATATGTTGGATCCTGAACTTCAAAATTTTGACCAGTAGCATAAAAGCTTTCATCTCCATGATAGATACTTTCAGTTCCTACTAATGCATCAAATACATGATTTCCATTTTTAAAGTCATAGCTTAATGTATTACTCCAAATCCAGTTTGAAGATGAACCTTGATAATTAGTAACCGTGTTTATATTATTACTTAAATATCCTGATTGATATGTATATTGCAAATTTCTATAATTAGTAGCAATATAATCAATACCTAAATTTGATTTCAAATGCAAATGATTTATAATCTGTAAATCGGCATACAGGTTACCAAACACTCTTAAATTGATAGTATTATTTTGCTTGTTATCCTCAAGAAGTCTTACCGGATTCTGACGGTCATTCATACCACCTACAGGTCCACCCCATCCAATTCCATCAACAGTATGAATAGGTATAATAGGCAAAGCTTGTAATGCAGGATCCAGGACATTGTTATCAACCTGAGATGATCTGCTTAATGCTAAATTTTCCCCAACAATCAATTTGTTGTTTAATAACTTATAATCGTTATTAAGACGTGCAGTAAGACGTTCAAAATTAGTAGTCTTGATGATACCATCGTTTTTGGTATAATCAACAGAAACCAATGAATGTCCTTTTTCAGAACCATTTGACAATGTAACATTATAGTTTCTGGAAATACCAACTTGTGATACTGCTTTAAACCAATCTGTATCGGCCGTTTTTAATGTTTTGTCAGCATTCAGATAGTCAGGTAGGATAATTTTATTTAAAACAGGGACACCATTGGCATCTTTAGCCCAGTCAAATTGATATGAAATTGAATTGGCATTTGGATCCAGACCATCGTTCACTTTAGCTTGCCAAAATGCCTGACCATATTGTTGAGCATTTAATACGTTCAATTTAGAACTGTAAAATGAATAACTTGTTCTGGCATTTGCAGTAATCTGCAATACTCCATCTTTCCCTTTTTTAGTAGTTATAATGATAACTCCATTTGCAGCTCTCGAGCCGTATATTGTTGAAGACGAAGCATCTTTCAACACCTGGATAGATTCAATATCATTGGGGTTCAATTGATTAATTCCTTCTTTAGTCGGCACTCCATCAATAATATACAATGGATCATTATTCCCTATCGTACCTATCCCCCTTAAACGTACAGTAGTTCCAGAACCACTTGGAGAACCATCTCCCGTAATAATCATTCCGGGTACTTTCCCTTGTAAAGATTGCATGGCATTTGAGTTGTTGTTTTTCTTCATGTCGTTAACATCAACAACCGTTACAGCACCGGTCAAATCAGCTTTCTTTTGAGTTGAGTAACCTGTTACCACAACTTCATCCATAATTCGTGTATCAGGAGATAAAACGACATTAAGTATCTGGGATGCACCTGCTTTTAATTCTACTTTTTTCATTCCAATCATCGAAAACATCAATATGGCATCGTTGTTCGGAACCTGAATGGAGTATTTCCCATCCAGATCTGTTACAGTACCCGTTGAGGTACCCTTGATCATAATGGTCACTCCTATTAAGCTTTCCCCATTTTCTGAGGTAGTTACTACACCGCTTATTGTTTTAGTCTGAGCCATGATGGCAACACTAAAACCGCAAAATAGAGCCAACAGTTTCAATTTTTTTAAAATGTTGCGTTGAAATTTACGTTTCTCATTCATGATTTTTTTAGATTTAATAATTAAATAATTTGACTTGGAAATTAAAGTGTGACACAAACGCACTTTATTAAATAAGAATTAGAAAGTTAATTTTAGTCAACATGGGTAAAACGGACATAATAGGCATTTGTTCATAATAATTTAATTGATTAGTAATTTGTTAGATTGTTTTTTTAATTTGTCTTCAATAAATTTTAATCTTTAATCATTGTTTTTTCATTCATAAATCGTTTAGAATTACAGATTAATCACGTTGCAAAAATAGAGGCTATTATTACCAAAACCTGTCAAATTTGTTTCATCATCGTGTATTTTTGATACAATAATTATTTTTGTGTTAATGTGTTGAATAATTTTACTCCTTTTAAATATAAAATAGCAGGGAGCTCTCCATAAAAGGATAACTCCCTGCTATTTTATATGATAATTAAGAATGAAACGTTGCAGTATCAGATGCAAAAAATAAAACCAGGCATATTTTCTTAATGAACAAACGACTTATGTAATGATAATATTCAAAGGAATGTAAAACTGATTAAAGCCCCGAAAGTAAATCCATTTGAAGGGAAGGAAATAAATACAAGATAATGTTTATTGAACTATTTCAAATTGTATGATTTTCCTTACTTTTTATTCGGGATTATGACCCCCAAATGTGGGAAGTAAAAGTATAGCATCTGAAAATCAGATTGATCATAGGTTCTTTTAAGATTTACCCTTACCCCATTTTTACTCCCTCTCCATTTTGAGAAGTAAGGGGTTTGGTTGTCTTAGATATAATAGTTCATTAAATCTTATATATTACAAAGTAATAACTTTATCTGACTAAAGAAATAATTACAAATCAAATTGTCTCTATTTGATTATAATTCTACAAATGCTTACTGTTCAATTTAAGCCGGCAGTAACTTCAATTTACAATCAAAGCCTTAACCATTTTAATAATGCCCGCACATAATCCCATTGCAACTTAGGATGCAGCATGCCATGACTGGCTTTCTTTATAAACTTGTATTCAAGAATGGATGCATCATTGACTGCTGCCAGATAATTTTCAGTTGTCTGATAGGGTACAAATTTATCGTTCTCTGAGGCTACCATCATTAAACTACCCCTGAATTCATTGATTGCCTTTAATGCATAACTCTCTGTACAGGCATGCTTCTGGCTTTTCCATTCTTTGGATAACTTACCCGCTATCCGGATAGGCATATCGGCAAAACCCTCATTTGAGAAATCGGTAGGGACACGTAATGCCATTTTCTTTACCGGACGCTTTGTCGATAATATACATGCCAGATAACCTCCAAAGCTTTCGCCAACAACACGGATATTATCTCTGTCTACACCATCTGTGTTTGCCAGGTAATCGTAGGCTGCAAGTACATCCTCCAGATAATCGGCCCGACTTAATACACTCATATCACCATCACTCCCCATACCCCTTAATGCCACTGTCAGACAGATATTATTTCTTTTTCTGGCACTGAATCCGGCATAGAAGCTGGAAGTGTTCATGCTGTTTCGCGTTGGCTTCCAACCCGACAAGAACAGGATGGCAGAACCATGTTTATGCTCTCCTATTTTCCCGTAAAGTCTTCCTTTCAGCGTATAGTTCTTACCTTCTATGACGACTTTTCTACCCTGAAAAGCATAATAGAGTGCAAATAATATAATCGAAAGAGTAAGAGTTATTGTAACCATAATAATTTAAAATTACAACTTTGTTCTTATTTAATATAGCAATGGATGTTGCCCAATGTAATTGTATGTTGGCACTTCGGGCTGAAAAAAGATCACACCATTTGCCCGAAGGGCTTTTTATAATTGCATAGGGCAACACCCTATGATAATTGAATTGCAAACACCCTATGATAATTGAATTGAAAACACCCTATGATAAATGAATTGAAAACACCCTATGATAAATGAATAGGCAACACCCAATAACAATTGGATTGTCATAATTCATTTTTCAATCCCACATATATCGTTCATCATACATCACACCATGTTCATCAAGCAATCTCAATAATTCTGCCTTATAATCCTCATCAGCATGATGCTTTTTCTGGTTGGCAATATAATTTTTCACAATATTAATACTATATGCGCTTACTGAAAAAGAAGCATACCCATCCTGCCAGTCGAAGTTGCGATAACAATCGCCTTTGCTTTTAATCCAACGACTGCTATTTCGCTTCATATCCTCCAACAACTTGGCAATGGTTACTGTTCGACTAAATGAACAAAGCACATGTACATGATCGGTCATTCCATTCATAAGTAATGGCATGCATTTATGCTGTTTGATGCTTTCACCCATAAATGCAAATAATTCTTTTTCTATTTCCGGTCGTATCATCGGAGTCCGGTATTTGGTGCTGAACACGATGTGCAAATACACCTGAGCAAATGATTGAGGCATAATATTTCTCCTTTCTCATAACCCACATGGGATGATGTTTTAATATGATGAATAAATTGTGATATCCATTTTTATTATTTATATTTTTCATTGGGCATCACCCAATTATATTACATTTTCCATTGGGTATCACCCAATTATATTACATTTCACATTGGGCATCACCCAATGCTATTATATGTTGGCCCTTCGGGCTGAAAAAAAATCATACCCTTTTGCCCAAAGGGCTTTTTATAATTGCATAGGGCAACACCCTATGATAATTGAATTGGCAACACCTATGATAATTGAATTGGCAACACCCTATGATAATTAAATTGGCAACACAAGATGAATCATTTATATAAATTATCCGCCCCGGTATTTGTAAAATCAACCAGGAATTGAGCCAGTGAATCCGTAACACTATCTGCAAATCGTTTACCCTTTTCGGCTGTGGCAGCTTTAGGATTACCAATGCCGGTATCGGATGTTACCTTGGTCCAGTGGCGAGGCATCCAGGCTTGTTTGTTCAATAAAGCAGGGATACTGAATGTTTTACTGTCACCATTACCGGCATTCTCTAACGGCAATACCCATTCAGGATGAAAATGCATCATTACCGAAGTCTCCAGTTCGTCGGCATGATCACCCGGCACATCAAAATATGAGGCACCCTTTTCAACCGTATACCAATCGGAGACTGCAATATAAAAATCAGGGTAATCGATGGCCAGGTCACGGATCATATTCCGGAAGTTATTACCGCCATGACCATTCACAATGACCAGTTTCCGCAGCCCCTGATGGTTGAGGGAAGCAACGATATCAGTCAGTATAGCTCGTTGGGTATCATAACGGGTATGAATGCAGAACATTAAATCGGTCTGTCCGGGATTCTGGGAACCGAACGGAACAGCAGGAAGCACTATGCAACGTATTCCTTTCAACAATACTTTTTCTACTGACATGCAGGCTATTTCGTACGACAAGATTGAATCGGTGCCATACGGGAGGTGCAGGTTATGCGGTTCTGTGGCACCCCAGGGCAGTACCGCAACATCATAGTTAGTATCCTTTACTTCTTTCCATGCTGTGATGGTTAAATCAATCCCCTTTTTCATATGTTGTTATTTTGCAATACGTATTTTCTTGAAATCTTAGTGACCGCTCACGTCAAATGAAAAAGCCACAAACCCATATATATAATCGTATATATTTAACAATCTATTTGTTAACCTATAGTACTTACTTATGGTGATCTGTTAATTATTAATTATTAAATTAATCTTTAATGCAACGAACGGATAATCCCTTCCATTTAAGTTTGCTGTAACGATCCACTGAATTGAAATCACACCTCATTACCACACTCATTGATGCGGTATCCGATTTAGAACTAGAGCTCCACCACGCACCGGTTGAATCCATTAAATGAAAAGACCTTATATGGTTTTCACGTGAGCCTCCCGGAAGAGCATCAAAACCCGAAGTATTGTTTAATGTCAGATTATTGCCAATAGCACCGATACCGGTGGATATAATCCAATTTGTTTTTGATGCCAGGATTTTGGACAAAGATCCGGAAGCGTACAAATAAATGGTTACATTATTTTCAAGTGTAGACCAGTCTGTTTCTGTCGGTACATGCCACCCTGCAGGAGCCAGTTTAGCTGAATTCACAGCGTACCAGTTGTACAATGCCCCGTATTCATTCTTATATTGTGCCGAATCATTGTTATACCAACAGTAGCCGGGCGTAATCAGGTTTTTCCATACAGCACTGTCTGCCACCATGGGTATAGGGGATGAATCGGCATAATGGGCAGTTTTCAGATTCTCTATCATCCATGTTTGATTCCCTATGGTTACCGTATGATACTCGTTGCCATCAATATCCTTAACAGTACCACCAAACTCCGGAGCATTCACTGTGTTGCATCCGGCAACAAGTGCGAGTACTGAAAGAACAAATATCCAATATAAATTCCTGTTTTTTTTGATAGTTTTCAACGCAACTGATTTTAATGTTAGTTCTGGTCTTTAAGCTTTAGTGATAACTCTTTAAAACGCAAAGATACATATCATTTTTTATAAGGTTGTTATACTATCATTTTAAATGTAATCTTAATTTGATAAGCAAACATTCTAAGTTGTTCGGAAGAAAACACTTAAAGAAACTTCGGAAGAAAACACTCAAAGATACTTTGTACACTTTGAGGTTTTCGGTTGATTAAACTATTGGACCGATTAACAGTCAAATAAGAGATTTCAAAGGAGACTGGAAAAATCAGTTGGATGCATTACCGGATGTAAAAAACAGCAGTGAAAATTTTGTTACTTAATATGAAAATTAAAAAACTTTTAGTGCTGATCTTTGTTTTTATAACAGTCAGACATCATACATCCTTTCAATTCATCTGATTGATTTTCAAACTCCCGGATACTAATATCTTATCATACCTAACACCTTACATACATGTACTTAGATGTTTTCTTTGAAAAGGCAGCAGAACTGTATGCCGATGCGATTGCCATTGAGCAGGGAGAAATCCTTTATACATACCGGCAAGCGAATGAGACAGCCAACAGGTTGGCCCACTTGCTTCGTTCGAAAGACATTGGGTCTGAAGACAAGGTGGTGATATTGCTGCCACGTTGTGCATTTGTTCCCATAGCCATGCTTGGGGTATTGAAAGCCGGTGCTGCTTATATACCAC
>Ga0302209_10000898_pt1 | contig 13458 bp, 3 predicted proteins | sample II_Fen_E3_1_FD_194574 | JGI IMG/M metagenome (GOLD analysis project Ga0302209, IMG submission 194574) | Peat permafrost microbial communities from Stordalen Mire near Abisko, Sweden - II_Fen_E3_1 | ecosystem: Environmental > Terrestrial > Soil > Wetlands > Permafrost | place: Sweden: Abisko...
TCAAATTCTTTAATGAAATATTCAGATTATTTTACTAAACATATTCAAAATATATGTTATAAATTTCTTGAAATTTTTACCCCAATTTTTGAAACCATTTTAAATGGAACCATTTTAAATGAAACTATTTTAAATAGAAAATACGAAATTACCAAGGATGAATTTGTAAAAAAATACATAAATAAACTTTATTTAAAATTAAAAGAAAATTCTGGAAAAGATTTTACAGAATATGTTCTTGAAGAAAAGAGTATTAATAGAATATATAATCTATTTTATGATATCAATGATCTTAGTAATTATTTATATAATATTTTCTATAACCATGAATATTATCAAATTATAGAATTTTTAAATGAAGATATTAAAGATATCAAGAAGATTTTCACAAACCCTGATGATTATGATAATGAACTTTATATTGATTTTATAAAAGATTGTTTTGAAAAATATTTAAGGAAATATGGGTCTAAATATGAATTAAAAACTATTTATCAAAAAATAAAACTCTCAAATAATATAATATTCTCAAATAGTATAATATTAGATCAAATATTTGAAGATCAAACATCTGAAGAAAATAATAAACAAATTATTAATGAACATAATATAGATGAGAAAATTACTCAGTTAGAGAATTTAGATAAAGAGGAAGAATCATTTCAACAAATAGAAGAATTAAATGAAGATCAAAAAATAGAAGTAAAAAAATTATATCAGAAAATAGAAAGTTTATGTCAACAAATAATAAAGTATATAGGTAAGAAATATATAGAATTAAAAAGGGAAAAAAATATTCTTTTATTTGAAAATATGATAAAATATGGATATAAAACAATAGAAGAATATGCAGAATATGATACTGAATTAAATAAAAAAATAGAAGAAATAAAAAAATTAAATGCAAAAGAAGAGAGATATGAGATAATAGAATTGAATAGAAATAAGAGATTAGAAATTTATGAAAAGAAATGTAAAGATAAATATGAGGATGAAGAAATATTTAATTTTTTTAAAGAAATAAAATTAGAATTTGTAAGTATTCGATATTCCATCATGATAGATAGGTATAAATTAACTTTGCCAAAGGATGATGATTTAAAAGAACAAATCGAAGAATTCCAAAAATGTCAAAATAATGTTATAAATGATATGATAAATTTCGAATGTGGTATTTATAATAGTGGAAACGAATTGAATTTAAATGATTTTTTAAGTTATCATAATAAAATATTAGATCTAGGAAAAAATGGTTTAATTAAAAATATAAATATTTCAGAAATTACTCTAAATCTAAATAGATGTTTTAAATTAACATCAGATAAAATAGATAAAATTAAAGAACTTGATAATATTATTATTTCAATATATCAAAAAATAGAAGAAAATATAAAAAATAATAATCAGAAAGGTAGAGAATATAAAAAAATAGATTTAAATAAAACTATATAATATCTTTTTATAAAATTCAAAGAATATGTTCAAAAATTGAATTTAATTCTATAATGAATAATTAGAATCAAAGTGAAATAAATAATTTACTTGAAAAATCTAAAAAAAAAATATTATAAACGCAAGAAAAATATATAGAACAAATTATGATTTAGAGGGCTATATTAAATTATTCAGTTTTCTTAATATAGAAAAATGAAAAAAAAACTTGAAGAAATTAAAAATAAGTTTGATAATTCTATTGAAAATAATAATGTTTAATATGAAAATACTAATAATAGAAAATATACAGAAGAGAAAAGAGATAAAATAATAATAGAAAATGAAAATCAAACACCAAAGACAGAGGAAATTTTAGAGAAAAAAAATGAAAATCAAGAAGAAAATAAGACTAAAATCCTATATAAATTAACAAATATATTGATTATAGACTTTAAAATAGAAAATTTTAATTAATTATTAAAAAAAATTGATATAATTTTATTATGATATATAAGAATTTTTATAAAGGAAATAAAAGATCAACTATAACTACTTCATTAATTATTGGCTCTATTGGGCTTTCCTCAATCACTTACAAATCTAATAATAAATTTTATAATTCTAATAAAGAAATTCAAAATGAAAGAAAAATAAATAGTATAAAATATATAAAACCTAAAGATTTCATAATCAAAGAAAATAATAATAATAATAATAATAATAATAATAATATTTTATTAAACTTAATTTCTAGAAATATAATCCAAAAAACATCAGAAATAAACAATAATTTAAAAAAAGAAGAAAATCAAGAATCAGAAATAGATGAGGATTTAGAAGAAGAAAATAAAAGATCAGAAACAGATGAGGATTTAGAAGATGAAAATCAAGAATCAGAAACAGATGAGGATTTAGAAGAAGAAAATAAAAGATCAGAAACAGAGGAGGATTTAGAAGAAAAAAATCAAGAATCAGAAACAGAAGAGGATTTAGAAGAAGAAAATCAAGAATCAGAAACAGAGGAGGATTTAGAAGAAAAAAATCAAGAATCAGAAATAGATGAGGATTTAAAAGAAGAAAATCAAGAATCAGAAACAGATGAGGATTTAGAAGAAAAAAATCAAGAATCAGAAATAGATGAGGATTTAAAAGAAGAAAATCAAGAATCAGAAACAGAGGAGGATTTAGAAGAAAAAAATCAAGAATCAGAAATAGATGAGGATTTAAAAGAAGAAAATCAAGAATCAGAAACAGAGGAGGATTTAGAAGAAAAAAATCAAGAATCAGAAATAGATGAGGATTTAAAAGAAGAAAATAAAAGATCAGAAACAGATGAGGATTTAGAAGAAAAAAATCAAGAATCAGAAACAGAGGAGGATTTAAAAGAAGAAAATAAAGAATCAGAAATAGATGAGGATTTAGAAGAAGAAAATCAAGATAAAGTAATGGAAATAAAAGAGGTATATGAACATGAAAAAAGAAAAAATATTCAAACAGAATTAATAAGCGAAGAAAAAGAAATAGAGAATAATTCAAATCTAATTGAATTAAAAGTAGATAAAAATGATAGAAATATAGAAAATAATGAACATGTAAAAATTTTAATACAAAAAAAAATGAATGATCAAAATACCATAGACAAATTTAAAGAAAAGAATCCTGAAATGATAAATAATTTAGAAGATGAGTTATATAAAAATTTAAAATTAGAATTGAGAAATTATATATTGAGAAATTATATAAATAAAAAATATACTAGTTCTATTAAGTTTGAAGAAATAAATAAGAATTATTTTGAAAATAGTGATGAAGATTTTGAAAAAATTATAAATTCAAACACATTTCTAAAAAATATTATAAAAAATATTTCAATATTGAATATTTCAATATTACCAAAAAATGAAAATCCAGATATAAAAAATATTTCAATATTACCAAAAAATGAAAATCCAAATATAATAAATTATCAAAATATAATTATTTTAAATTATAAATTAATAGAATGTTATTTAAATTCTGATATTATACATTCTCTATCTCTCCTTAATAATAATATTAAAATAGAAACAATAAACTCAAATGAAACAAATATGTTATTAGTTATGAGTATAAATAATATTTTTTATATGTTTATTCAATTTATAGCAAATAATTTACTTGAGGAAAATCCTGAAAAAATAAATAAAATAATTAAAGATTTTAATATTTATATGTCATCTTTAACACTTCATAATTTATTTCTTAAACAAGAAAAAAAAGATCGAATAAATAATCACTTGAATTTTTTAATTTATACCTATTCAATAAAACAGAATAAACAATTATCAGATAAAATAAAACTATATAAAGGAAATTTAAATAGTTTAATTTTAAAAGATATAAATACTGATAATTTAATTGAAAATATTAAAACTAATTTAAATAATTATTTCAAGGAAATGCAAACTATTATTGAAAATATAAGACATGGAATAGAAAATTTAACAGACAATACTAGAAGTATTAATAAGATTCATATATATGAAAATATTGAAAAAATTAATAATATAATTTCAAAACAATTAACACCAGATATAATAAAAAATTTAAATTTAGAGTTGGAAAAACTAGATTTAATTTATAAAAATTTACAAAATGAAAGAATAAAGATTAATATATTAATCTTTCATGAATATTTTCATTTTTGTAAAAAAAGTGACATAATTAAATATTTTAAAATTATAGAAGAGGAATATATTTCTATGGAAGAATATGATGAATTTGTTTTGAAAATTATAGATAGGATTTTAATTTATCAAGATTTACAAACTATAAAAACTTCTTTAGAAAAAGATAATATAGAAAAATATCTTAAAATTATAAAAGATGAATATTCAATAGAAAAACATGATGAATTTGTTTTAGAAATTATAAATGGAATTCCATTGGAAATTCCATTGGAAATTCCATTGGAAGAAAATTTTAGAAAATATTTCAAATATATACTTGAATATATTGGAAGAGACTCCTCATTAGTTTCATTTTTTTATAATGAATTTATATCAAATGAAACATTATTACCTGAGAAAGTTTTTTATTTTTACTGCGAAAGTATAAAGAAGAAAATAAAAAATATAAATAATAATAAAGAAGATATAATAGATAAAATTAATGATTATTTAAAAAATAATAAAAAAGATATAAATTCAATAAAGCAAATTGTCAATGAATTACATAAAGATTACTATAAAATAGTGAAAAATAATCTTATTAATTTAATTGAAAAAGATTTTATGTTAATAAATAAAGATACATCTGATAAAAATTTTTTAGATTCTTTAAATAAAAATGTTTTAAAAATTGATATATTAAACAATGAAGAGATATTATTACAAAATAATGTCAATGAATTTAAAGAATTATATAATGAATATTTAAAAATAATATCAAAAGAGTTTTTAGAATTCTTAAGTTTTCAGTTAAAATTTATCACAAATTCTGAAAATTTTAATTATTCAGATATTTTTAATGAAATAGAAAAAAATGAAATTTATATGTTAGCAATAGATAATGATGAATATTTACAAAATAAATTTAATGAAAAAAAAGGAAAGATTTTAAAACCAATAGAAGAAAAAGATTTAAATTATATGTCAGCAATAGATAATAATAAACATTTACAAAATACATTTAATTCAGCAAATGAAGATTTAAATTATATTTTAGGTTATATGTATGTTCATTTATTAAAAAAAGATTTGATTGAATTATTTAACTCTAAAGATCTTGATAAAATAAATGCTATTGAATTCTTTCAGGAAATAAAAGGTAAATATAGTTTTTTAATAGAAAATGATGGAGAATATGTTTTAATAGAAAATGATGGAGAATATGAAAATGTTAATCCTTTAAAGGACAAAATCACAGAAATTGATAACCTTATTAATGAAAATAATACAAATGAAAATATAAAAAATAAACTTACAGGAATATATGTTTATTTAAGAGAGTGTATTAGAAAAATTGAAAATGAATATAATATATAAATAAAATATATAATATAAATATGGTATTATATTATAAGTGTTATACAAATTTAATCAGTAAGACAACATTTAAAATTGTGGGTTTAATAACTAGTTTAACAACAACACATCTTGTTTTTAATAAAAAAAAAGGAATAAATATTACAAAAAATGAAAAGAAGAGAAAAAATGAACTTTTAAATAAAAATAGATACAATAATTTAAATATTTCTAAAATAATGAGTAATTCTCATCTTTCAGGAAATATTAGTGATATAGAATTACAAAAGAAAATACAAAATTTACAAAAAAAAGAAGATGCAGAAGAACAATTACAAAAAGATGAAGAATTTGAAAGAACACAAAAAGAACAAGCAGAACAATTACAAAAAGATGAAGAATCTGAAAAAGCAAAACAATTACAAAAAGATGAAGAAGCTAAAGAATTAGGAGAAAAACAAAAAAGAGAAAAAGATGAAGAAACGGAAAGATTAAGACAACAAACGACAGAAAATAAAGCAAAAGAAGAATTTGAAAGAATACAGAAAGATGAAGAATCTGAAAAAGCAAAACAATTACAAAAAGATGAAGAAGCTAAAAGAATACAGAAAGAACAAGCAAAACAATTACAAAAAGATGAAGAATCTGAAAAAGCAAAACAATTACAAAAAGATGAAGAATCTGAAAAAGCAAAACAATTACAAAAAGATGAAGAAGCTAAAAGAACACAAAAAGAACAAGCAAAACAATTACAAAAAGATGAAGAATCTAAAAGAATACAGAAAGAAGAAGAAGCTAAAAGAATACAAAAAGATGAAGAAACTAAAAGAATACAGAAAGAAGAAGAAGCTAAAAGAATACAGAAAGATGAAGAAGCTAAAAGAATACAGAAAGATGAAGAAGCTAAAAGAATACAAAAAGATGAAGAAGCAAAAGAATTAGAAGAAAAACAAAAAAGAGAAAAAGATGAAGAAACGGAAAGATTAAGACAACAAGCGACAGAAAATAAAGTAAAAGAAGAATCTGAAAGAATACAAAAAGAACAAGCAGAGCAATTGCAAAGAGAAAATCAAAACAATTCACAAAATAATATATTATCAGTAGAAGAATTACAACTACCAATAACAAATCCTGAAATTCTCAATATTAATATGCAATTAAAAGAATCATCACAAAATTTACGATCACAAATTTTGGGAAAATCTGAAGAATTGGAAAAATTGAAAGAAGATCTGACATCATTAGTAATAAAACAAAAACCACAAATATTAGAATATTTCAAACAAACACAACAAGAGTTACAAAAAATGAAACAACAAAAAGAAAATTTACAAGAATTACAAAAACAGATATTATCAGAACAAACAAAACTACAAGATATACAAAATTTACAAAAAAAGCAACAAGAATTACAAAAACAGATATTATCAGAACAAACAAAACTACAAGATATACAAAATTTACAAAAAAAGCAACAAGAATTACAAAAACAGATATTATCAGAACAAACAAAACTACAAGATATACAAAATTTACAAAAAAAGCAACAAGAATTAGAAGAACAAAAAGAAAGTATATTATTATTAGAAGAACAAAAACAAAGTATATTATTATTAGAAGAAATAAAAAAATTAAGAGAAAACCAAATAACAAAACAGATAAAAGAGTTCTTACTACAACAAAAAGCTCTACAAAAATTTCTACAACAAAAAGATCTACAAAAATCTTTACAAAAAGAAGGAAAAGAGATTGAAAATGATATATTATTATTAACAGAAAATGATATATTATTATTAATACCAAAATTAAAACAAAATATACAAGGATTAGAACAAAATATACAAGGATTAGAACAAAATATACAAGGATTAGAACAAAATATACAAGGATTAGAACAAAATATACAAGGATTAAAACAAAATATACAAGGATTAAAACAAGATATACAAGAATTACAACAGGAATTGATACAAAGAGAAGAAGAATTACGGTCAAAAAATATACAACAAGAAAAATATTATATCAATATTGCTAAATATTCTTATCCTATGACAGAATTAGAAGATAACACGAAAAATATTATTTATCATTTGAGTATTTTAAAAAATTCATATATTAATTCATATCAAAAACCACAAATATTAGAACAACAATTACAACTAATGAAACAAAAAAAGATATTATCACAAGAATTACAAGATCAATTAGAAATAGAACAGCAACTAATACAACAAGGAAATATACTACAAAATATAAAACAAGAGATACTACAAGATAAATTAGAAATAGAACAGCAAATAATACAACAAAAAAAGATACAACAAGATAAATTAAAAATAGAACAGCAAATAATACAACTAAAAAAGATACAACAAGATATACTACAAGATAAATTAGAAATAGATCAACAAGAAAATATACTACAAAATATAAAACAAGATATACCACAAGATAAATTAGAAATACTACAAGATAAATTAGAAATAGATCAACATATAAAACAAGATATACTACAAGATAAATTAGAAATAGATCAACAAAAAAATATACTACAAAATAAATTAAAAATAGATCAACAAGAAAAGATACAACAAAATATATTACAAATACAAAATGCGCAATTAAATATGCAACAAAATATGTCACAACTAAAAAAACAAGAAGAGATACTGCAACAGAAAAAAATATCACAAGAAAAAAAGATAGAACAAGATTTATTAACACTAAAATTAATAACACAAGATATACAACGAAATATACTACAAATGGAAGAAAAATCTATACAACAAATACAATTACAAGAAATAGAAAAAAAGATACCGAAATTACAAGAAATAAAAAATTCTGAAAATGAAATAGAATTAATATTTAATTTAGATCATGAAACTATTATTCAATTTAAATTGTGTTTTTCAAAAAATTCATATATTCATTTACAAGAAAAACCACAAATAAAAAGAGAAATACAACTACAATCAATAGAAATATTATTAGAACGAATATTAGAAATACAAAATACAAATAAAATACAACTACAAAATTTAAGCAAAAAATTAAAAGAATTTAGTTTTACTTTTTATAAAACACAACAATTATATAAAAATTTACTTAACGGACAAAGAAGTATAATAGAATTACAATCATTTATAGAAGAATTAAGGGAAAATTTTAAAGATTTTAATCTGTTATTAGAGGAAACATTACAAATACAAAGATTAGGAGACATAGAAGATAAAAATTTTGAAAATTCATTAATAAAGTTACAACAAGAATCACAGGAATTAATAGAAAAAATACAAAATTTAAATATATCCTTTCAGAAACAAAAACAATTACAATTAGATTTAGGACAATTTTATCAATTATATCAGAGAGAATTAGAATTAACACCAGAAGAAGATGATATTTCTTTTTCAAATAATTATCCATTGGAAAAAATAATAGAATCACAAGAAGAAATAATAAAATTACAAAAAACCAACTATTTTCCTCCGTGGAAAGAAATACAAACATTAGATATTACACTACAACAAAAAAAACAGCTATTAGAACAACAAGAAATATTACAAAAAATAGAAGAAGATCAATTAAATCTAAAAACATTAACTAAAGACCAAATACAAAAAATATTAATAAAACAACAGGAAATATTAGAAGAAAATCTTAATCTAGATATATTAGAATCACAAGCGCAACAAACCTTAGAATTACAAGAACAAATAAAATTACAGGAACTTACAATTGTAAAATTAAAAAATCAATTAAGTCAATTCTTTAATAAAGACTATAAAGATGAAATATCTGAATATAAAGAAAAAAAAGATCTTCAAAATCTATGTTCACCAGAACAAGATCTTCAAAAAATACAATTACAAATAATAAAAGAACAAGAATTTATAATACAAAATGAGAATTTATGGAATTTAACAACAATGAATGAATTAAATAAATTACATCAAATCTATCAGAAAAAAAAAGAAGATTTACAATTAGAAGAAAAAATACAAAAAATAGATGTTATTAAACTAATGATAGAAATAGTTATAGAAGTTATAAAAATAAAAAAAAATACAAATAAAAATATCAACGAAAATCTAGATAAAAATGCAAATGAATCCCTTAAGAAATTAAAAGAAAAAATACAAGGGTACAAGCCAGAAATACAAAAATATGCAATAGATAGATTAAAAGAATTTGAAAAATATGAATTAGAATTAAATCCATTAGAGCGTGAAGAATTTTTTTTTACTTGTGTATTCCTACGCTCATTTTTGTATAATTTTCCAAATAATGATAGATTAGATTATCAATTAAATAGTTATTTAAATTTTAATAAAGACAATGTTGATAAAATTTATGAAATCATACTTAAAATAATAAAATTTAATCAAAATTTATTGACTGAATTGCAAGAAAATCAATTGAAATTTTCAGAAGATGATCAAAGAGTAGCGCTAGGTATTTTATTATATATTAATCCTGACTATCATGAGAGTTATTTTACTATTATTGATAATTTTCTTAATAAAATAAGATCTAATGAGCTGAATAATTCACAAGAACAAATAGAAGAGGAATTTCAAACATTAATAATACAATTAAATTTAAAAAAAGAATTAAGGAAAAAAGAAGAGTATAAATTAGAATATCAAGAATTAAGAACACAACTCGAATTAGAAGACCAAGAATTAAATGAAAGAATAGAAAAGATAAAACAGCAAGAATTAAAGCAAGAAAAATTAAAAATACAACTCAAATTAGAATTAGAAATGCAATTTAGATTTAAAAACGAAAATTTAAATCAAAAAAGAGAATCATCATTAGAATTAAATGAACAAAATCAATTAGAATTAAATGAACAAAATCAATTAGAATTAAATGAACAAAATCAATTAGAATCAGAATTAAATAAATTTTTTAATCAACAATTTTTAAAACAAGACCAAAAAGATTTTGAAAAATTAAAGGAATTATACAGGAAAGAGTTACTATCAACGCAAAAAAAAGAAGATGAATCCTTTTTAAATAATAATTTTCCCTTTGAAATAATAATACAATTACAACAGGAAATAATAGACTTATCTAATCCTGAATCAGAAGAAATGCAAATATTAAAACAGAAAATACAAATATGGGAACAGGAAATATTACAAAAAAAATTAGAAGAAAATTTAAATTTAGAAAATTTGAATAAAGAACAGATACAAAAAATATTAATAAAACAACAGGAAATATTAGAAGAAGATTTAAATCTAGATATATTACAAGCGCAACAAAAAATAGAATCACAGGAGCAAATAGAATTACAGAAATCAACAGAACTAAAAGAACAAATAAAATCACAGGAAATTATAATCACACAATTAAGAAATCAATTAATTCAATTATTTTTAAATGAACAAGTTGGGCATGGAAATGAGATATCTGAGCTTAAAGGAAAACAAAAAATAGAAGAATTATGTTCACCAGAACAAGATTTACGAAAAATACAATTACAAATAATAAAAGAGCAAGAGCTTATAATACAAAAGAAAACAAATCAAAATCAAGGAGAATTAAATAAATTAAAGGAATTATATAAGGAAAAAATACAAAATTTGCAATTAAACAAAAAAATACATGTTTTTGAATTAATGATGAAAATAGCTATAGAATTTCCAAAAATAAAAAAACAAAATGATGAAAATTACTCTGATGAAATCAGAGAACAAATTATTCAAAAAAAATCAATTGTTAAAAAAGTATCAAGTATTATTGGAAGAATAGAAGAAATAATTAGATATGATTTCAAAATAAAAAAAGATGTAATAGATAGATTAAAAAAATTTGGAATACCATTATATGATCCAATTATTTATACTTTTGTATTTTTAAATACATATTTATTTTATAATGATTATTCCCGTGAAGTAATTAATTATTTAGGTTTTAATCAAGATAATGCTAATGCTATTATTAATATTATAATGAGAAACACAGGTGATATAATCTCTAATATAGATTTATTGATATCATTAATACCAGAATTTCCAAAAGTAGATTTATATATGGCATTCAATCTTTTATTATATTTCTTCCCTGAAAATTATGACAATCATTTAGAATTTTTTAATATTTTATATCCTCAAGATATTGAAATTAATAATCAAATTATTGAAGATAAGGATGAAAGTGATAAAGATAATAATGAAGATAGTTTTAAAAAATAGGAGAAAATATGGCTAAAAAAATATGTAAATAAAATCAAATTATTAAAGATAAGTATTAAAAATATCAAAAACAAAGCAATGAAGATAGTTTATAAAAAGAAGAAATTACTAATATTAATAGTCAAACTACTAATATTAATGATAATGATAAATTTTTAGGTTTATTTTTTGAAAAATTGCAATAATAGTATTAAATAATAACGAAGGACAAGAGAAAGAAAATTTATTAATAAATAAATTTATAAAAGATATAAAAAATATCTACACTTTAAATGATTTAAGGAATTAGAAAATTTACTAAAAAAGATAATTTAGAAACTATAAAAATAAAAAATTTGGAAATATCAGAAAATTTATTAAAAATATATGGAAATGATTTTGAAATAAGGATAAACAATTTCAAAGAAATAATTAATAATGAAAACATTAAAAATCAATCTACTATTGATATTATATCTATTTTAGAAAATATTATTAATTTAATATCAAAGGAAAATAAAAAACAAAAGGAAAAAAAATTTTAGAAAATTATTTTACTAAATTAATATAAATTTTAATAAAAACCATATATAATATAAGGTGGTGTTATATTATAAGAGTTATATAAATTCGTTTAGTAGGATGACTTTAGGTATTGGGTGTTTAGCAACTAGCTTAATAACAACGCCTTTTGTTTTTAATAAAAAAAAAGAAACAAATATTACAAAAATTATGAAAATTGAAAAAAATAAAATTTTAAATAAAAATAGATATAATAATTCAAATATTTCTTCTCAAATAATAAGTCATAATTCACAAATTTCAGAAGATATTTATAGACAAACAAATGCGGAATTTTCCTTTTCAAATTTTGAAAATCAAAATTCAAAATATAAAGAATGTAAAATTTTAAGATCAGAAGAGGAGGTAGAAGAACGAAAAAATCAAAGTGAAACAGGTTTAAGTAGTAAAGAACAATTACAAAAAGATTTAGAAAATGAACAATTAATACAACGACAACTACAAAAATTATTACCATTGCTACAACCAGAACAACAATCATTAAAACTAACACAACAACAACTACTACAATTACTACTACAAATACAACAAAAAGAAGAAGAATCAAGAATACAAGAAATGAAAGAAGAAGCAAGAATACAAGAAATGAAAGAAGAAGCAAGAATACAAGAAATGAAAGAAGAAGAAGCAAGAATACAAGAAATGAAAGAAGAAGAATCAAGAATACAAGAAATGAAAGAAGCAATAAAAATAATTACTAATATAATTGCTAGCTTTCCAAACCCAGATAATAAAGAACAACAAAATAAAGTAGATTATGCATGTTCATTACTTGAAATAATAAAATGTATGGATGGTAGTTATAATTACATTGATTTTTTAAATCTAAACAATGAAGAACAACAAAATATAATATATTATGCAAATTCATTACTTAAAATAATAAAATATGTGAATAATCAATATGATTACATTTATTTTTTAAGTTTAAATAATGAAAAACAACAAGATATAGTAAATTATGCATATTCATTACTTGAAATAATGGAATGTGTAGATGATAAATATGATTACATTTATTTTTTAAACCTAAGTCATGAAGAACAACAATATATAGTAAATTATACATGTTCATTACTTAAAATAATAGAATATGTGAATGGTGGCTGTAATTACATTCTAAATAGTGAAAAACAAAAATGTATAATATCTTGTGCAGTGAATATCAATAATTTACAATATGATTTAAATAAAAAAAAATTTAATGAAAAAGATTTTAAAAAAAATACACAATCTGACAATAATTCATA
>Ga0302209_10000905_pt1 | contig 13387 bp, 10 predicted proteins | sample II_Fen_E3_1_FD_194574 | JGI IMG/M metagenome (GOLD analysis project Ga0302209, IMG submission 194574) | Peat permafrost microbial communities from Stordalen Mire near Abisko, Sweden - II_Fen_E3_1 | ecosystem: Environmental > Terrestrial > Soil > Wetlands > Permafrost | place: Sweden: Abisko...
TTGGTGAGTAATTCCTGAATTTTTGTTTCTTCGAGGAAGTCTTTGTTTTCGTCGTCGATGTGCAATACAATGTCGGTTCCGCGATCGGCTTTGATGGTGTCTTCGAGGTTGTATTCCGGACTACCGTCGCACGACCAATGTTGTGCTGTGCTGTCTTCTTTGTGCGATTGCGTAAAGATTTCCACTTGTTTGGAAACCATAAACGATGAATAAAAACCAAGTCCGAAGTGACCGATAATGGCTTGTGCATCGTTTTTGTATTTTTCCAGAAATTCTTCAGCTCCGGAGAAAGCAATCTGGTTGATATATTTATCAATTTCGTCGGCAGTCATCCCAATACCGCGGTCGGAGATGGTAAGAGTGCCTTTTTTCTTGTCGATAGACACCCGCACGGTGAGGTCACCCAGTTCGCCTTTGTATTCGCCTACAGCAGCAAATGTTTTGAGCTTCTGTGTGGCATCTACGGCATTCGACACTAATTCACGCAAAAAGATTTCGTGATCGCTGTACAAAAATTTCTTGATAACGGGGAAGATATTATCACTCGTTACCCCGATGTTTCCTTTACCCATTGTAGTTTATAAGTTAATTGGTTTAATATGTTGATTTGTTTTATATATGCTTAGTCGGGGCACGATTTCAAGTCGTACTCAGACTTATCGGTTTGTCCGGCGTTGTGTTATTCAAAAAAAGTGCCACGGGGTCTTTGGTGACAGAATGACAGAAATCAATGCATAATTCACAATGCATAGTTCATAATTGGCGGGGGATGCAACGTTGTCGATAGCTTGCCATGGAGTTTGTGGGTTGGTGATAGTCTAATTCAACCCTCCGGGTTGAGGTGTCGTTGGTTGTTTTACCCCCAACTTAGTTGGGGGTTATGCGTATTGAACTCTGCGAGTTCTTTATGTTACCAAGGTTCACAGAGCTGCGCCAGCAAGTGAAGATCGTACGCGGGAGTAGCTCATAAGAGATAGTATCTCGGAGTCAACTCGTAGAGTTGAATGTGCATAACCCTCAACGAAGTTGGGGGGGGGGCGGAAGAATGAGATGATGACAACCCGCAGGGTTGAACTAAAGTCGATTTATTCCAGATCCTTTTCGTCAAAGTCAATCCCGTATTCTTTTAGAAGTATTTTGTATTCATCCAGAAATGTCAGCTTTTGATGATGTTCTTTCTGACTTTTAATATACTCAATCACTTTATCTTTATCGGCATGTGATACAGTGAAAATGGCAAAACCCTCTGACCATCCTTCGAAGTTCTGAAACTCTCGTTGTTGTTTTAGCCACAGTGATGTCGACACTTTCAAATCCTTGACAAAAGTTGAGACTGCTATTGTTGGATGGATATCTACCAATAAATGGATATGCTCTTTATCTCCATTGATACGGTAAAGCTTACATTTTTTGTTTTCAATAATTCCCCAAATATACTTGTATAATAACTGGCAATGAACGTCGGGTATAGTGGGTTTCCTGAACTTTGTGCCGAATACGATGTGATAATAAAGTTGTCGATAGCTTGCCATAGTGTTTGTGAGTTAGTGATGGTTTAATTCAACCCTGCGGGTTGGGATGTGGTTGGTTGTTTTACCCCCAACTTAGTTGGGGGTTATGCGTATTGAACTCTGCGAGTTCGTTGTACTAGTATGGTTCACAGAACTGCGCCAGCATTAGAACGTGACCTAAATAGGGTGTTGCATCAGCAAATATATTTTTTTATTTCTTTTTCTAATAATGTCCATTTATTAAGTCTTCCAAGGCACATTAAACCATAAGGTTTCAAATCTTCAGCGATATCATTATAGCAATCAGTGACAGTTTTATCATCTATTTCTTTATTAGAAAAGCTCATTGCTAATAGATATTTATCTGGTTCGGACTGGCGCAAGAAATAAAATGCTTCAATATAATCTCTACTTAGCCCGATAATGAGTTTCATTTTTAAATAATCATTTGGTTCAAGAGCCCAAATCTGTTCGAGATACGGGAGAGAATAACTTATTTCCCCATTTTCAAGAAAAGCTTTTAAATAAGCATCATTCCCTTTTTTTAAATAATCAACGAGAACAACCTCATCTAAATTGCTATTCCAAATTTCTTTACTGATTGACAATGCTGATATAGTATCATATATGTATTTTGAATTATAGAATATATCAAAAAAATGTTTCCTATATGATATTGCCAAATGAGGTATTAGTAGTATAAGTATTTTACGAATTCTTTGTCGTTGATAATAGTCAGCACCGTCTAATCTTTGAAGCACTCCATCGAAAAGAAGTTCATAATCATTGGTATACTCGGTACGTTTGTAAATATTAGATTCTATAGATTTTCTAATTTCTGATTCGGAATGTATTGCGAGATAATAATCTAATAACACGTATAGATCTATAGTGTTTAGTACGCTGTGTATAATTAGATTGTATGGGCCTCCAAGAAATATCCCATTTCTCTTTTCTAATAAAGTTTCAATGTATTCGATTCTTTTATTGATATTCATAGCTGCTGTTTTTTTTGCTTGAGGTGAGATTTTTCTAACTACAATCGAGTTAAATAATCAATTTATTCCTGCTGAATAATAATATATTACGCTATATATTATAGAACGGATGCAATAGCTAAGATGCATACAAATATTGCAATAAATAGCATGCAACCACTATTGTTTGCTTTTGAATTTGTACCTGCAAATGTTTTTTTGCTGTGGAAGTCGCTCCCAAAACTGCTTTGAAAGAATGATCCATTATTGAGACTCCCTTTTTGTAATTCTTGAAGCCAACTTGTCTCCTTTTAGAACTAGAGAAGCTTGAGGTTGAACTTCTTTTTGCTGAGTAACCAATTTTCTTTTGTGGCATAATTTAATGTTTTAATAGTGCAATTATGGATATTCCTAAAGCTAAGGTAGAAATGCAAATTGAAATTATTGTTCCAGTTCTATTGAGTTTGTTGGTTCTCATTTGATCTTTTTTTGCATTATTAGAGAGATTACGATCTTCTTCAATCTTTGCTTCCTTGTTTATTTTGTCTATATATTCTTTATAAAATCCCCCATTAGACTCAAAAATATCTGCATTGTCGGTTTTAGATAGCTTTGTAATGCCAATTCCTTGATCAACTTTTGCTATGGTGGCTAGTTTTCTTGTCTCAAATTCAGCAACTACTTTCTTTATTTGAACTTCATTGTGATTGAATATTTCAAGTAAGAATTCTGTGTCAACTGATATCTTTTCGATGAGTTTTTGAAGTAGCTTGTCTTTCAAATTTGTTTCATTCAGTTGGAATTCTTCATTTCCTTTTGATATGCTTTTGTTCATGTTTTGTTAGTTTAGATGCCAAGTTCTGATAAGCATTTTTGTAATTCTTCTCTTTTGTCGCTGAAATACTCTTGAAGTATAGTATTTAATGGTAAGTCATTAGTGCTGCAAGAAGTGTCCAAATAATAAAGACATATTTCTAACTTTTTTATTTCGAATTCAATATATTGTCTAGTGCTGGTTTCAAGGCTGATGCTTTCTAAGATAGGTTTTGCAAGATCGAATTCTTCTTGTAGTGTTTGCTTTGCTGCTTCTGCATGTATTTCTCCTTCATATTGTCCTTTAGAATAGGCAAGGTTTGCTACTACGTAATAACTTGAATTAAGTGTTTATGATAATTTCTCCATAGTAAGATTAATTAAGTGTTTAAAATAATACTGTTTATTGTAAATTCCTTCGTCCGAATTATTATTCCGACTATAGATTTATCTTGCAAAGATACAAAAATTAATTTACATTGACAAATATTTTATAAAAGAAACAAAAACGAACAAATCGAAAAGATTTATAAAGGAATAGGGTTAGTTATTAGCGTTGCATTTTGCCAATAAGAAATTTGGTATATTTTTTTTCTAATTCTAAGTTTATTTCAATAAGCAGCTTCATAAAAAAAGAAGGGGCGCAAACCTCGCGCCCCTCTCAATTCTCACTTATTTCTTCGTTGTACTGTCATCGGGCGTAGTCCCTTTGCCGTGCTCTCCGTGGATGTTTATGATGGCACGGGCTTTTTGGTACTGAGCATAAAGAACCGGTTGGGATGTTTTGATTGTCACCATCATTTCATCAAGCGTATCTCTGAGGAAAGCAGAAGATTCTTTTGATTTATCTTTAAGATCGTCGGTGGCTTGCGAAGAACGTGCCTTTATATTTTTAATGGCCGGGTCCATAGCATCGTAAGTAGCCGAATTGGTGTTCACAGCTTCAATGTCAGGTGTAAGTACGTCCCATTCTACCAGTTTCGGAGCAAGAGACAAACCTAACTCATACGTAGTCTGCGATTCTTCAATAAGATTGTTGTCGCGCATTTTATTCAGTTCACTTTTTGTAATGTCAGCAGCCATTTTCAATCGGGTGTCGTTGGTAGCAATACCGACGGCTTTTACGCCTGCCAGTACCTTCAGATTGGCTTTTACCAAAGTGGTTCTGGTTTCACCTTTTAATGCAACGTCTGATTTGGCTGTAGTCTTTTGTGCTTTGCTCAATGCCTCCATTTCACTGATCAGCACTTTGTTTTGCGCGACGGCAGCCTTGAGTGACGGCTTTTCTTCCAAAAGTTTTGGGTTTTCGGTAAAGAATTGGTCAACACTCTTCATTGCATTTAATAAATTAATTTGATTTCTGTTCATAATTCATTGTTTTTTAAGTTTAACTTTACGATTAATTATTCTATCATTAAAGCTGCATTAGTGCAACTGTACACGATCTGATACGATGAATTTAAAAAGTTTATTCTATGTGCTATAGCGATATAAAAAAAGGATAGTTGCGTAGTTTGGAGACGGCGCTTCTTGCACTGAAGCGACCGTTTCTTTAACATCAGCAATCATTTCGTGCGCCGAAGATGTTATTTCTTTCGATGAATACTTCATTTCTTTAACTTTAGCAGTCATTTCTTGCGTCAAAGATGCTGTTTCTTTAGGTTGAGATGTTATTTCTTGTGTAAGAGACATCTTTTCTTTAAATTCAGATGCTATTTCTCTACCCAAAAATACTATATCGCAACAGCAAACCAGGATCACGAAAATTGAATAACTTATTGCACACGAAATGAGTGCTTCCACAGCGAGGGAAGAGAAGATAGATTGTATATTATGAGCAGAACCGGCCTGAGAAGCGGGTTTCGACGATGTTGAACTCATAAGCATCGAAGGTTTAATTGATTAAATCAACAGTATAATTAAGTGTGGGCAAATATATGAAAAGTATTTTATATAATAAAGCCTTTTAGGTACATTTTTTTTGAAAATAGTTGAAAACATAAATAAAACCGCCTACAGGTGCTAAGTGGTAGTGTCCGTTGCAGTTTCGTTTAACTACCCCGCAATAGGTATAAGGGTTCGGTATATAAGTTAAACAATTATTACAAATGGCAATGAAGATATTAAGTAGTGCTAAATTTAATGGAAATGAAACTCTTTTGCGGATTTAGCGTTTTATCTTTGCACCGAAAATATGAAATGTACTCTCCGAAATATTGCTTGCCAGTGTTTAATCCTGCTTCTAGCCGTTCAGACTTTTAATCTGAGCGTAGATTCGCTTGATTTCTACACTCCATCCAGTATTTCCAATTCGGCCGATGATCAGGATTATGTCGATTCGGTGGCGGAATTTTTGGTTGAGAATATATTCGGATTTTCAAAGAGTACTTTCCACGATAAAGCAAACGCCAATAATAATTCCAAACAACAACAGAGTGTTGTTCATTTCGATTTGAAATGGTTCCCTCGTTCGCTTATTGTTTTCGATCTGGAAGTTTTTCAGAACAAGGTTATTTACGATATTCCCAAAAACGAAAATCTGGTCAATCTGTATTGTAAAGAAGTTCGTCCCAATCCACCCCAACTCCTGTCTGTTTAATTGCAGATAATAAATTCTCTTTATTTTAAGGCTTAGTGTAGTTGCACTCTCCGTTTTGGAGGTGCAGCGGCTTGTTGTACCACAAACCACAATCGGTTTTTGTTGGCACGCGTTTATCAGATAGTTCCGTTGCTTTGTGTCCGGTTACCATCTGCCCGTTGACTACGCTTGCCTCTCCGTATGGGCTATTTATTCCTTCTGCCTCAGTTATAGCAACAAAAAAATTTACGAACCTAATTCAATAAAATAATGCAAAGATTTATGAAACTTGCAGCGCTTGTCCTGTGCCTGTTATCGGCCGTAGTGGCAAAGTCGCAGTCCGACGTAGGGTTCCGACCCGATACCCTGAGAATGAAACTTGACAGTGTAGAAACTGTCTTTTTGAGAAAAAACCTGATGCTGCTGGCTCAGCGTTACAATATTGACGCTCAGAAAGCGCTGGTGGCTCAGGCCCGTTTGTTTCCCAATCCCAATCTGACTGTGGGGACAACACTTTATCAAACGGCTACCAAACAATTTTTCCCCGTGGGGAGCAATGGCGAAGTATCGGTGGGTTTGTCGCAGCTTATACTGCTGGCCGGCAAGCACAATAAACAGATAAAAATAGCGCAGGCCAACGCCACCCTGTCCGAATATCAGTTCTACGACTTGCTGCGAACGCTGAAACACAGTTTGCGTACCGATTTCTTTAATATTCACTTTCTGATGCAGTCGGCTGCGGTCTATCATACCGAAATTGCAGCTCTGCAACAGGTCACCGACGCTTTTGCACAACAAAAAGGCAAGGGTTATATCTCCGAAAAAGAAGTGATTCGCGTAAAAGCTCAGCTCTACGACCTGCAAAGTGAATACAACGACCTGCAAATGCAACTGAACGATGTGCAAAGCGAAATGCGAACCTTGTTGCAAGCCCGCAACGTATTTATAGCCCCCGATGTGGATGCCGATGCACTGGCTAAGCTCGACCCTACGAAATATCCGCTGGCTGCCGTGATTGATTCGGCCTACGCCATGCGTCCCGATCTGAAAATAGCCAAGCTCAACAGCAGTCTGAGCACACTCAACTACAAATTGCAACGGGCAATGGGCGTTCCCGATCTAACGATTAACCTGAATTACGACCAACAGGGGGGCTATGTGAAGAATCTCACCACACTGGGTTTTGGCGTAGAACTTCCGGCATTCAATCGCAACCAGGGAAATATAAAATCGGCTAAAGCGCAAATAAAATACAATGAAGCGATGTTCGATGCCACCCGTGCCGGCGTGGAAGAACAGGTTTATAACTGTCTGCAAAGAGCATTCGAGAACGACAAACTGTTGAAGAGTCGCGATGCTTCGTTTGAGCACGACTTTGACCGCCTGCAGGCCGAAGTGCTGAAGAATTATCAGATCAGAAACATGAGCCTGCTCGAATTTCTGGACTTTTACGATTCGTATAAACAAAACACGTTGCAGATTAATGCCATTCAGTTTAATCGGGTAAGTGCTTTTGAGGATCTGAATTTTTATAGTGGTGTAGATTATTTTAAAAACTAAAACAATTATCCTCTATTTTACCTAATCAAAATAAAAACACCACAAAAGCCACAAAAGCCGCACAAAAGTTTTTATGAAATAAAAACTTAGCTTTTGTTTCCTTGAAAACTCAGATGCTATATAACTCAAAATTTTCTTTATCTGCTTTTGTGTATCTTTTGTGACTTTTGTGGTGAACAGTTTTTGTAGTTCACAAAAGGATAATATCTATCGATATTATTTAGGTAACAAAGTGGATGCTTACAAAATTAAAACTTCGATTTATGAAAACAATAAATTCAATATCAATAAAATTAATTGCCGTCCTTTTTGTTCTGACTCTTGCCGGTCAGGGATGCAAAAAAGCCGATTCCACAGCTGCGACCGACAGCTCAAAATATGTGTTGCCCGACTCTCTGCTTAAAACGCTGACGCTTGATACAATACAGGCTTGCGCTGTGACCAATACCATTACCCTTTCGGGAAAAGTATCGTACAACGACGATCATGTGGTAAAAATATACCCCATGGTGAGTGGTGTTCTTCAGAATGTAAACGTAATGCTGGGCGACTACGTGCGCAAAGGGCAGGTGCTGGGAGTGATAAAAAGTTCCGAAATGGCCGGATTTAGCAACGACCTGGTAAGTGCGCAAACCAACCTACGTGTGGCTAAAAAGAATCTGGATGCCACGCAGGATATGTTTAAGAGCGGACTGGCTTCGCAAAAAGAATTGCTGACGGCCGAAGCCGCTCAGGAACAGGCACAGTCCGAACTCAACCGTGTAAGACGTGTGTTGCACATCAACGGTGGCAGCGCCAACGGCGATTATGTGGTCCGGTCGCCCATCGAAGGTTTTGTGGTCGAAAAACAGGCTACTAACAGCATGTCAATTCGTTCCGACAATAGTACCAATCTGTTTACCATTTCCGATTTGAAAAACGTTTGGGTTATAGCCAACGTGTACGAGACTAACATCAGTATGATTCACCTCAACGATCAGGTAGATGTAACCACCCTTTCGTATCCCGACAGAGTGTTTAAAGGGAAGGTGGATAAAATTATGAATGTACTCGACCCCACCAACAAAGTAATGAAAGTGCGCATCGTATTGCCCAACCCGGGTTACGTACTCAAACCCGAAATGTTTGCCAACGTAAAAGTAACCAATCAGGGAAACCGTGCAGCGTTGTGTGTTCCGTCTTCGGCCATTGTCTTTGATCATAGTCAGAACTATATCATGGTTTATCATTCCAATTCCAATATCAAAATCATCCCTGTGGGAGTGATCAACTCCACGGCCGACCGCACTTACATCACCGGCAATGTTCAGGTGGGCGACAAGATCATTGCTTCGCAGTCTATCCTTATTTACGATGCGCTTAATAATTAACCGGATGAAATTCGCCATGATTCATTCATGGTATGGTTGTCTGAAAAAACAAAAATTTTGTCTATGAATAAGCTATTAAAAAATATAATATCATTCTCGCTGAAGAATTATTATTTCATTCTGGCTGCCACAGCCGTGCTGCTGGTGGCAGGTATTATTACGTTTAAAAACATGCCTATCGAGGCATTTCCGGATGTAACCAATACCGAAATAAGCATTATTACCCAATGGCCGGGACGTAGTGCCGAGGAGGTGGAGAAATTTGTGACTACCCCCATTGAAATTGCTATGAATCCGGTACAGAAAAAGATGAGTCTGCGCTCATCCAGCATCTTCGGATTGTCTTATGTAAAGTTGGTTTTTGATGATGGTGTGGTAGATAAAGATGCCCGCGTACAGGTTATGAACCTGCTGGCTAATGCCGATTTGCCTGAGGGCGTTCAACCGTCGGTACAACCTCCCACCGGACCTACGGGCGAACTGTTTCGGTATACGCTGCGGAGTAGTTTCCGGAGTCCGCGCGACCTGAAAACCATGCAGGACTGGGTGGTTGATCGTCAGCTGCGGTCGGTACCGGGTGTTGCGGATGTGGTAAGCTTCGGCGGCATGGTGAAAACCTACGAAATAAAAGCCGATCCGGGTAAACTGAGCACGCTGGGCATCACTCCACTGGATTTGTACACGGCTGTGAGCAAAAGTAATGTCAACATTGGTGGCGATGTCATCAACCGGAACAATCAGGCTTACGTAGTGCGTGGAATCGGGTTGTTGAACAATATCAACGAAATAAAAAACGTGGTGGTTCAAAATATCAACGGCATTCCGGTGCTGGTAAAAGATGTTGCCGACGTAGAAGTTTCCAACCTGCCGCGCTTAGGACTGGTAGGACGTTCGGATGCCATTTTCGATGATAAAGGAAAACGCAGCACTACCAATGAAGACGATGTGGTGGAAGCCATCGTGATTATGCGTAAGGGCGAAAATCCGACGGAAGTAATCAATGCCGTAAAAGAAAAGATAGAAGATGTAAACAGCAGAATCTTACCACGCGACACCAAGATTGTTCCGTATTACAACCGGGAGAACCTGATTAAATTTTCTACCGCTACGGTGTTGCACAACCTCTTTGAGGGTATTTTGTTGGTAACGCTTATCGTATCGCTGTTTATGTTCAACTGGCGAACGACTTTGATTGTATCCATCATCATTCCGCTGTCGTTGCTCTTTGCCTTCATTTGTCTGAGTCTGATGGGCATGAGCGCAAACTTGTTATCGCTCGGTGCTGTCGACTTCGGTATCATAATAGATGGGGCCGTGGTGATGGTCGAGGGGCTCTTTGTGGTGCTCGACCAAAAGGCTAAAGACGTGGGCATGCTCCGGTTTAATAAAATGACTAAAACCGGATTGATAAAACGAGACGGTGCACGCCTGGGAAAATCGATCTTTTTCTCCAAACTGATTATCATTACCGGCTTGTTACCCATTTTTGCTTTCCAAAAGGTGGAAGGAAAAATGTTCTCGCCTTTGGCCTATACCCTTGGTTTTGCCTTGCTGGGAGCACTTATCACCACGCTGACTTTGGTACCTGTACTCATAAAACTATTGTTGAAAGAGAACGTAAAAGAAAAACACAATCCGATTGTACAGTTTTTAACCGATCGGTTGATGCGTGCTTTTGATGTCACTTACAGCCATAAGCGAATCACATTGCTTGCCGCAAGTGTTGTCATTGTTATCGGAATTTCTTCGTTCAATTTACTGGGAACGGAATTTCTTCCTGAAATAAACGAAGGGGCCATCTGGCTTCGGGCACAGTTGCCTTACTCGGTTTCGCTGGATAAATCCATAGAGGTTTCTAAACAAATAAGGGCAACGTTGATGAAATTTCCACAGGTACAGAATGTGGTTTCGCAAACCGGCCGCCCTGATGATGGAACGGATGTTGCCGGATTTTACAACAACGAATTTGACATCCAGCTTTTTCCCGAATCGGAATGGGATCCGAAAATAAGCAAGGAGGAACTCATTGATCAGATGAATAAAAAGCTCTCGGTTATTCCGGGTGTGGATTACAATTTCTCCCAACCTATTACTGATAATATCGAAGAAGCGGTATCGGGAGTAAAGGGGTCTATCTGTGTGAAAATATTTGGCGACTCGTTGGATTATATGGAAAGCAAATCCACCGAAGTATATAATGTTCTCAAAAAAGTAAGGGGAATTTCCGATCTGGGAGTTATAAAAAACATCGGTCAGCCCGAACTGGACATAGAACTCGATCAACAAAAGATGGCACTTTACGGTGTTTCTACTGCCGATGCCAATGCTGTGATTGAAATGGCCATCGGGGGTAAAGTAGCTACGATGCTGTACGAAGGAGTTCAGAAATTCGACATCCGTATCCGTTTCCCCGAAAAATACCGAAACACCGTGGATGACATTGGTAATTTAATGATACCCACTTCGAGCGGATCGAAAGTGCCTATTAAAGAAATAGCCGACATTACAATGAAAACAGGGCCCTGCCTCATTTTCCGTGATGCAAACAAAAGATATTCGGCCGTAAAATTCTCCATCCGCGATCGCGATATGGGTAGCACGGTGCAGGAAGCACGCGCCAAAGTGGCTAAAGTAATAAAACTGAAAAAAGGCTATGATATGATTTGGCAGGGCGACTTTGAAAACCAACAGAGAGCCGTGAAACGACTTGCTCAGGTTGTTCCGTTGAGTCTGATCCTGATATTCCTGTTGCTTTTTGTTATGTTCGGCAACATGAAAGATGCCGGGCTGGTATTCCTCAATGTTCCTTTTGCCATTGTCGGCGGTATTGCGGTACTTTTGTTCACCGGCACTAACTTCAGTATTTCTGCCGGTATCGGATTTATTGCTTTATTCGGTATCTGTATCCTGAGTGGTGTGTTGCTGATTAGTGCTTTCAAAGACAACATAGAGCGACTGAAAGGCGAAAAGAACCTATTGCAACGATCCATCCGGTTGGGTGTTCAGAGTATGATTCGTCCGGTGATGATGACGGCTCTGATGGCTGCCATCGGTTTATTTCCGGCCGCTATTTCGCATGGTATGGGTTCCGAAAGTGCGCAGCCTTTAGCACGTGTTGTAATTGGCGGTATCTTGTGCGCTATGTTTTTCTCTTTGCTTATCTTCCCGCTTATCTTTGCGTGGGCTTACCGAAAGGTGGGAAGCATGCACGAAAACAAGACACTGGATAAGCTATAAAAACCCGAATAAATATCTTATTAATAAAAGGCATAGTTTTAGGTGACTGGCTAAGACTATGCTTTTTAAATTACTACGAATGGTAAACATTCTCAAAAAGAAAGATGTTTATCTTTTATAAATAATAAAACCAACGCCAATCGGAATGAAATACAGTATTATACTCTTTGTCTTTTTAAATATTACGTTTACATTGTATGCAACTGATGTTGATTCGCTGAAAACAGAGAATTTCTCCATCCATGCGCAAACAACTATTATCAATCAGAATAAAACATCTTTTAGTGCAAAATATTCAGGTGTTAATAGTTTGACCACTGCTGCCGAGAGTCAGACTTCTTTGACATCTACTTTGTATCTTGGAGCCCGTTTGTGGAGCGGAGCCCATGCTTTTCTGAATCCGGAAATTGCCGGCGGATCGGGGCTTAGTGGTGCGTTGGGAATTGCCAGCGCAACCAATGGTGAGACTTTCCGCATTGGTGATCCTGCGCCTAAAATGTATATTGCACGCCTGTTTTTCACTCAAACATTCTCATTAACTCAGGCAAGTACTAATCAGGCCGGTGATTTGAATCAACTGGCAGGGAAAATGCCTACAAAATACATTTCGGTTACACTGGGAAAAATCAGCATTTCTGATTTTTTCGACGATAATAAGTTTAGTCACGACCCCCGAAGCCAGTTTATGAGCTGGGGATTAATGAGTAATGGCGCCTGGGATTATCCGGCCAATACACGTGGTTATACTCCCAGTGTTGTGTTGGAATATGTAACACCTACTGATGAAATTCGCTATGCATTTTCGCTAGTTCCTACCGTTGCCAATGGTGGTGACATGGACTGGAACATATCAAAAGCAGGATCGAACACCCTGGAATATACACATCGGTACAAAATTTCAAATCAAGATGGTGCAATTCGTTTGTTGGGCTTCTTTACGAATGCTCATATGGGCAATTACCGTGAAGCAGTGGCTCTGAACCCAAGCAATCCAAACATTCATTCTGTTGAAAAGTACGGCAATACAAAATATGGATTCGGAATAAATGCTGAACAGAATATTACGAAAGAACTTGGCTGTTTTTTTCGGGCAAGCTGGAACGATGGAAACAATGAAACCTGGGCTTTTACAGAAATAGACAGAAGTTTAAGCGCCGGACTATCTTTGACGGGAGAGTCATGGAAAAGGAAAAATGATAATGTGGGACTTGCTTATGTGGTTTCCGGTATTTCGAATGCACATCAGAGCTATTTAAAAACCGGTGGCAACGGATTTATATTGGGAGATGGAAATTTAAATTATACTCCGGAGCATTTGACCGAACTGTATTATTCCTTCCA
>Ga0302209_10000907_pt1 | contig 13373 bp, 10 predicted proteins | sample II_Fen_E3_1_FD_194574 | JGI IMG/M metagenome (GOLD analysis project Ga0302209, IMG submission 194574) | Peat permafrost microbial communities from Stordalen Mire near Abisko, Sweden - II_Fen_E3_1 | ecosystem: Environmental > Terrestrial > Soil > Wetlands > Permafrost | place: Sweden: Abisko...
ACTTCCAGATTTGATGAAAAGGAATGCATTCAATATTTTGGAGACGGTTACAGGGAATACATGAACCACACAAAAATGTTTATCCCGTTTATTTTTTAAATCTATCCACATATCCAACTTATTGACAGGATTATTTGTTTCATTAGAAATAGCAATTTTAAGTTAAGTAATAGAAGTTTTAATTTTAATTTTTGGAGAAAGTTCATCTATTCAATTTTAAGTAAGCGACAATGAATTTATTATTGATCAATTTTGAAAACACCTTACAATGGCTCTCTAACGATACAACACCACCGGATCATGTAATCAGGTCGTGGATAGTCATTATGCTTGTGACGACGTTTATCTGTTTCGTAGTGGGCGAATTTACACAGAATTACAGCCAGACCGATAAAATTTGGAGCCTCATGCCGATTGTATACTCCCTTGTCACGTTGCATGCTTTTCCTTCCTCGCCCCGCATTTGGTTGATGACACTGCTGGTAATTGCCTGGGGGCTTCGGTTGACCTATAATTTTTACCGAAAAGGGGGTTATAACATCATACCCTGGAAAGGCGAAGAGGATTATCGTTGGGGTATACTAAGAAAACACCAGGTATTTCAAAAAGGCTTACGGATTACCCTGTTTAATTTGTTTTTTATATCATTTTACCAACAACTGTTGATTTTACTTTTTTGCACACCAATCCTTATAGCCGCTGAGTATACAAAAGCAAATCTTTCAGGAATAGATTATCTTGCTGCAATCTCTATGTTCGGGTTCATATTGATTGAAACCAAAGCTGATAATCAACTTTATGATTTTCAGACTCAAAAAAAGGATAAGAATTTTAAAAATGGAAAATATAAATTGTCTCTGGATAAGGGTTTCCTAACGGAGGGTTTATGGAACTATGTCTGGCATCCGAATTTTATAGCTGAACAAGCCATCTGGGTAAGTTTTTATTTCTTTGGTGTAGCTGCCTCAGGTTATTGGCTCAACTCGTCATTGGCAGGACCTGTACTTCTTATTCTATTATTTGCAGGCAGTTCTGAATTTACCGAACGTATTAGTATGGAAAAATATCCCGGTTATAAATATTATAAACAGCAAGTGCCCAGATTTATCCCCTTTATTTTCAAATCACACAAGAAAAGAAGCGGCTATTCTAAAGTTGTTTGATTTCAACTTTTTAAAGAGAATCATCACATTAAATATTTGAGTTTAATTTCAAAAAAATAAATTTTATGAACAAAACAGTCAAACGTGTTTTAATTGGAACAGGCATTGTAGTTGTCTTACTGGCATTGGTTGCAGGTATTTTAATGTTGAAAATGAAATCGGAAATGAAAAATATGACCGTACTGGATACGAAAGAAGTGGTTCACGGTATTTATGCCATCAATGATTCTTTCGTGAATATGTTCCTGGTGAAAGACAGTGATTATTATGTGGCTGTCGATGCAGGAAATGATATAAAGGTTATTTCTGAAGGTCTTAAAAAACTTAATATCGATCCTGAAAAAGTACGTGCAGTACTTCTCACCCATTCGGATGGAGACCACGTGGCTGCATTGAAATTATTTAAAAATGCGACGGTTTATTTATCAAAAGATGAAGAACAGATGATTAACGGCAAAACAGCCAGGATGTTGAGTAAACACAATACAATCGACACGAAAATTTATACTCTGTTGAATGACGGGCAATTTTTCCGGGTTGGAACTATCAGTATTAAAGGAATTCTGACTTCCGGTCATACACCCGGATCCATGAGTTATCTCATTAATGGCAAATACTTGTTTGTAGGTGATGCTTTTGGTTTAAAGAAAGGAAAAGTGGATAAACCAAATGATTTCTTCACCGACGATATGAAAACAGCCATTAAATCTTTTAATAAGATTTCCCATCTTCCAAATGCTAAATTTATCTTTACTGCGCATTCAGGTTATAGCAGTGATTATAAGAAATCTATCCCTGCAAAATTAGAATAACCGGAGTGATCTATTTAATTCAATTAAAATAAAGCACAGATAATTTATAAAATTATTTGTGCTTTATTTTTGAAACAGAATGAACAAAAAAAGGAGAATGAACGTTCATTTAGTATAATAACAAAAATCAGATTGCATAGTCGAGTAATGCAAATCAAAACAAGAATGAAAATACTTATGAAAGAGAAAATTAATGATAAATATGCTAATTTGCTTCAGGCAACTCTTACATTGGTTAATAACCGTGGATTTCATGACACCCCAATGTCTAAAATTGCAAAACTGGCAGGAGTCTCACCGGCAACAATTTACCTGTATTTTGAAAACAAACAGGATTTAATCAACAAGCTTTACCTGGAAGTAAAAGCTTCTTTTTGTAGCTATGCGTTTCAGGGATATACTATTGAATTGACCGTAAAAAAAGGATTTGAAGTAATCTGGTATAATATTGCCGACTATAAATTGAACAAAATTGATGAAGCAATGTTTTTATCGCAATGTGACAATACCCCCATGATTGATGAAGTAAGTATCCAAAAAGGATTGAAACATTTGCAGCCGCTGCTTGATTTATGGGAACGTGGCAAAAAAGAAGGTATTATTAAGTCCATTTCTCCCTATCTTTTATATGCATATACCGTTTATCCGTTGTCTTTTCTACTGGCAATGCATGTAAAAGGAATTATGACGATCGGAGAAAAAGATCGGGAGGAAGCCTTTCAGGCGGCCTGGGATTCTATAAAAGTATAACTATTCACATTTAAGAATAAATGAATACAGACAATTTTGTCTGATAGTTCAATTGCAATATAAAATTATAAAATAACGAAAATATGAATCAAACAATTATTTTGGAAAGCAGACCTGTAGGGAAGCCAAAACTATCGGATTTTAAAACTACTCATGATGAAATACCTCATTTAGAAACAGGAGAGATACTTCTAAAATCAAGTTATATTTCAGTAGATCCTTATTTAAGAGGAAGAATGAGCGATGCTAAATCATATGCTGTTCCTTTTCAATTACACCAACCGATAAGTTCGGGTATAATAGCCGAAGTAATTGAATCAAATCACAAAGGATTCAGCAAAGGTGATTATGTTTCGGGATTGCTTCAATGGAAAGAATATCAAAAGACTGATGGATCAGGATTACTGAAAGTTGATCCGGCAAAAGCACCCTTATCAGCTTATCTGGGAGTATTAGGAATGACAGGCCTGACTGCTTACTTAGGCCTGACAGAAATAGGGAAACCCCGCAAAGGAGAAACCCTGGTGGTATCGGGTGCTGCCGGTGCAGTAGGAAGCATTGTCGGTCAAATAGGCAAGATAATAGGTTGTCGTGTAATTGGTATTGCAGGATCGGACGAAAAAGTGGAGTTATTAAAATCAAAATATGGTTTTGACGACGGTATTAATTATAATTCAACCCCTGATATAAAGAAAGCTATTGCGGCATTATGCCCTGATGGTGTGGATATTTATTTTGATAATGTAGGAGGTCATATTTCCGATGGTGTATTGGCCAATATCAACAAATTTGCCCGAATAATTATTTGCGGTTCAATCTCCGTTTATAATGAAACTGAGATTCCCGTTGGTCCAAGAGTAGAACCACTTCTAATTAAAAGCAGTGCTTTAATGCAAGGATTTATCGTGGGGAATTATGCTACCGGTTTTCCAGAAGCTATTCAGCAACTCGCTACGTGGTTAAAAGAAGGAAAGCTCACATACAGTGAAACAATCGTTGAGGGATTTGATCACATTCCTCAGGCATTTATTGACCTTTTCGAAGGAAAGAACAGTGGTAAAATGATCGTAAAAATATAAGAAACAACAAATAAAAATAACAAGATGAACAACTTTGAATTTAAAAACCCGACGAAGATTATTTTTGGTAAAGATACCATCGCAAATCTTACGAAAGAGATTCCGGCAAATGCAAAAATCTTGATGCTTTACGGAGGTGGAAGTATTAAGAGCAATGGCATATATGACCAGGTGCATAAAGCAATTTCAGCCTTTGACGTAGTCGAATTTGGAGGAATTCCTTCAAATCCTGAATATTCTGTTTTAATGAAAGCACTCCAGGTAATTAAGACACAGAAAATAACGTTTTTATTAGCTGTAGGAGGTGGTTCAGTCATTGATGGTACCAAGTTTTTATCGGCTGCCGCTCTTTACGAAGAAGAAACTCCATGGAAATTACTTACCACCGGTAAACCGATATTGAAAGGGATGCCTTTTGGTACAGTCCTTACTTTACCTGCCACCGGTTCAGAAATGAATTCAGGATTTGTGCTTACCCGTAAAGAAACCAAAGAAAAATTAGCTGCAGGTGGTCCTGCCCTGTATCCATTGTTTTCAATCCTCGATCCGCAAGTGGTAAGTTCGATACCTCCAAAACAAATAGCCAACGGTTTGGCTGATGCCTATACACATGTTCTGGAGCAATATATGACCTATCCGAATGATTCGAAGTTACAGGACCGGTTTGCCGAAAGCATTCTGCAGACCCTGATAGAAATAGCTCCGGCTATTTTAAAAGATCCTTCCGATTATCAGGCAGCTTCTAATTTTATGTGGTGTTGTACCATGGCACTGAATGGTTTAATCGGACAAGGCGTTCCTCAGGATTGGGCGGTACATATGATGGGGCATGAACTGACTGCTTTATTTGGCATTGACCATGCGCGCACGCTGGCGATTATCGCTCCCAGCCATTACCGGTATAACCTGGAAACGAAAAAAGAAAAGCTGGCACAATATGCCGAACGGGTGTGGGGAATATCCACTGGTACTTTAGAAGAAAAAGCAAAAGCAGGCATTGACAGAACAGAAGATTTTTTCCATTCATTAGGGATTAAAACACGTTTGTCGGAATATACACCTGATTATACCGGCACTGCACAGATCATATCTAAAAGGTTTACCTCCCGTGGTTGGTTAGGCCTGGGTGAAAACAGAAAAGTGACCCCCGCTGATGTTGCCAAAATTGTAGAAATGAGTTATTAAATTTCAACTAAATAAAATGAACACGATTATAAAAGTATTAATTGTATTGACCTCGCACAGCGATTTGGGCAATACCGGACATAAAACAGGCTTTTGGATTGAGGAATTTGCCGCCCCTTATTACGTGCTTGCAGACGCAGGAGTAGAGGTAACCATTGTATCACCCAAAGGTGGTCAGCCACCGGTGGATCCAAAGAGTGAACTGGAAGAGTTTCAAACGGTATCAACTCACCGGTTTGATAAAGATACAGCTCTGAAAGAAAAACTAGCTCATACATTGAAAATAACTGATGTTAAGGTAGAAGATTTTGATGCTGTGTTTTATCCGGGTGGTCACGGCCCATTGTGGGATTTAGCCAATGATGTGAATTCGATCGCTTTGATTGAGAATTTCTACAATCAGAAGAAACCGATTGCTTTTGTTTGTCATGCACCCGGAGTATTGTTGAAAGTAAAGTTGCCAAATGGCGAATCGTTGGTGAAAGGTAAAGAGCTTACCGGATTTTCAAACTCTGAGGAAGATGCAGTTCAATTAACTAAAATAGTACCATTTTTATTGGAAGATGAACTTAAGAAGCTGGGTGCACACTATAGTAAAGGTCCCGATTGGGGTTCTTACGTAAAGGTGGATGGGCTGTTGATTACCGGTCAAAATCCAAACTCTTCTGAAGAAGCAGCAAAAGAATTGATTTCTCTACTGCGATAATTCAAACTATTTCAAATATGCCCTGCAAAACAGGGCTTATTTTTTTTCTATTATTAATCTGTGTGACACAATTAAATCCGGAGTACTTCTTCAAAGAAAATCGATGTCCGGCAAGTTGTAGTACTCGTCCAAACATATGAATCAATAGCTTTCTATCAACAGAAATTATTATAAGTTCTAAGTTCAACGAAAACATTACGTCATACAAACAGAAATACATCGTTATTCTATCGCCTCCGTTTATTATTACTATCAATAACCTGGTGGCAATACTTTTTGGGAAGATAATTGGGAAATGGGCATTTATACCAGTCATTCTGATTGAGTGGAGCATGTTCCTGTATTTCATCCTCAAATTTGGAGGATTGGAGTCAATCAAAAGATGGCTTAAAAAGCCTTCCGGAAATATGGGGTGGACAATCCTTGCCTTATTGATAAGTGTCATTCCGATGGCTATATTTTTAAACATGCTGATCTGTTGACTCCCTGGCAGATTTGGATTCCCTGGATTGTACTGGCATTGATTAATCCCTGGATCGAAGAGTTCTATTTCTCATTTTAATTTACATCGCTATATCATAAATCAGAAAATATAAAGAAGATGAAAATGAAATCAATACCTGCTTTTAAGTGCTTAGAGAAATTGAAATCCTCCCCTCCTACTTCACGAATAACAAAAAAACAATATTCCCGTTATTGAAAACTTTTTATTATTTGAATTGAACCGAAATAAATGTATCGTGTAAATAGCAGATATTATGAATATCGTAAAATAACAATATCTTTTTAACAAGGTTATCTTCACCGATAGCCTTGTCTGTTTTTATCTTTCTACACTCATCATTGATTAGTTAAAACACATTGCTTAGTTTTTTGTTATATCAGTATAATTTAGTTTAAGGTAATTTCAAATACTAAATCAATGTCATTTAATAACCAGCTATTTGGGGTTATTATGGACAATTTAAATTATACATCTTTAAAAAAGGCAAGTAACAGACTTGCTTCAATGTCAAACTAAATCAGGTTACCTGAAGCATGAATTTTCAACTATCTAAAAACAAAGAATATGAATGTCATTGACAATAAATATACTAATAAACTCATTCATGAGACAAGCCCGTATTTGCAGCAACATGCACACAATCCTGTAAATTGGTACCCTTGGGGTCAGGAAGCACTGGAAAAAGCACGTAATGAAAATAAAATCATCATTATCAGCATTGGCTATGCAGCCTGTCATTGGTGCCATGTGATGGAACAAGAAAGTTTTGAAGATGAAGAAGTATCAGCTTTTATGAACGAACATTTTGTTTCAATAAAAGTAGACCGTGAAGAAAGGCCTGATGTAGATCATGTATATCTCACCGCAGTGCAATTACTCACCAACAGAGGAGGATGGCCTTTAAACTGCGTTGCATTGCCGGATGGACGTCCTATATATGGCGGTACATACTTTCCTAAAGAAAGATGGTTGGATATGCTGAAACAGGTTTCTGATTTCATAATCAATAATCCTGAAAAGGCCGAAGAACAGGCAAAATTTCTCACTGAAGGGGTACAATCTAACGAAATGATTTTTAAAGAATCTGAAAATACTGTATTTCTGTTGAATGATTTGGAAGATATTTTTTCTATATGGAAGAATAGCATTGATTTTAAAAACGGCGGTTATGGCAATGCACCTAAGTTTCCAATGCCTGTCAGTCTTCAATTCCTGCTTCAGTTTAATTATTTAACCCAACAAAAGGATGCATTGACAGCTGTTTTGGTCACTTTAAATAAAATGGCAGATGGGGGCATTTATGATCAGGTGGGGGGTGGTTTTTCACGCTATTCCACTGATGATTCCTGGATAGTACCTCACTTCGAAAAAATGTTGTATGATAATGCTCAACTGATTAGCCTGTATTCTGCAGCCTATCAAAAAACAAAAGATCCGGCTTATAAGAAGATTGTTATCGAAACGTTGAATTTTATTAGGCGTGAACTGACTTCACCTGAAGGTGGATATTATTCATCATTAGACGCTGATAGCGAAGATGTAGAAGGAAAGTTTTATACGTGGACATATGATGAACTGAAAAATATTCTAGGAAGTAATTCCCAACTGATAATGGATTACTTTCACGTCACTGAACAAGGAAACTGGGAAAATTCACAGAATATTCTCTTTAAATCTGCCGATAACAATCAATTGATCAGTAGATATAAAATATCAGAAGCTGAATTGGAAGAAAGACTGAATGAAGCAAAAATAAAATTATTTACCGAAAGATCCCGTCGCATCCGCCCTGCCACTGATGATAAAATACTTACTTCGTGGAATGGATTGATGTTAAAAGCAACTGTAGATGCATACCGTACTTTTAATGAGGATGAATATTTAAACATGGCGATTAAAAATGCTCAATTTATCAATTCCCATCTTAAATCGGCAGATCAGGGTCTGTTTCGAAGTTATAAAGATGGAAAAGCTTCTGTACATGCATTTTTAGATGATTATGCCTTTACCATACAGGCATTTATTTCAATTTATCAGACCACATTCAACGAATACTGGCTGATAGAAGCTCAACTATTGACCGACTATGTTATTGAACATTTTTATGACTCTTCAAATAGTATGTTTTATTATACTTCAAATCTGGAGCCATCACTTATTGCCCGGAAAATGGAAATCTCAGATAATGTAATTTCTTCGTCAAATTCAGAAATGGGTAAGAATCTGTTTATTCTGGGTCGTTATTTTTACAATGAGGAGTATGTTCAGTTATCCCGTAGAATGATGAATAACATTAAGTCTCATGCCATCAATGGTGAATACTATTATGCGAACTGGGATATCCTGATGTCATGGTTTGCAGTCGAACCTTACTTTGTAACCATTGTCGGGAAAGATTGTGTATTAAAAAGAAAAGAATTTGACACCTTGTATCTGCCGAATGTCTTTTTTTCGGGTGGTATAACTGAAGGAAATTTATCAATGCTTGAAGGTAAATCCAGATCAGGTCAAACCACGATTTATGTTTGTCAAAATAAATCGTGCAGGCAGCCTGTCACTGAAGTGGCTGATGCAATCAATCAAATATTAAAATAACAACTCTCAAAACCTACTAAAAACCTCAAAGCGTACGAAGTACCTTTGAGCGTTTTTAATAGCACTATTGAGCGTTTTTTTTAGTACTTAAGCGCATTCATCATCTCACTTTTTCTTTAGTCCTTTTAGTGATAATTTCCACAATACCTGGTACTTTGTACTTTTTCGTTGTAATTTACAAATCCAATTTAAAAATATTTGAATATATGCTGTACCCACACCTTCTTTAAAAGAATGAGCTGATATATCTATTCTGAAACGGATTTTAGATTAACAATCTTACTCCTTTGTAGAATAAACACTAACATGTTCAATTTTTTTAAGTGAAACAAGAAATTTATTCTAATATATGGATTCACTTAAAAAGAAATATTTAAATTATTTATTAACATATTGAACAATTAAATGTTAATATAATTGGCTTTTCTTCTTTTGATTATCATTCACGCTCTAATAATAAATTCTATTCATGAGTCATAAATTATCCTCTGATAACAAGAAATATTTATACCATGTAGGTATAAATTCCAACTGATAAAAAAATATTTTCAACAGTCAGCGCGGACCTTTCAACCCTCAAACTAACTTTTAATCACAGATTTATACATACTAGTTAATAATAGTATAGTTGCTTATTTATTTATACTTATTGTCTAGTTTTATGCGTTATAAAGTATTATTTTTATTGCCAAATATATATTCATATAAATATGTGGCTTTTAAGATATTTATAAGAAAGGGTTTTATAAAAACAAAAATATCGTTAAATGTTAAATAGAAGTGTTTTTCTCGTTTGTTTATTTTCTGTTACAATCTCATTTGGATATGCGCAATCTGTAGATAATGAATATGCTGTTGGTTTGAATTTAGTAAAAAACGAATACAACGGAGATTATGGAAATGGAATTTTTGATTTTAAAAAGTCTCCTTATCTTGGAATAGGAATCTCTTTAACCAAATATATATCTCCTTCTATTGATGCAGGATTGCAGGGAAGTTACGGTACCTATGGCTATTTTGATAAAAAGGATAATTTGTTTAGAGGATTAAAATATGATGCTTCATTATTTTCTCATTATAAATTTAATAATGGTTATATCTTAAATGAAGAATCAAAACTATCTCCATTTATTTCAATTGGACTTGGATTGGCTGCCTATGGAATTAATCCGGCATTGGATGATTCGGGAAAGGACAAAACCTTAATCCCAACTATTGTGACTAAAGGAACCGACATCATTATCCCGGTAGGTGTTGGACTAAAATATCAGTTCACAAATTTATTTGCAATTCAATATCAATATCTCTATACGTTTACAAGTGCAGATAATCATGATCAGAACAGAGGACCAAACAACCAAAAACCCGGGAATGATGCTTTTGGTCAACATTTAATTGGTCTAATCTATACATTTGATAATTCGTACAAAAATAAAGACTGTCGCTGTAATTTTAAATAACAATACCAATTCGTTTAGCTTTTTTCCAATCTCTTTGAAATAAATCACTCCATAACCCACCCTTTTATCTAAAGGGGTTTTGATTTCTACAATCTCCTAAAAATACTTTCAAACCATTATTCTCAAAATTATAAAATTTTCATTCGGCTCCTGATAGTTCGTTTATCGAAAATGATTTCAAGGGAAGTACCGGTGAAGAACTTTTATTCCTTTTATGGTTACCTGTGTCGCAATTGGCCTCTCCGTAGAAGCTTTAATACTTTAACAGGAACTATCCAAATATAAATAGGGTTTATTCTTTAAAAACCTTATTTTCAAGCATTAAACCTTAGTAGAAAACCAATCACCCACCAAGCCAAACCTTATTTACCTTATTTAATAAATAACTGAACTTTCAATTCGTAAGTAATTTATTCAACTTTATTCGTTTTTACACAGCCTCTTTAGCTGGAGCTAAAAGTGATAATTCAAAACGGCTTTAGCCAAAATAATCACAACTTTAATGCTGAATATTAGTCATTTATATTTTGGCTAAAGTCAATTATATGATTCTTATTTTGGACCTTCCAACTAAAGTTGGAGGCTATTAATTTGTGCGGTCTAAACGCCTATACCTATGATATTATATTCAAAAAATTAATGGTTTCACTCAAAATGGTATAGCTTTAAATTAAAAGAAATATTTATCTTTCGAACAACTTCTTTAATAAATCAGGTCGTTTCAACCGTTGAAGATCATGGATAATCTGATTTCTGAATTCACTCTTATACCAGAAGAAAAATTTACGTTGTTCGAGTTTTTCATCTTTACTTTTTGCAGTATAAATGGGTTCCAGCGTATAGGGATGATATCCTGAATAATAAATTTCAGTAGCCAGGGTCATGGGCGTTGGTGTAAAGTCCTGAACCTGTTCAAGGCGAAAGTCCAGTTTCTTGGTCAATGCAGCCAGTTCAGCCATATCTTCGTTGGTACTGCCCGGATGACTGGAGATAAAGTAAGGTATCAATTGTTGATTCAGACCAGCTTCGCGGTTAATCCGGTCGAACTGAGCTTTAAACTGACCAAAATAAGTAAAAGAAGGTTTCCGCATTAAATTCAATACTTTATCTGAAGTATGTTCCGGTGCAATCTTTAATCTTCCGGATACATGATGGGCAATCAGTTCATGGGTATAATCGGAATGGCTTTTGTTCACTTCGGGATTTTTAGTGTCACTGAGCAACATATCGTACCTGATCCCGCTTCCAATAAACGATTTTTTTATTCCGGGAATTTTATCCACCGAACGGTAGATATCCAGCAAGGAGCGGTGATCGGTATTCAGATTGAAACACACTTTCGGAAAGATACAGGACGGTTTGTTGCATTTGCGGCAGATTTCCATATCAAGACCGTGCATTTGATACATATTAGCAGAAGGGCCTCCCAGATCGCTTAAATACCCTTTAAAATCGGGCATAGAGGTAATTTTAGTTACTTCAGCCAGGATTGATTCCTTAGAACGTGAAATAATATGTTTACCCTGATGGGCCGAAATGGTACAAAAAGCACAACCACCAAAGCATCCCCGGTGCAGATTCACCGAGAACTTAATCATTTCGTAGGCTGGAATGGTTTTATCCTTGTATTTTGGATGCGGAAGACGTGTATAAGGTAAATCGAACGATGCATCCAGTTCGGCTTCACTGAGCGGCTCGTAGGGCGGATTGACAATCACCCAGCGGTTTCCTGTCTGTTGCAATAACCGGGCAGCATTATACTTATTCGATTCTTCCTCAATATGTTTGAAATTGGAAGCATATTTCTTTTTGTCGGTAAGACATATTTCATGCGATACCAGCGTAATATCATTCCACCCGGCAGATGGTGAAATCTCTTTTGCCAGGTACGAAGTTTGCGGTATAAAAGTAAGTTCCCTGAACGATTTACCCGATTGAAGTTGATGAACTAATTCAACTAGTGGCTTCTCCCCCATTCCATAAATTAATAAGTCGGCTTTTGAATCGACCAGCACAGAGGACATCAATTTATCCGACCAGTAATCGTAATGGGTGAAACGTCGCAAGGATGCTTCAATACCCCCGATCACAATTGGAACCTCAGGATATAGTTTTCTGATGATATTGCAATAAGTGATAGTTGCATAATCGGGTCGCATGCCTGCTTTCCCGTCGGGTGTATAGGCATCGTCCGAACGTAACCGTTTATTGGCTGTATAGTGATTGACCATCGAATCCATATTTCCGGCGGATACAGCAAAAAATAAACGGGGACGCCCCATCTTTTTAAAATCGCGTAAATCGTCACGCCAGTTGGGTTGTGGAACAATGGCAACTTTCAACCCCTGAGCTTCCAGGATACGACCAATAACCGCTGATCCAAACGACGGATGATCGATATAAGCATCGCCGCTAAAGAGCACGACATCCACTTCATTCCATCCCCTTAATTCGAGTTCTTTTTTTGTGGTTGGCAGAAAATCAGTAAGTTGATATTGTTTAACAGGTTTCATTTTTTTGCAGAAAAGAATATTTTAAATACAAAAGTACGAATAAAAATAGTTCTGTTTTCTCTTTTAAGGAACTTGTCCAAATATATTTATTAAATGACAATCATCCTAAAATGGAAAAAATTACGAAATGAGGTATAATCTTTTTTATAAAAATACCTTTTACCTTTTAAATAATTCATTTTTTTAATCCTGTTTTTTTACGTAATTTTGTAATTGTCATGAAAAAAAAACACCTGAAATAAAATAGAATGATTATCCGCAAAGACACCTAAGTAATTGGACCAATATATTGTCCTATAATATTTCTTGAAAAATTAACCTTTTCAGATATTCAAAATAATGGAATTAGGTTTTTTATCAGCGGTATTTGGTTTTCTATTAAGGTTTAATTCCCTATATATAAGTGATATAAATATTAAACCCTATTTTTTATTTTAACCATTAGTAGAATATTAAGTAAAAAAACTAACCCTTATTTCCTTATTTCAATTAATATCATACGACATTATTTGTTGTCTTTTACTTAATAAAAAAACATGTCACGGAATAGAATTCATTATTTTCAAATACGGACTTCTATTGCATTTGGATTCTTATTCCCGGGA
>Ga0302209_10000911_pt1 | contig 13360 bp, 11 predicted proteins | sample II_Fen_E3_1_FD_194574 | JGI IMG/M metagenome (GOLD analysis project Ga0302209, IMG submission 194574) | Peat permafrost microbial communities from Stordalen Mire near Abisko, Sweden - II_Fen_E3_1 | ecosystem: Environmental > Terrestrial > Soil > Wetlands > Permafrost | place: Sweden: Abisko...
GTACCTCTTTTCGCTGTGCTTTCGTTAATTTAAATTGCACACCCTTTTCACCCAAGCATACCAATTTAGTGTAGATCACATACAAATCATCGGCATATCGGTCAAAGCACTCTTCATACGATTCACCCTCATCATCCTCATACTGATCCTCCCATTCAGGATTCGTCGTCACATACAAAATGCCAAAACGACTGAACAGCCCGTTCTCTGCATCCGTCATTAAGTTCTTCAACTGCTTGGGAGTTCCACTTAACACTACAGACAAACAAGGATAATCGATATAAATATGAATGCCTTCTCCCTTGTCATCCGATCCCACACGCATGAATGTGATCGGTTCATGATGCGCAGCCTTTCGTAACAAGTCAGAATACCCGCCGAAGTCCAATCGCAAGATCTTAGCCAATGTATCGCCCTCCGTTTCAAACATAATCCCCCGTTGTGTTTCAGCAAATGTGCGTATAAAAGCCGAAGCACTTGAATCCGCAGGGATATTGAATACCTTCAATGGCGGCATCTGCTCCATGACATTCTCAACTTCGCCTTTTGTTGATTTGCCTTTTTTCTCCTGCTTCTTTAATTCCATTCGTTTTCGATATTCATTTCGTGCCTCTTCCGATTCAGCCATCAACTTATCATGTACCGGTTTCACCAGTCGGGCACAAAACCGCATCATACCCTTTCCACTGCCCGATTTAGCCAACACAAAGAAAGACAAATTTGCTTCCATGCGATGCTTGCCATAACGCATGTAATAGTTCGGTAAAAGCGAACTTATCGTAGTTAATGACGTCATGAGCATCATACTCTTTTCAGCCACCGTGTCAACGTGTGATACGATTTGAGTCAGTAATGGAGGTAACTGATCGAAGACCCATTCAGGAAACATCGGCAACCCTTTCATTTCATTAGCCACATCTATCTCTTCTTGAAATGTATGATAAGGATTAGAAATATCCACTCCTGCTGTTTTGCAAAGTTCAAAGAAAGTAGCGATCTTGATGTCATCCCGCTTTTTGTGCAGGCAATCCGTGAAGAATTTATTTAGATCACGAGTCTGCTCACCCTTGTAATACGAGCAGCAATGCTCAAAGATAGATCGACCTGTTTCGCCCAAGGTCGCCAATGAAAAGCCTAAGCGCAAGAAATCTTCATAGTTAGGTGCGATGTCCTTGTCTATGCGACCTGCCACCACTTGCACATGAGCAAGCGATGTTTGTTCATCCATACAATTGTTTTCCGAGGAAACAGCTGGAAGAGCAGCCTCATTTTTCAATGAATCCGCTTTCGATAAATGAGTTGATGACGGGTCACTTGGTAATATCTCACTTGAGGATGGGACATTCGAGGAAGAAACATTCGATGGCGAATACTTAAAGGAGGCATTTGCCGGAATCGTCTCCGGCGTTCCTTGAAACTGCTTATAACGAGCCAGCCAAATATTTACATCCACTCCGCACATCAGTCCGGCTGTCGAAAAATAAGCTTGCGGATCATAGGATACAAAGCAAGCACGTGTAGGATCACAGCAAGCTCTATCCGCTTTCAAGTGGCACACATCAGCTAGATATTGCATGATCGCATGCGAATAATCCTCTACTGTGGCAGCTTTCGGATCATAGCGAAACATTACTTTCAAGCCTTTGCCTAAAGAACTTACAATCGCCATAAAAGAATGCAGCAACGGATCATTCAATACTGTTACGCGCATCTGTTGAGGAGTCTTACCCGGATTATCCTTGCCATCCAAATCTGCACAGATCACTCCACTAAAATCGGTGATGCAACTACTCTTACGTTCCGTGCAAATGACTGATGGTGTGAAATAATCAAGCTTCGACTTCATTGCAGACTGTTTCTTGGAATCCGGCTCTGCACGCATTGACTCTATTTGCTCCTTATATTTATTACTTTTAGTTCGCTCATACAGTTCATAAAAAGCCTCCGTGCCGTAAGGTTTCACATTACTAATCGGACCGTAAAAGGAAGAGCATCGCAACTCGGTTATTTCTCTATTAACAGCCTCTTTACTATTATCTGTTTCCATTTTTCTTTTTCACTTAATCATTATATAAAAACAGCTGCCGCTTTTGCTCCCGGGATTTACAAAAGAGAACAGCGCTTTCAGGACTTTCCCAAAAGCGCTGCAATAGTATAAATATTTTGTGTATACTAGCCCCCTAGTATACACAAAATATAACACTCGTTAACCATTAACCCTTCGGATAAGTCTTTTGTAAGGTTAGTTTTCTGCAAGCGATTGAAATCGGAAATATACATCAGACTAAATGCATGATTAGTTAAGTCAATATTTTGGTACATATTTGTTTCCCAAGTGTAATGAGAAAGTCTGATTTGCAATTCGCGAATTGCAAATCAGAATGTGACTAGAAGGAAAAAGAACGAGCCCGGTTTACCGGACAGTAATAAAAAAATCCTCCTTGGCTTTGTTGCCAGAGAGGATTACTTTAAATGGTTTTTAATTTCTATGTTTACATTGCCGGCGTAAGATTCACAGTTAATCCCAACGCATTTACGATTCTATAAAATGTGGCAACACTTGGCACAGTCACACCTTTCTCTATTTTTGAAATGTAAGATTTGTTTACACCAATACGTTTTGCAAGCTCCTCCTGCGTCACTTGTGCATTTTTTCGAGCATCCAGCAATATTTGGCTTGTATAGAAAGTATAAGCTTCCTCGTCAAACTTTGTGCGTTCTGCGGTTCCGTGTTTGCCATATCTTTTTTCAAGAACGGCACTGTAATCAACGATTTGATGATTGTTTGTCTTCATTATATGCCTCCTTTATTTTTAATGCTTTCTCATTCAAGCAATCAAGTTACGCAATAATCCAACTGTTCCGCCAGCTCTTTCCATTTCTTCTTTTTCAATTCACGTGACGAGCTGCTGTAGAAATTCGTCATGTCTATGGAAAAGGTGATTCCTATTTGAGAGAAAAAGCTTTTCTCCGTGAGTATGATATTTCCTTCATCGTCTGTTTTGCGAATGAAATATTTATAATAAAGCCTTACCATAGTAAACAATACGGAAAATGCGCCGTTGATTACTCTGCCGTCTGCACGTCGCTTAAGGTCTATTTGCATCGGCTTTTCTCTGTCAACCGCATCCATTGTTTCGTTTGGAATGCTTACACGTTCCACTGATGCCTTGATATCTTTCCTGACCAACCGACTGCGCAAAAATCGTAGAAACTTCTTATGATAGACGCAAGCCTTTAGTAAGTTACTCTTTTTGAAAATGGCTCCCCTTGACTGAATCCAGGCTTTGAACTCGGCATAACCGATGTGCGAAGGAATACGCACAATATGATTGGTGATCATTTGTAGAAAAGCCGGATGCATCTCTTTGTTTTTCAAATAACTTTTTATGTGATTGTAGCAACCCATCAGCACCCTCATTTCTATATTTTGTGTAGCATGAATCAGAATGTAGTGTAGCATCACACACTGCTCTTCACTTGAATAATTTTCCTTTATCTTTTCGTTCCAGAACAAGTCAAAATTATACAAATCGTAATGGCTTACATAAGCATGCAGCATTTCGTCGGCAGTCACCACAATCTTTATGGCACTTAAATCATTCGGCGCAAAATGTTCTTTGGTTATGGCTATGAATCTACTATTAATATCGCTATCTATCTCGGCACAGTGTGTTTTTGTCTTGAAAGTCATTTCTTTTAGTTTTGTTTATTATTGATGTTTTTCTTACTATTTTATTTGAGCACAAAAATGCCTGCAAAGAGCACCGAGGTTTGATACAGTGCAATTTACAGGCAACATTTTAGTTACTTTTGTGCTATATCTTATTCATAAGCATAAGTTCGTTTTTCATTCGCTCACCAACGCTTGTAGTTTGGCTATAAAAATCATGGCATCCAGTGGAGCCGAATGCAGCAGATCATACGAACGGATCATCTTTGCCAAATCGGTCTCTTGAGGAGATCCTGCCAGCACCCTCGGAGCTTTTGGTTTCTTTTCCTGCTCCTCCACCTCTATTCCTTCCGAGGTACAATCTAATCCGGTGAATTCTATCCAATCATCCGTTTGCGACAAGATGCGTCCACCGGCAGCCGTGATACTATCTATCACCAATTCCAAATTATTGGAGGGGAAACCTGCTGCCAGAATTTCCAATCCACTTCTCCGTACTTTCCGCATCACACGATAATTCATTACTCGTGCCAAAGCATAAGCACCTGCATTGTATGCATGAAAGAAGTAGCCTATTTTCATTAGACACAATACTTCATTTCCACTCTCCTCCTGTTTCTGTATCAGCTCTTGTTCTTTTAATGTCTGATTATTCAATTTTGCCATAAGCTTGTTGATTTATAATTACTCGTTATATTTATAATGCTATTCTACTTATTCTTCCTGTAACACAATGAATCGACCACAGATTACTCTCACCTTTTCAGCACTGCCGTCTCGAAATGCCCCTTGATATACATTATTTGCCACCACTCGTGAGCAATACGCCAAACCATCTTTTTCCGCAAATTGTAGGTAGCAAAATGCTTCATCAATCCCAGATACGAATTAATTGTTGCTACAAATTGAGCTCTGTGTGTTTTCACATATTCGGGCGAACTTTGCGCCAACAGGTTCCAACGTTCAATGGCATCATAAGCAAATCCCACCGTTCGGCGACTTACGTAGCAGCGACCCGGCATCAACATTCCGCCAACGAATGAAATCCCTTTGGTGTAATGCTGCAAATACACCTTTCGCGGATGAAGCGTGAATCCATTCAACTTCAACCAAGCCCTTATTTGCTCTCTCACCTCTATTAAGTGTTGCTTATCGGGATGCACCAGCACCATATCATCCACATAGCGTCCGTAGTAGGGAACATCCCACTTCTCAGTGACCAAATGATCCAGCGGATCCAGCATGAAAGCTGCCCCCAGCTGACTGGTGAGCCGCCCGATGGGCAAACCATGCATACCATCACTGTTGAACAGACTTTTTTCAGGTGGCAAACCCTCCCAATGATCCCGTGGACACCGGCGCACACAATGCTGCTCGGGACGATCATAAATGATTGTTTTCAGCACATAGAGCAATGCGTGCAAATCACTTTGATCATAGTGTTCACTTATAAATGCCGCCATTTTAGTGTAAAGTGCATCCTTGGGTATGCTCATAAAGAAGGAGCGTATATCCAGCTTCATCACATAGCAATCGCGGGTATAGTTGCATGAACATTCACGGATATGTTGCTCCACGCGTCTAATGCCGTAGAGCGTGCCTTTTCCCTTGCGGGTGGCATAATTGTCGTCAATGAACTGCTCTTCCAGCAGCGATTCTATTTTGCGGGCGATCAGATGATCCACCACACGGCTCTCGAACGAAGGGGCAAACACTTCGCGATGCACAGGTTTGAAAACAATGAAGACGATAGAGCGGGCAGGCTTGTAGGTGCCGGCATTGATTTGCCGCCACAGCTCCACACACTTGCGCTCATAATCGACTTCGAAGGCAAGGGCATTGTATGTGTTGCGTTTCCGACGGCGACAATCAAAGTAAGCCGTGAACACGTCTTCCAATGAAATGCCACCCATTTCTTCGGGGCTGAACAGCTCTTGCTGCTCCACGTTGCACATACTATCCATTGTATTTTTCATCAAATTTTATTGTTACTAGGTTTGTTTAAAAATGCAAACACCGAACGCACTCTATTATTGCTATTCGTGTTAGTCTTAGTTGTGAAATTCAGATTGAGATTGCCATCGTTGTTGAAATTCATGTTGCAACCGTAGGAACCACTCCTCTCACTACTGCACCAGTACCATGTTATCCGTGTTGACATTACAAGTCGCCGTACTCTGACGGCAACCTGTCGATAACCCATTTTCAAAAAACCGGCTCTCTCCGCCAAGCCGTAGCCGACCGGATTCTCGCCAATAAAAATTTCATTGCCTTTGTTTATTGTTTTCATTTTCTTAGTTTCCCTTTTTCATTATATTGTTTCCAACTTGTCCCTTGCCTGCCTATCTTATCAAGCAACAAGGCGAAGCCTGCATATTGCCGCTCATCAATCACCCGCTGCTCCACGCATACGCGAAACAGCATTTGCAGCATGCGATACTTATCCATAAATACCACCAATACTGCCACCTTTTCATAGCTGCTATTGGCTCGATAGATCAGCGACAGCATATCCAGATTCAGATCCACCATCCGGTTTCCCATGCTGTATCTGAAAAAGCGTGGAAAATCCTTGGTGAGCCGAAGTAATCTATTCAGCAGATCAAAGCAATCCTTATACAGGGGTAACTCTTCTGATAATGCCATTTCCTTTATTTTCTTTTATTTCGACCCGCTTACGCGGGGTTCCTTTTATTATTATTTTTATTATCTAATTTAATCCTAAATAGATAAATATATAAATTGATAAATAGTTAAAATGCAAACACCGAACGCACTCTATTACTGCTATTCGTGTTAGGCTTAGGCGTGAAACCCAGACCGAGATTGCCATCGTAGCGGAAACTCATGGCGCAACCGCAGGAACCACTCCTCTCACTACTGCACCAGTACCATCTACCGGTTGTCCAGTCACTACTACTATAAGACCAATCAATAAGATTGCCACCGCTAACTACTTTACTTAAGTATGAATTTATCCCACTTGAAGCGGTAGAAGCTCCCCCCGAATAATACCAATATAGAAGACCTGATCCACTATCGGTAGCTTGTGTCGGTGTTGTTCCCGTTGAGATCCCGCCCAAATTTGTAATAATTTGATACCATTGCCCACTACTTGGCAGATACCATCCGCTTGTACCTGATGGTGCAGTATAAGCACTATAATTAAGTGCATAATAGATTGCCGGATAATTACTGGATAAGTTGGAACCGGCTTTTGTCTTTATCGTTTGGCAATGAGTGTATCCATCCAATTCCGTCTCATAACCTGTAAGAGAAGTAACCTGAGATGAAGGAAATTCCAATGTGGATGTATTTGGTGACCAGGTTACGGCTGATGCCGCATTAGTCAATGCCATTGCATATCCGTGCGTCCAGCCATGGCTCTGATCCGTGCTGCTTGTTGTTGTGGAAAAGATAACACCTATCACTGTTTTACCTGTTGGAGTAGCACTGCTTCCCCATGATCCGTCGCTATAATAATAGTTGCCCACTGCCGGGGATTGATCCACTACATACGTCACGCGGGCATCATTCTGTCCAGGACCGGTGATATTGATTTTATATACGTATGAACTGTTTCGCTGAATATTAAAATTCGTAAAATCCGTCGTATTCGTACCACCCAGATAGATCCTATAGGTGGAATGAGATACCGATGTGCTGGCATATACCTCCAAATAAGTGGCATGACCGGGGGCATTCACTCGGGATTTTTCATCGACACTTGTAGGACTTGTTCCCACCAAGTTCTCATACATATAGTAGGTGAATGCCGGAACGGCGGCACCAGCCACAGGACTGCCTATTGACACAGCGGTACAATCAACCCAGTTGTTATCGGGGTTATATGATGGCGTTTGCGATTGGTCATCGTTGATATAGCTACTTGTCGGGACGCTACGCAACCTGTAGCCTGTGACGGTGATGCCTGCCGAGGGCGTTATATTGAAGGTTAGTTTCGTGCAAAGACGCGTCAACGAAAAGCTGGGAATAGTGGCACCAGCTGTTATGTTGTAGGTGGTTTTGCCGAACATCAACACCGCACTCTTGCCCGTCAGGGCATCACCCGAAGACAACAGGTCATACTTTTTCTTGAAATCTCCTATAGTAGCTACGCCTTTAAAATAGCTGTTGCTGCCCGTATTGGCTATAGCATAGATGGTGCAATTGCCCGTACGGGCTGTTACGGTCATCGAGTAAGGGCCCGCACCCGTAAAAGTGGTATAGTTGCTACCCACCAAATCATTATTGCTGTCAAACACCAGCACCGTCACGTCATTCACCGTACTCTCGTTTGTCAAAAGGGCACGGGTAGCCTTGTCTACACCAAACGTCACGTGGATCGTCGCCGTGTCGTCCTTGATCATCGGCGTGACGTCACTCGTGCACGAGAGTTGAAGCAAGTTCAAGATGACTGCCATAAGCAGTGGCAAAACCTTGCACAATAAATGTCTTTTATATTTTTTGTCTCTAAAATTCATAAAACTACTTTACTTTTCCCGTTTCTGACCTTTATATATTCCAATTTTATATTTTATTTTTATAAAATCAATTCCCCGCATCACTGCGGAGGATTGACGAACAATTTCTATTGTTAAATACATTTTTACAATAGTTCTATAAGCAATTATAAACATTTCCTTGTTTTGATTGATTGTTACCCCCGGTTCCCAAGGAGGTCGGCACCCACAAAGAAGCCGGAAGGATAACAATACTGGAATCAATGTATGAGATCAACTCTCATGCGGTTTATATTTTTTACACATTTTCATTCTCAAAATGAGGTCTTCTGGTTCAAATAATCACTCCAGGGCTCCACCACTATGCTAAATTCACGGCGGGCCACATTCAACACCACAGCCTTGTCCTCGCCTCCTGTCAATGTAATCGGTTTTCCCGCATTGTCTAAGGACGAATGCCAAAGTTCAGAGTCTCCCTTATAGATCAAAAGCATCACCGCTTCGCCCGTTTTGGTGGGAAGCGTATGCAAGGTTTCACTCACCCAATCACCGTTGCTTGCAAAGGAAGCCGTGGGGTGATAAGTCACCGAATCACCGATCACTGTGCCATCAAAAGCCACGGCATTGCGAAGCCCATCTAGCACGATCTTGTAATCGCCGTCGCCGTAAGTTTCGCGCAACTCTTGCACCACCACATGCAGTTTCACCTGCCTGTCAAGTAGCGGAAGCACCACTACTTTTGTTGAACCGGCCGAATCGGCCGTATAATCATAGCGACCGTAGTAGAGATGTGCCGTGTAGATGTTTTGCAAATCCGCAGCACGAGTGCCCGGAATCAGATCCACAGACGTTTCGCTGATGTCGTCACCCACATTGGGCGTACGTATATGAAAGCTGTCGGTGTTCATATTCCCAAATACCACCAATGATGCCTTGCTGCTGCCATCAAAACTGATCAGATATCGGCCGTCCGATTCGGAAGTGACCACATGGTCGAACTTGTCATTCAAAAAGAGATACGCCAAAGACTTGCCCATCACCGATTCGCTCATTGGGTTGCCTTTTGTGTCAACCAACTGCGTGGCAATGGCATACTGCACACAACTCGTATGGCTCTCGTCAATGCACGATGCTGTCAACAACAATAGCAACGCTATTGGCAGCAACGGAATGCAAAGGAGTTTGGAATATCTCATTTGGTTCGATTAGAATGTGTTGGTTTGAGTCAAGTTTACAGCCCAGGCACTTACATCTACGGTTAGAGAAACAGCAGCTTGATCAATAGTACTCGATACGCTAGTCACACCTTTAGAGGTGATCACAGCTGCCAAGGTGTATGATTGATTCGCACCGATTGCACCATCCGTACCGGTAGGAGTCGTGGATGATCCCGAAAATACGGTGTTGGCAGTTGCATGGTTAATGATGATCGGATAATAAACAATTGCGGGAGTTTGATCGCCATTGCTTGCCCCTGGATTTTTCACGAAACTACCCTTGATGATCAGCTCCGTGCGGTTTGATTGATCAACATTCGGGAATGTAAAAAAGGTGTAATTGGGAGCATAGGCCGTTGTCGTTATGGCTTGACTAATCACCGCCGAGCTAAGATAAGCCTTAGGAGTGCCAACAGATGTTTCACCCTGTACCAAGGTTGGAGCGTTAGGACTGGTGGCATTGGGAGTGGTAACATTGAATTGAGCGATCGAGGGTACATTATACATAAATGCCTCGGTCATGGTGAAGGTGGCATTCGGATAAGCTCCATTTGAAGCAAAGGCTGTTTTCACCGAAGACAACACAATCTTTGAAACCAGACGAGTCAGATGCACCGATCCTGAACCAGTCGTACCGGCTATCGTCACAGGACCTTCGCCAACCATTGGCAAAGCTGTGTTATATTGTTTGGTACCGGCTGTACCACTGGCTGTTTGCGTTGCCGTCAAATCCAAATTGGCTGCCACACTTCTGAAATCACTTATTTGGTTCACTCCGCTAAATGCGCCTGCCGGCGCATTGGCTGCGATGATCGCCTGAGTCACCTGAGTGGTGCCCGTCACTTTAGCCACTCCACCCGTAAAATTGGCATCACCGCTGGACAAGTCGGTAATGGTCACTTTGTTGCCACCGGCATCGAACAAACCCACCGTTATGCGGTTGATGGCAGCTTCGTCACCCGATACATCTGCCGACGTACGCGACAACGAACTTCCTTTTAAACTGATACTGAATACCGCAGGGTTACCCGGAGATACTTCTTCACTGTTCTTGCAGGATGCCAATAAACCGATTGACAGAATACCTGCTACAAATAACTTACTAGTTCTCATACGTTTTCTTTATTATATTTCTATTATCTGATTCTATTTGATTCGTAATTCACAAACACGTTACTTAATTTTTATCTCTCATTTCTTATCTTTTATCTCTTTCCATCTCTCAAATACTTCAACATGATACTTGCCTGCTCCACACCGCCTGCCTGAGCCATTTGCAAGTAAACCTCAGCCTTGTCTTTGTTGCCTTCCAACAAGTAAAGCAATCCCATGTTGTTGTAAGCCCTGGGATCGGTTTGCCAGCGAAGCAGGTATTTACGAGCCAATTTGGTCTCTTTACGAGTTAAAGCCACTGCGGCTGCATCTATATTGGCTTCCGGGTTATCGGGGAACAGGCGGGCGGCCAAGTCCATGATATCGTTAAATTCTCTTGAACCTGCTTTGTAGCTCATTGCCACGGTGTAGAAATCGCTCAATGACATCGTTGACGGATTGTTCTTCACCATCAAACGACCGGTTTGGGCATCCATGCCTTGACGATCAAAGTTTAATGTGTATACTACACGGCATACTTGTGGGAAAATATTGTGACGTATGTAATCGTAAGGCACTCCGTGGTTTAAATCTTCCAAGACCTTTTCACGGCCGTTCACCACATCCACACTCTTGATAATATCCAAAGCGGCTTCTTTCAAAGACATGTTACTGTTGCTTACCAAGGCTGCGATACTGTCCCAATCCTCTGTCACCCAAGTGACCTCCAAAGAGTTCTTGTTCGTTAAATGATTGCCCATCAGGCAGTGCTTTAATGAAAGCGAGCGTTCCATCGCTTGCGTTTCATTCTTTTGATAATCACCGATTGGTGCGCCATAACCTGTTACATTTACTTTCGTGAGTGTCGTACCGTAGTATTGTAAAGCGTTTTTGATATCGGCTGAGATAATGTCGAAGATCGAACGGTTTTGTTTGTTTTCATTTAGGTTGCTGAGTCCTTTGTCTCTGTACCAAGAGATGACACCTCTCTTTGCAAAGCTGTTACCCTCTTGTGCTTCAGGTTTTAAGAATTGCACCCAAGCCAGCAAAGTCTCGTTCTTTACCAATGGATCCACAGACTCTCTCGGTTCATTGGTAAATGGAATGCTTGCCAGAACACAGTCTTCGTAAATATGAGCACGGTGTCCGTTGCAATTGCACTCTTCGCTTTCTATATAGACCGAACCGTTTTCCATCCAATCCTTGTAGGGAATGGTCGTATCGTAGATAAATGAACGTTTGCCTGTATGGCTTTCACGAACTACCACAGCCACATTACTGCGACGGCGATGTTCCAGCACTGCTGCACGGCGTTCGGCTTTCTCCTTGCGGTAACCGTTAATAACCACTGAAGAGAGATGAACGATATTGCTATCCGTCTTCAACGCCGGAGTAAAGGTGAGTGATTCACCCGAGCCGATGGCTGCGTTGTCGTAACTCACTTTCATATACACATGCAGCAGATCGCCTTGGCGTTGAAAGCTTTCATTGTTGATATAAAGCTGACCCTTATAAGCAACTTGCCCGTAAACTGCTCCTCCGCCGAAGCAAAGTGCCAGTAACAGCAACAGTTTTTTTATTTTTCTTGTATGGCAAACATTCATAATGCTTCTATTTTATTTAATCATATATACGAGTGAAATGGAAAGCCGAGTAGGCCCTAAATAGTTTTTATGAAAGCTCATTTCCTTGTATCCGCAACTGCCACATCGATAACGGGAATAGTCAGTATGAATAAAACCGGCGCTAAAGCTGCTTTCAAGCCCCCAGCGTGGCGATAATATCTTATGGTAACCCAAAGTAACCCCGCCACCATAAAACGTGCCCTGAACGCGTTTATTTGCGATTTTAGCAAAAGACACATTTGCCAGGTTGAATCCTCCCGCGAGGGCATTCACTCCGACAAACATTCCGGAAAAGGGCACACAGCCCCAACGGCGCAACTCAGGTTGCACCATCCAGTTCTTCCATTTACGGTTATTTGAAAAGGTGATCGGGTCATATGTACCCGATATATCTAATGTGGTGGATTTCGCTATTTTGGTTTCTATTCCAAAGGAAGGAATAGCTGCGGCATCATAGAGCAGATTGCTTTTCACAGCTAAGTGCTGTGAGCCTACGCGTAAAGAAAATGCGCACAAAAAAAGTGAAAAAAAGGCGATTTTTTGGTTAAAAGATACTTTAGGAAAAAAATTACCGAGCAGTAAAATCAGTATCGCTAATAAGTACTTACTCGCGTTGTGTGGGTGTGTGTGTGTGTGTGTGTGTGTGTGTGTGTGTGTGTGTGTGTGTGTGTTAGAAATTTCTTTCAAACATACAACTTTGTTGACATCATTTATACATAATGGGCTTTTATTCATACTCGCTTTTCAAAAACTATTTACATTTTACCTGATTCAAGGGCAAAGATAAATAGTTTTTTGATTAATGCATAACTATTCTTTTATTTTTAACTTATTTTTACTACTTCCCGTAATGTAGATTGATTTTCGTGCTCTATATAATAAGGTGTAGTTTCTATTTAATATTGGATTGATGATTATAAAGGTATTTTTTTGTTGGGAGTTGGATGGTTTGGGTGGGTTATTATTAAATTGGTGAAGGTTGTTGTGGGGAGGATTGATGTTATATTTGCTGTTATATCTTCTGTTATATCTTCTGTTATATTGGATTTTATCTTTTGTTATTTGCTTTGCCAGGCTGCTGGCTTGTTCATTTTTTCTTTGCACGGGCAAAGAAAAGACGAACCAAAAAAGAAAACCGCCGGCTGTCACTCCGAAGCTACTCCGAGTCACCTTTGGGCTAAAACGAACAAACGCCCTCGCTTCGCTCACTTAAACGTGTTCGTTTCTTAACGCCCAAAGCTGGCTCTTCGCTTTACGCTTCTTCGCTAAAGGCCGGAAGGGAAAGAGAGA
>Ga0302209_10000922_pt1 | contig 13274 bp, 10 predicted proteins | sample II_Fen_E3_1_FD_194574 | JGI IMG/M metagenome (GOLD analysis project Ga0302209, IMG submission 194574) | Peat permafrost microbial communities from Stordalen Mire near Abisko, Sweden - II_Fen_E3_1 | ecosystem: Environmental > Terrestrial > Soil > Wetlands > Permafrost | place: Sweden: Abisko...
CTTCGCCACTCTTAGTCACCGAGATATTATCTGTTGTCTGAAATCCGGTTTGAAGGAAATTGCCCAAATTGTTTTTGCCTCTTGCTACATAAGGTGTTGGTTTAATATGACCGTTATAAGCAACATCACCAAAAGTCGTTGTCCATGTTTGATTTGGTGTATATTCGCCATCCCATTGTGGTATCAATTGTCCTTTGAATTTAGGTCCCCATACATCATAGTCCCCATCATTCAAACCACCACCTTTTCCATCGCCAAATGCATAAATACAATTTTCACCAGCACCATATTCAGTTTGTAAACGAGGGAATGCCAAAAATCCTTTGTCGAACATATTAGAAGAATTCACTTCAACGCTTAATCCCTTTTTACCTTTAGTTCCCTTTTTAGTCGTAATCAGAATAGCTCCGTTTTTAGCACGACTACCATACAATGCTGCTGCAGCTGGTCCTTTTAGCACTGAATATGAGTCAATATCATCCGGACTAATATTCCACGTATCTGAACTGATAGGAACACCGTCCACCACATACAAAGTTAGATTATCACCTCTTAATAAAACGTTTGGGGTACCAAGCATCTCAGAGGAAGCTCCTACTGAGAGGCCGGCCACTTTTCCTGCTAATCCGGTAATTGGGTTTGGGTCACGAGCCTTTACCAGATCTTTACCATCAACTTCGCTGATAGCATAACCAATGGTTGATTCCTTTTTTTCAATACCAAGAGCTGTTACCACAACTTCTCTGATCGCTTGAGATGACTCTCGTAATACCAACCCGATTTCACTTTGATCTTTCACTGTAATTTGGCTAGGTTCATAACCAATATACGTAAACGTCAGAATACTACCTTTTTCGGCATGGATGCTGAATCGACCGTTTGCATCAGTAATAGAACCAATACTTGTGCCTTTAATAATAACATTTACTCCGGGTAATACCAACCCTTTTGAATCTACAATTTTCCCTTGCACGCTAATCTTTTGCGCATAGGCAAAAGTTCCATACAATAGCAAAAACTGAATTAATAGAAAAACACTAATTTTTTGCATATCTGTAATTTTTAGTTATGATGATTTTTTTCTAATTTTTTGACATAGAAATCTCTGTATCACAATTCATGCTTTTTACACATGACTGTAATTCAATAGATTATAAATAAATGCTTGTTGTTATATTTTACAAAGAAGGTGAGAAAATTAGTTGATATTTTCGAGCTTTACCTCATAAAGATAAATGTTCAGCAACTCTGTTGCATTTTCGCCAGCTGATTTTAAACGCTCTTCAAATTTATCTGTATTTTCATCAAGAATGTTAAGTGCAACATTAAGTACTTTATCGTATTCATTTTGTGCGACAGTACTCTTAACATCTCCGTTTTTTACACACTTTTTTAAAAAACGTTCTATTTTTTTTACAGAAGAATAAATTTCCGGCTTTCGAAAAACAGTTTTTGTGGCTGAGTTGCCGGGAGTAATAGCCACTTTGTAACTGTAATGATCATTGAACAAATACATTTTTTTTGCTATATCGTTGCCAAGAAAGTGATTTCCAGCCATTTCACTTGTTATACTTTCAGTAGATTCAATCTGTGAAGTGGATGCAAATTCGAAAGTACTTTTTATGTTGGTGTTAGTAGCAGTAACAGTAACAGTGGCGCTTGTGTTAGCAGATTCGTTTGTATGAATCTCGGTTCTTCCGGCAATTAATGTTTCTTGAGCATTGGCCGAAACAATTAAATAGAGTGACAAAATAGTCAGTTTTACTGAATTCTTCATTGATTTTACCTTTTTAATTATACCTTATTCGATTTACCTATTTATGGTTGCTATTTGCATATTTTATACATTTGGACCGATACAAAATTATATATAACATATTACTATTTAATTAATGCCATATTATAATACGATTAAACAATTGTATATTATTATTAATATGTTTACAAATACGAAACTAAACTAAACGGAATTGATCTCACCAGAATTTTATTTCTATTATAGTATCCACCAGTTTGTCTATGTCTGAAGGATAGACTACTCCTATGTTTCCAATACGAAATGTATCTCCCTTTGATATCTTACCCGGATAGATAACGTATCCGTTTTCTTTCAACAGGTTGTAGAATCTTTGAAACGAGTATTCTTTCTCTTGCGGCGACAGAAAAGATGTGATGATTGGAGAATGCATAATATCAGGTAAAAGTGTTGTAAATCCAATTTTACGCATTCCTTCTACAAGCAACTTCTGATTTTGAAAGTAACGCTCAGAACGGTTCTCAATTCCACCTTCTTCTTCCAATTCAACAAGTGCCTGCAAAAAAGCTCTGACTACGTGAGTTGGGGAAGTAAACCGCCATTTCCCACCATTTTCCATGGTTATCCATTGATCATACAAATCAAGCGATAGCGAACGAGCCTGGTTTTTACATTGTTCCAGGTTATCTTTCCTGGCAATAATAAAACCAAAGCCGGGCACGCCCTGAATACATTTATTGGCTGAGCTGATAAGAAAATCTATTTGCCATTCATGGACATCCATAGGAATCCCCCCAAAGCTACTCATGGCATCTACAATGGTCGTTTTATTATATTGTTTGGCTAAAGCTGTAATTTCTCGGACCGGATTTAGAATACCGGTAGTGGTTTCGCAATGTACAATGGCTATGTGAGTTATCTCGGGCATCTTTTCGAGTAATTTTCGCACATTGTCTGTGTCAGGCAAACTAACTTCGTCTAAAATATAAGCTTCGTAAGGGATACCCAGAACTTTAGCTATCTGAATTATACGCATGCCGTAAGCTCCATTGGCAATTACGAGCAATTTACCAGAAGCCGGAATAGACGACCCGATTACCGACTCAACAGCAAACGTTCCGCTGCCTTGCATTAAAACAGTAGAATAATACTCATTCTCAGCCGTAGCCAATTGGGTTAAGCGGGTTCTTATTTCCTGAACGACTTTCAGGTTGTAATCTTCGTCCCATGTACACCAATCCCGTAGCATGGCAGCTTTTACAGTTTTACTTGTTGATAGAGGACCAGGGGTTAATAATAAATATGGATTATCAGGTAAATTATTCGTATTCATTTTTATTGAATGTTTTAAATTGATTGTATTTATTTTTAAAATAAAAAAACGAAAGGGTTGTGAGTAAAAGTCCAAGAGCCGAAAGCCAAAGACCGGATTGACTAAAAAAATCAATCCACTTTATATTATAGCTAAAGAAGTTTTTGTAGAAAATTACTCCCAGACTTCCCAAATAACCAAAGGCGTCTGAAACATAAATAACAAAACCTACATTGCTAATGTATTTAAAAGAAGATATAAGCCTTTCGTATAGGAATGCATTGAAAGGTACATATCCTAAGTAAAGACCTATTCCTACGATAATCATCCATGCTTTTCCCCCTATAAAATGAGACGAAAACAACAAGGTAGAGGCTATAATTAATACAAACCCCAGGAAAATGATAAATAAAATGATGTTGAAAGCTTTGTAATTGGAGCGTATAAAGGTGATTAAAGCCAGTGAGAGTAGGGTGAATAAGGCTACCGGAAGTTCTGCAAGAGTAAAAATAGCAGGATCATTTCCATATCCAAGCGATTTCCATATCTCAACCGAAAAGTTATCACGCAACTCTCTGAAAATAGTCAGAAACGTATAGGTCGTTACTAATAATATGATTCCAATATAAAATTGCTTTAAAAAAGCCTTTCGTTCTCCTCGGTTCATGGGTAATCGTTTTGTTCGGAGTTTTTCATCTTCTGATGTAGGAGGAGGAATACAATCCAGTAAAAAAACGGAGATGACTAACGGTATAACAAAAAATAAACCTGTGACAAAGGGCATCGCAAATTCACTGAAATGCAAGTCCATTATCACCCACTTGCCTACTGATTTTGCAACTCCCGAAGCGATAATAAAACTGGCGCTTAGTCCCGCTCCTAATAATTCAGTCAGGCGTCTACCTTCAAGGTAGCTGAATACGACTCCCCAAATCATCCCCAAAGGAAGACCGTTGAAGAACATGAAAATAACATTGTAGGGTCTCGGCACAAGCCAGAAAAGCAGTAATGATATTTCGGCTATTCCAATTAGAAACAAGATGTACACAGCTCTGGAAGTTGCTTTTAATTCAGAAATATATTTGATTCCTATGAATTTGCTTAATGTATATCCGATTACCTGCGCTGTGATAAGTCCTATTTTATAATCGATTCCCCAAAAACTCAATCCTTCGAATACTCCCACGGCAAATGGTTTCCTGAAAGCATACATACAGGAGTAGGTGAGGAAGGCGGCGAGCGATACGATCAGTGCAAACACCCAATCGGGTTGATGCTCCATCCATTTGCTAAACTTTATTTTAAGTGTATTATCCATTGCCTAATGAATTAAATATTGAAATGCTTCATTCAAAATGTCGAGAGCGCGATGTAGTTCAGCTTCAGAAATGATGAGTGCTGGTGATAGGGTAATTACATTGCCCTGAGATACTTTAAAGTTCAGACCGTTATTCAGACAACGATACATGACTTTTTCTGCTTCGTCTACAGCTCTTTCTTTCGTGTCGCGGTCAATAACAAGTTCAACTCCCCACAGCAAACCGATTCCCCGAACATCGCCAATCATTTGGTAGCGGTCTTTCATTTCCAGTAATCGTGAAAGCACAATTTTTCCAAACTCTTGCGCGCGAATTAATAAATTCTCGTTTTCAATCACTTCCAAAACTGCAAGAGCGGCAACGCTGCCAACCGGAGATTTCTCGTGGGTGAAATGACCGACAGAATGTTCGGCCACTGAATTGTATTTTTCGTTGGTAAGTACGGCAGCCATTGGAAATACTCCGCCACCCAACCCTTTGCCTATCGTTACAATGTCAGGAACAATGCCATAATGCTCAAAAGCAAAAAACTTTCCGGTTCGGCCAAGGGCGATTGGAATTTCATCGAGTATAAGTGTTACATCAAATTCGTCACACAGGGCCCTTACTTTTTTCCAAAATCCTGTTACCGGCACTTGTACATCGGTATTGCGAATTGTCTCAGCAATGAAAGCACCAACATCTCCCTCGTTCTCAAAGACATGACGTATGTAGGCAATATAAATATCCTGATTGGGGTCATTGTCCCAAAGTGATCTGTATAAGACCGGCTGAGGGACATGCTCTATCCCGGGAATTAATGCTCCCGTACTTTTGCGGAAAGGAGCTTCGCCTCCAACTGAAATGGTGTCGAGCCCTGCACCATGAAAAGAACCCCACATGGATACAACTTTATGCTTTCCGGTAACAATCCGGGATAGTTTAAGTGCAATGGAGTTGGCTTCCGAACCTCCTGGAGCAAACAGAACACGGCTCAATCCGGGAATCATCGTACAAAGTTTCTGAGCAAGATGAATGGCTTCAATATTGGTATACCTGCGTGGTGAGAACGGTAATTTATTTAATGTTCGCGTGACAGCATCGATTACATGCTTGTTTCTGTATCCAACTTGATGGACGTTATTTCCATGAAAATCCAATATCTTCTTTCCACTGCTTGTAATTATATACGGACCATCACATTCTGCCAGTACTTCCATGCAAGGAGTGGATAAGGCCTGATGAATAAACCTGCAAGCATCATTATCCAACTGTTCAATTGTTTCTGCTTGTAATCCGCTTATCCATTCTTTTCTGGCTTCAGTCAGGTTTATATCTCCTTCTACCTTTAGCGTTCTATCATTACTCATGTTTACTTATATTAAACTCTATTATTTTTTATTGTGCAAAGAAACTACTTAGATATTACAAGTATGTTTCATAGTTATGAATTACTTACAACCATATATACTGACTAATATATTTTTCTTATTTTTGCGACGGATAGAACTGAAATGGATTAAAATTTACTATTAGTAAACATTATGAATGGAAATGAAATAAGTTTTGTTGGAAAACGAATAAAGGAACTCAGGCTTAGCAAGGATTTAAAGTTGGTGGAAGTTGCTATTAAATCAAGCGTTAGTAAAGGTTTATTGTCGCGCGTAGAGAATGGGCGAACTATACCTTCATTACCTGTGCTTTTTAATATTATAAATGCTTTGGATGAAAATCCAACCACTTTTTTTGAACAGTTGGATTTTGGATCGAACTCACCGTTCTACATGTTAATAAAGAAGAATGATTATCAACCTATAGAAAAAGAATATTCACTTGGTTTTCATTATTATTCCATTATGAGTCATTCATTCAAGGATATCACTTTCAATGTTGTCTTTCTGGAGTTAGAACCTCAGGCTAAACGGGATATGGTGACAACCGATGGAATGGAGTTTATCTATTTAGTAGAAGGAGATATTGATTACAAACTCGGAGATACAACTATTACAATGAATCAGGGCGATTCATTGTTTTTCGATGGACGTGTGCCGCATTTAAAAATCAACAAATCAACACAAACTGCCCGAATACTCGTTATTTACCTATTATTTAACCAATAAAACAAATTCTTTTATGTCACAAAAAGTAGAAATGATTGTTTTTGATATGGCCGGAACCACTGTAAAGGATAACCACGAAGTTGAAGATTGTTTCTTTGAAGCGGTGAATCAAACAGGATTAACCACCACACACGACGAAATCAACTCCATGATGGGATGGTCAAAGCTAACTGTATTTGAGAGATTATGGAAACAGGAATTGCCTAAAGCATCTATACGTGATTTAGCTAAACAGATTGATTATTCTTATTCAACTTTCAGAAAGATTCTGGAAGCACATTATTTAAATTCTGAAATACTCCCCACAGAGGGAAGTGTGGAGATATTCGAATTTCTAAAAAATCAAAATATAAAAATCGCACTAACAACCGGATTTTATCGTAAAGTCACGGACATTATTCTTCAAAAGCTCGGATGGAATATTGGTTTAGATGTAAACCATACAGGCACTGAATTAATCAGTGGTTCCTTCTGCAGCGATGAGGTAAAAGCCGGTCGGCCGGCACCCTTTATGATTTTTCGCGCTATGGAACTTTGTAATGTTACCGATGTACGAAAAATTATAAAAATCGGCGACACACCTTCCGATTTGCAGGAAGGTAAAAATGCCGGTTGCAGCTATTCCTTTGGAATAACTAATGGAACCCATACAAAAAGTGAGTTAGAAAAATTCGAAAATGATGGATTGTTTGAGAATCTTTTTCAATTTAAAACACATCTTGAAAGCATTATATAACTATATTTGAATCTGAATTATATATAGGTTTGATTTTATAGTGCATTTTATACAATAAAAATTGAAACAATGAAAACAATAAAAAGCCTGAGTATACTCATTCTCTTGTTGATAAATATTTCATTAAGAGCACAGTCGGCAGAAGAAATCTCAAAAAACAGATTGATACTGCCTAACGGGTGGGGATTAACTCCGGTTGGAAATATGCTGACTCTGGGCGACCTTCCTTTAAATATTGCAGTTTCACATTCGCAGAATTTACTTGCGGTTACCAATAACGGGCAGAGTACGCAGACTATCATGCTGATTGATGCGGTTAATCAAAAAGTTATTGATTCTGTGGAAATAGGCAAGTCCTGGTTAGGCTTGACTTTTTCCGGAAACGATAAGTTTCTTTATGCTTCAGGAGGAAACGATAACTGTATTGTAAAGTACAGTGTTGACAACTTTAAACTCAGGGCGGTTGATACGTTGGTGCTGGGTAAACCATGGCCTGTGCGAATATCTGTGGCGGGAATTGCTGTAGATGATGTAAAAAATGTTCTCTACGCTGTTACTAAAGAAGATAATGCTTTGTACGTATATGATTTAAAAAATAAGCGGGTTATTTCCCGAAACTCTCTTGGTGGCGAAGGATATACTTGTTTGCTTTCTCCACATGGAAGTGAACTTTACATAAGCTGTTGGGGCAGTGGCAAAGTAAAGATTTGGAACACCAAACAAGGTCGATTTTCGGCAGACATAACCGTTGGCAGTAATCCCAACGACTTATGCATGACAAAAAACGGTAAATATCTGTTTGTAGCCAATGCAAACGACAATTCTGTTTCGGTAATAAACATAAAGCAGCGGAAGGTGATTGAAACACTCAACGCAGCCATGTATCCTAATTCCTTAGCCGGTTCTACAACTAATAGTGTGGCATTGAGCAGAGATGAAAAAAAACTTTTTATTGCCAATGCCGATAACAATTGTCTGGCAGTATTTGATGTAAGCGAGCCGGGCGAAAGTGTCAGCAAAGGTTTTATACCAACCGCCTGGTATCCCACTTGTGTTCGTACTGTTGGAAAGAAAATTTTTGTTTCCAATGGGAAAGGAAATACGTCAATGGCCAATCCGTTTGGTCCAAATCCTTACGGAAGGGATGAAGATGTAACTTATCAGCAAGGAATAATCGAAAAAACTAAACCGGTACAATATATCGGTGGTCTTTTTAAAGGAAGCCTTCAGATTCTCGACGTGCCAAACAATGCACAGCTTACAGCATTTACCGGTGCCGTATATAAAAATACCCCTTATTCTCCCGAGAAGACAATTGCTATTCCGGAAAAGAATCCGATACCACATAAATTAAAAGCCGATTCGCCTATAAAATATGTGTTTTACATAGTGAAAGAAAATCGCACTTACGATCAAATATTAGGAGATATGCCGGAGGGCAATGGCGATAAGAATCTTGTACTTTTTGGCGAACGTGTAACTCCAAACCAGCATGCGTTGTCGCGTGAATTTGTACTACTTGATAATTTTTATGTTAATGGGGAAGTGAGTGCCGATGGTCATAACTGGAGTCTGGGAGGATATGCTACCGATTACCTGGAAAAAACATGGCCAACAAGTTATGGTGGTCGGGGAGGAGATTACGATGCAGAGGGGAACCGCAAGATATCCAACAACAAAGACGGATTTATATGGGATTTTTGTAAACGTTACGGAGTGAGCTATCGCACCTATGGAGAGTTTGCCGATGATTACAAACCGAATATTCCGGTGCTGAAAGATCATTTTTGCCCGTATTACACCAGCTGGGATCAAAAAGTGCGCGACACCATACGTTTCACACAGTGGCGCAGGGATTTTGATTCATTGCTGGTTCATCAATGTTTGCCGCATCTAAATACTCTTCGATTCATTAACGACCACACCGAAGGGTTGAACAAAGGCCGACCAACTCCAAAGGCACATGTTGCGGATAATGATTTGGCGGTTGGAATGTTTGTGGATTATTTAAGCCATTCTTCCATCTGGAATGAAAGTGCCGTGTTTATTGTAGAAGATGATGCACAAAATGGACCTGACCATGTGGATGCCCACCGGTCTACGGCTTTTGTTGCCGGTGGCTTTGTAAAGGAAGGGTTTGTTGACCACACGATGTACTCAACAGCCTCTATGCTTCATACCATGGAACTTATACTTGGTATTCCGCCCATGAGTCAATATGACGCTTCAGCCGAACCTATGTGGCGTTGTTTCGATACCGTTGCAAAGCATAAACCCTATAGTGTAAAACCGCACCAGGTTGATCTGAACGAAATAAATACCAATACAAGTAAATATGCAGACCTGAGTCAGCAATTAGATTTCAGCAAGGAAGATGAAGCCCCTGATGGTTTGTTTAATGAAATAATTTGGAAAGCAGTAAAAGGAGTAGATAGTGAATGTCCCGCTTCTGTTCATGCCGCATTTTTTATAAACAGATAATGTTTGTAAGAGGTGCTTCGAAAGTAGAAAAGGTACTTTCAGATTAAGAGATAGACCATGTTTTATTTATTTTCAAACATAAACTGTATTCCGTTGTGATTCAATATAATATAAAGTAGTATTGAACGAGTAACAAAAATAGAATAAAAAAAGACAATCACTTGCAACTAGCTGCAAATTGATTGTCTTTTGGTTTGTATTAAGTCTCAGTGAGTAAATGTATTTGTTTTCTTTTGCTTTCCGATTTTTTCATTTAAAAAATATCGTGTACGTCAAAACCAAACAGCCCCATTATTAATTGATAGTGAACAGTTGTCAGTGAACAGTAAAAAACTGTCAGCAGACAACTATGAACTATTTAGCGTAACTTACTGCTCTGGTTTCACGGATAACCGTGATTTTTACCTGACCGGGATAAGTCATTTCATCCTGAATTTTCTTGGCAATATCGAATGATAATAATTCAGTTTCTTTATCGTCAATTTTATCTGCACCCACAATTACGCGCAATTCGCGACCTGCCTGAATGGCATATGTTTTCAATACGCCTGGGTAAGATAGTGCCAAATTTTCCAAATCGTTCAACCTTTTGATGTATGCTTCAACAATCTCCCGACGTGCTCCCGGACGCGCTCCCGAGATAGCATCACATACCTGAACGATAGGTGCAATAAGGGTTTCCATTTCTACTTCGTCGTGGTGAGCTCCGATTGCATTGCAAATATCCGGTTTTTCTTTATACTTCTCTGCAAGACGCATGCCAAGAATTGCGTGTGGCAATTCCGGTTCATCATCCGGCACCTTACCAATATCGTGTAGCAGTCCTGCGCGTTTGGCTTTTTTAGGATTTAATCCAAGTTCTGAAGCCATAGTAGCACACAAATTAGCTGTTTCCCGAGCGTGTTGCAGTAAGTTTTGTCCGTAAGATGAACGGTATTTCATTTTACCAACCATACGAATAAGCTCAGGATGCAATCCGTGAATACCAAGGTCTATGGTGGTACGTTTTCCTATTTCAACAATTTCTTCTTCTACTTGTTTGCGAACTTTGTTTACTACTTCCTCAATACGAGCAGGGTGAATACGCCCATCGGTTACTAACTGGTGTAAAGATAAACGTGCAATTTCACGACGAACAGGGTCAAAAGCTGAAAGTACAATAGCCTCAGGGGTGTCATCAACAATGATTTCAACACCGGTAGCGGCTTCCAAAGCACGAATGTTACGACCTTCACGTCCAATGATTCGTCCTTTTATTTCGTCCGATTCAATATGGAAAACTGTAACTGAGTTTTCGATTGCGGTTTCAGTTGCCACACGTTGAATGCTTTGAACAATGATTTTTTTAGCTTCTTTGTTAGCCGTCATTTTAGCTTCCTCCATGATGTCGTTTACATACGACATAGCTTCGGTTTTAGCTTCTTCTTTCAATGCTTCTATCAAACGTTCTTTAGCTTGGTCTGCCGATAAACCTGATATGGTTTCAAGCTCAGCCTGAGCCTGATGATGCAAATGTTCGAGGTCTTTTTTCTTGATTTCCAGACTACCAAGTTGTAATTCAAAGTGTTCTTTTTGGGCTTCAACTTCGTTTATCTTCCGTTGTACATCGCCTTGTTTTTGATTCAGTTGCATCTCCTTTTGTTGAAGTCTGACTTCTACTACCTGAATTTTAGCATTACGTTCCTGAACCTGTTGTTCATGTTCTACTTTAAGAGCAATAAATTTCTCTTTTGCTTCTATAAGCTTATTTTTCTTAAGCAGTTCAGCCTCTGCTGCTGCTTCTTGGATTGCTCTTTTGTTGACAAAGCGAAACAAGACAAAAGTCCCTCCGGCTCCGGCAATTAAAGCAATTAATCCGATTATTATGTTTTCCATTTTGAAAGTTTAAAGTAAGTAATTTGTTTATTAATAGTTAGTTTTAATGATTTGTTTCATAGATACAAAAAACGCATTAACATTGAATCTGAAATAACTTCTAAAATTCTGAAGCTTTCCCCAAACAACGTAATGCGGTAATTTATGTTTAAAAAACGATTTACTCCTTCGAAAGCAATGCTTTCAATTCCTGATCAAGAGTTTGAATTTTTTCGGCCAAAGGAACGATGTCATCTGCAAATTCTTGCTTTGAAACCATAACTGCTAATTGATATGCAACTAAAATGAGAATTTCTTCTGTCGGTCTTTGGCTGAATTTCTGCTGGTAATCAGATAAATACTTTACCAGTAATTTTTCAGCTTTTCGGTACAGTTCCTCGTCTTTACGAGCAATACGTAGAGGTAGCCTTAAACCACCTATTTGCACATTTATTAAAAAAATATCGTCTTTCATAAGCTCTATTCATCTAAAAGAGCTAAACATTTGTCAATCTCCCGCACCATTTTAGTTATTTTTTGCTTGGATTCTGTTTTTTCAGTTTCTGAAACACCCAAGTTTCTTGCTATTTTTAAATGGTCGTAATTTTTTCGAAGCTCTAAAACTTCCTGATGAGCTAACATTAAATCGGTTTGTTTTCGTTCTAAATCAGCCTTCAGTTGAGTATTTTGAATTTGCAACGACTTGTACTCCGAAATCAATTTTCGCAGTTTTATTTCAAATGCGTGTATAAGTTCTTCGTAACGGTTTGTCATTTTTCAAAAAAATCTATACAAAAATACGCTTTTGCTTTGAATTAGGAAAATGTTTTGAGTTTTTTTTAATAAAATCATTATCAGGTCTATTCTTTGTGTTGTTTGATTGTGACTATTTTTTCACAATTTCATTAGCACGGATTAATGCTTCATTGATATTGCTACAAATATTTTCTGAACCAAGAATGTTTTCGATGCCATTTTTGATGAGTACGGTATGTACATTTTCGTTTACACCCGAAAGCAGCATTTGGACTTTGTCCTTTTGTGCCGATTTAATCAAATTTAGCAGGTTGTGAGCACCGGTAGAGTCCATAAAAGGCACCTTTCGCATTCTAATGATCTGAACTTTTGGGCGATCGCCAATCGCCTTCATTGTTTCTTCAAACTTATTGGCTACACCGAAAAAGAACGGACCTTCAATTTCGTAAACCTCCACTCCTTTAGGCAAAAGTAGCTTTTCTGTATCAACATTTCCTTCCACAAAATCAGCCTCATGCACTTTCTCTTTAAAAATTGAGATAGATGAAGTTTCTGAAATACGGCGTATAAACAACACTGCTGCCATCAACAAACCAATTTCTATGGCAATTGTCAAATCGAAGATTACCGTCAAACCAAACGTTGCAATCAATACAGATATGTCGGATTTGGTATTTCTTAGTAAACCTCTGAATGTACGCCACTCACTCATGTTGTAAGACACAATTACCAACACGCCGGCCAAACACGCCATTGGTATGTGTTTGGTAAGTCCCCCCAGGAATAATAGAATTAAAGCAAGGGTAATTGCATGAATAATTCCTGCTACGGGAGTTCGTCCACCGTTATTTATGTTTGTCATTGTACGGGCAATAGCACCGGTTGCCGGTATTCCACCAAAGATTGGACTCACTATATTGGCAATACCTTGTGCTATCAGTTCTGTATTTGAATGATGTTT
>Ga0302209_10000925_pt1 | contig 13240 bp, 12 predicted proteins | sample II_Fen_E3_1_FD_194574 | JGI IMG/M metagenome (GOLD analysis project Ga0302209, IMG submission 194574) | Peat permafrost microbial communities from Stordalen Mire near Abisko, Sweden - II_Fen_E3_1 | ecosystem: Environmental > Terrestrial > Soil > Wetlands > Permafrost | place: Sweden: Abisko...
ACAAAGTATTTATATACATTCTTCGTATCAAATGCAGTGAGGGTGTCGGCAGAAGTATATGAAGTATTATCCCGTATATTAGCTGGTTCGCCCGCATATTGCGATAAGTAGCCATTCGGGTAAATCATATAATCATTTGTTTGTTCCGTGAGATTTTTGGGAACAGTAGTTAGCGTAATATAAAAACGTTCGCTAAAATGTAATTTGCCGATATATACTGTGTCATTCCCATTTTTATATCCATGATCTCCATACGCCGGACTTCCATCATCTGTATTATGAAATTCATATCTGTATTTTATGGAATTATAATATGGACTTTTATGCCAGGTGAAATAATAAGTATTGGAGTCGGATATTTTTAATTCAGGTTTAGCAATGTTTTCAGCCATAACCAAAGAACCCCAGGATATAATATCTCCATTTGTTTTTTCAACGGTTATGTTAAATGTTCTTTGGGCTCCATAATATAATGAATCGACAAAGTAATCATCTTTAGTTGTACCAGAATATTGAATTCTGTAGTATTTCAAATCAAAATTTTTATACCTCTCCCAATGTAATTTCAGAAATCCATTTTCAATAGTGTAAGTTACATCCTTTTTAGAATAGTTTGCCATCACCACCCATTCTTTGCTTAGTAACATTGCCTCTCCATTTAACTTGTCGGCAATACTTCCGGTTCCTGATTTTGTAAACAACAAGATATTCATCTTATGTTGACCCTCACTTAATGCCGATTGTAAGATATTAAACTCACCATTGTCGGACATTACGGAGTCACACATTACTCCATCGATATATATTTTTAATCCAAGTATGGCTTGATTTTCATTTGAACTCTTAAAATGATATTTCAGCTTTTGATTCCCATATAACCACAACGTGTCTGCATTGACATTTAATTCAAGATTAGTTATCTGAGGTGCAGTAGGATTGTTGTTTACGGGGTTTTCAAACTGACCGAAAGGTTCGTATATGCAAGAAGAAAAAAACATCAATACAAAAATGAAAACTGTTTTTTCGATCGATAAACCCAACTTAATATGGTTCATGAAGTTCTTTATTTATTTGTTTGTTATTTTTAAATTGTGTTGCGCCTCAGCCAATAATGAACATAATGTGTATCAACAGCAAGGCATATTATTCTAGTCTTGACCCTCATACGTGAATACTCCGGTTTTTAAATCCAGAAAGCCAAATTGGGAATTAGTATAACTTATAAAAAGCACTCTTTCTCCTTTTCTGTTTTTACTTCCATATATATTCCTTTCCAATTCTCCTAACTGGAAAAATCTTATTTTTGGATTTTTATGTCTATAATCAGGAATTGAAGCGTCTTTACGAGGGTCAGTTTTCCAAATAAGTTGTTTTGCTTTGTTGAAAGCAGTAATAATTATATGCGTCGTATCTAAAACGAAATAATTATTGGTTATTGAGTCTGTAATGGTTATTGATTTCCCATCTTTTGATTTTAATCTGGAGTCCCAAACAGTGTTTCCATTTAAATCATTTATCCAGGCAGAGTCTTTATTCTCTTTATGCATCCGGAACCTTCGAAGTTTTTCTAACATTATCTTTTCAATAGAATCATCACTGATAGTTTGATCCGTATGAACATAAGATAAAGGATTTTGAGCATCAGTCCACTTACATTGAAGTAATAATGTCAAAAGAATTAAAATTAATCGAGATGTTTTATTCATATTCTATCGTTTTTGATTCCTTTTATGCTTGCTGCCATCATCCGATTTTATATCCATTTTGCGGTCTGTGGTAGCATTCCTAAAGCCCTTTGATAAATTGAAAGTGGGAGCTAAGAACAATAAATGCACTTCATCTAGCCAATGAACAGAATGTGTGTGAGCATCAGTTATATCCTTTTTTTATAGTTCAAAAAGAGTATATTTTATTCCTACTGTTAATTGTTGAACACTCCAAACTGGTGAACCGGAAATCAGGCCACCATTAACAATGTCAGATAGACCATGATAATAATTTGTTTCAATGGAGTATTTTTCATTCAATTTATAGAAAACACCAAATCGTAAACCATAATCTAAATTGTTTAAATCAAGTTTCTTACTTTCTGATTCGTATGAATCAGTCGCACCGTTATTATAAATACTGTTTGTGTTCCAGTGACTGCTTCCTCCTAATTTGAAGTTTCCCTGTATACCTAAATTGATATTCAATCTATTGAAATTGTAACCAACGTAAATTGGTAAACCCAAATAATAAATATGTCTATACGTATCTATCTCATAATGTCCATCACTTATGAAAGCATTATTAGTCAACACACCTGAAAGTCCATTTAGGACTTCTTTTCCCTCAATCTGTGAATATAGTAACTCTGTTCCAATTTGAAATTTAGAGTTGAAACTGTAGCTGTATGTAAGTCCTCCCTGACCTGAAAAAACAGAATAAAATTTCTGTGTTTCAGGCATCGGTGGATAAGTTACACGTTCTGTTTTCAAATAGCTTATTCCGGCATTAATTTTAATTCCGAAAGTTTGTTGACCAAATGCAGATATTGTTACTGCAAATAAAATAATGTTTGTAAATAGTCTTTTCATCTTTTTTATTGGTGCTAATGACCGAGATTATGTGCATTTGGCAGTCCACAGGAATGTTACTGTCTCCATGTTACAAAGTGAATTCTTGAGCAATCCCGATAACTATCGGGGCTCCAAATTGCACGTCAGCCTTCCAATCACCCATAATGTGTATTATGCGTATTTTTAATTTGTTTCAGGTTTAGTGCGTCTACCCATCCAATATTTCATAGTATAACCAAATCCCAGTCCAGCTACTGTCCAAATAGGAATACTAATTAAAATCATTGTTCGGGTTATTTCTTTTCCTCCGATTAGTGGGTTAACGATGGTCATAAGAATAAACATAATACTACCCCAACCAATACCTGTTTTAAGCCATGAAGCGTTTTCGTGTGTTATTTCTTCCATATCGATATTCTCAAATCTTGCCGGTTGCTTGATTAACCAATTTCTTTTCCATCTTTTTACAAACCAGATCCAAATAGGAAAAGTCAGAATGATTACAATCAAACTTGTCAAATTTCGTAAACATGGAATGGTGTTGCCACAATTTGGACAATAATAACCAAACCAATTTTTAAATGCATTCTTTTTCGCCCACAATCTTCCGTCATTCAATTCTCCGCAATGAGGACAAGGAACAAATTGTCTTTCCATAAGTGGTTTGTCCGTTGACTTGTCGAAGAGCAGAACTTTTGGCACTCTTTGTCCTAAAATTAATTCGTTAATTATTAGTCCCGGATTTAGAATCCAATGAATCACAGACCAATGTTTCCATGTCCATGCTGTAAATTTTGTTTTGTCGTACTCCATTCTTTTGTTTTTTAAATTACGCATAATTACATATGCTATGAAAACCTGCATGTCAGCCAATAATGAACATAATGTGTGTTAGGCGTTAGGTGTTTCTATTTTTCGGTATCAAATATTTTTCTCACTTCATATTTATTTATAGCACGCTTGTAAAAACGAACATTATCTACTGAACCAATCATGTAACCTGGAAATGATTCACCTCTAAATCTTTCAGAAATATAATACTTCCCTGTATAAAACTCATATGAACCAACATGATCACCTTGATAATCCGTATAACCAGTGTTGTCTTGTTTACTTAGAAAGTTTGTTTGGCTGGATTTTAATTCCCCATTTAAATACATACATATTTTACCTTTGTCTATCACAAGAATCAGATGATACCAATTATTTAAATTAATTACTTCTGGTAATTCAAATAAAGTTTCATTGTATGTATTTATAGTTTTAACTGAAGAGCGAATATATAAAGGGAGATCCCAAAATGTATTTGCAGACAATCTCGCAGCTAATAGAAATGGAGCTGTTCCAGAAGGTAAATCTGATAAATTAAACCAGATTGAATACGACCATGATGGTTCAGTCATGTTAAGTACATTTGGCATTTCAAAATATGAACCATTACCAGTGAAAGTACAAGCTTTTCCCGGAATACCTTGTTTATTTATCCCTAATGAAGTATTTACAGCAGCACCATCAAAGTTGTTCCCACTTTTATCTTTATAATCACCATCGAATGTATAATATGCTAATAAATTTGATTCAATATCAACATTAACTGTTTTAAATGAGAAGGAATATCCATTAAGAAGAAAATCACCATCAATTGCCTGAATTTTATCGTTCATTGTCACTGTATATACTTTTTCAGGAAGGAGTTCTGTTTGCGGGGTTAAAGTTAGAATACAACTGTCAGTATTAAATGTAGATTTAAATGCAACTGTATTATTTGCACCATCAACTAAACTGATATTATTTGAACATGAACTCGCATTTAATGCTTTGTTGAGTTTTATTTCAATTTTAGGAATATCATATGCTACCTGGTTCTCATCCTTTATCGGTAAGGTTGTCTGAACAGATAAGGGGCATAATTTTTTGATAAACAATTCAAAATTAGGGATATTTACACTCAATTGCAAATCATTATAACGTTTTTGTAAATTCTTTCGAATTTTAGGAATATTAGCTTGAGCTTCATTAGTTTTAATTTTATCCATTATAGTTGGAGAATCAATAGTCCCGTCTTTCTCAAAATCAATTACAAATTTTGAAAGAAACTCTGTTAATTCCCCTACAGAATTACTACCTTGCATAATAGCTGATATTGCTAATAATATCCCATTTGCATTACCTGAACGACTTATATCAAGTTTATTAAAGTTAATGTCAATATCTGAGATGTTGAATACATTTAGTACTTCGCTTTCTGCTATTTGTTTGGCTTTTACGAATGATTTATTCTCATTTTTTATTAAATATAGTATTCTGCTTTTGGCTAAAGTAGTCAATATATTTACATTAGAATTTGAATCGTTTTTCAGGTTGCTCAAAGCTCTCAATGTGAGCTGGGCATCAGAAATACTTCCTTTTACTTCATCGAAATAGAATCCTGATGCAATAATCTCAACATAGTCGGAGGTGATATTGCTTTGAGTGGAAAACGAACCGAAATCATCTCCAGTCGTAATAGAATATGATTTTCCAGTAGGACTGAAATTATTACTGTCAAGTTCTTGAATCAATACATTAGTGCTACTAATAAATGGACCCTTCTGAATAGTGCCAGTTAAACCTTTGTGAATAGTAGTTTGGTTTTCAATAACTTGTTGTGTACAACTTATGAACAAAGTTGGAATACAAAGTAAAATTAGTTTTTTGATAGTCATAGTTTTATATAGTTTCTAAATTAATTGAGTTACTAAGAATATTTATGTTTTTGTCTTTGTTCATTAAGTGTAAATGACTGGTCTTGTTTTTTTACACTGACCCCTAACGCCCAAGACTGTGGGCATTTGGCGTCCCGATAGCTATCGAGGATGCGGGAGCATTTACTTTCGCAGAGCGAAGAAGTGAATGCGGGAGCAAAGACTGCGGAATGCACGTCAGCCAGCCAATGAATATAGGCGTGTGTTATGGGGTCGTTTTTTTATTCGATTTTATTCAGTCTCCTTGTTTCTCATTTTTATCAACTCTCACAATTATTTTTAGTGGGTTTCCTTTCCTGATAATTTCGAACAATAAAGTCTCCTTCTTGAAAAATTCATATCTCTCGTCACGAGTAATGTCTTTATATGGTTTGCTATTCACTGCAACGATTTCATCTCCTTTCTGTAATCCAGCTGTTTTATAGTAGTTGTCTTTGTAGTCGGCAACCATTGTCACAAAGAATTTACCATTTGTTTTTTCTGTTGAATAGTAAAACCGTCTGGCTAAAGGATTAATAACTCTATGAAAATCTTGTATTGGTTGAAAACCTACTTGATTGTTTTTCAAATCAAAAAACACATTGAACCGTTTTAGAAAATTCTGTCCAATAATATTACATCTAATGCAATTGGGATATTCAAAGGAGTAAATTCGTAAAGAATCTGTTTTAAAGCGATTAAATAATGTTGCATTCGTATTGTAATGTCGGTAATAACTATTTAGATATGAAGTCCAAATTGCATCGGATCTGTTGTTGAAAAAAGGTAAATCACCTTTGCTGTGCAATATTGCAACATCCCAAGGCATTGCAGTGTCTATTAAAAAGTTACCATTAAGATTTATCGTGTCTCCATCATTACATTTTACTGTCATAGCCAATCGTACAATGAACCGTTTGGGGTTGTTTTTATCTTTTACAATTGGAGCAACAAAACAATTTTCAGGCATTTTGAAATCCGACGTTGAATGAACTTCTAAGTAATTATTTTCAAAATTTAGCTCCCATACATTTATTGTGTCGTTTGACGGAATATTAAACATCCCAACTGAATTAGAAGTCTGCATATATTTCTTCCAATTCCAGATTTCCATATAATCATTTTTCAAATCAGTGTTTCCAATGGTTAGTTTTGGAGCACTTTGACGTATGGAAGCAGATGTGCGCTTAGTTGACCAACCAACACCAACTTGTTTCTTTATTTCAGCAAGATTATTTAGCAAGATACTTTGGTGATTTTTGCAAAAGGTTGAATCTAAAACAAGACCACCACCAGTGTCAAATTCCAAGTTAGCAGTTACACTGTCGTTTATAAACACAGGAAGTAAAATTTTTCGATCTTCCGGGTTAATCTTAAAATAAACTCGATTAGATTTTTCAGTTGCTAAGCAATTGCAAAATACACTTCCCAAAATAAAAGTCACTAAACTATAGAATAAAACTTTCTTTTTCATACAGGTATTCATTCGTATTACAATTCTCATATGCTCATTTTTTTTTCTAAAATGCCCCATAACGACCGAGGCTATGGGCATTGGCGTCCCGATAGCTATCGAGGCTGCGGGAGCAAAACCTCCAAATTGCATGTCAGCCAGCAGGTGAGCATAGGCGTGTGTTAGGTGCTCGGTGTTTGATTCATGTTGAAATTGTTATGTATTCACTTTTTGTTTAATCTCTTTTTCTCCATTTCTTTGTACTTTATATAATCTTTCTCATTTTCCCACATCCAAGGGGTGTCAACATTTTTTGGATAAAGATAGTCAGTATGAATTTCTTGCCATTCCATTTTTCGGGTTTGAAAAACGCCTTTCACAAAAATATATTTAAATGACATTGATTCGCACTTTGTGTATCGTGGATTAAATTCGTCTGCTAGTTCTTTATAATCTGGGTTAATATAATCAATATTTTTATATATATTTTTTTTCCATGAAACCATAGAATAAGAAGTTCTACACGTGCATATTTTACTTAACGAATAAAGATTTTCTAGCCAAACTGTATCTTTTACAATAGAATAATTGTCGGAATACAAAAAAGCAAGATTGTTCTTTAGTTGTATGAAACCATCAGGGCGTCGACTTGTCAAATGTGAAAACAATTCTTCAATCACCCAGATATTCAGTGTGTCTTTTGTATTTGATATGTCAACGTCTATTATTCTTTGAGTTCTGTCTCCAATGTAGTCGTTACAACAATAAGTGATTTTATCAATTAAGTCTATTGTAAATATGTTTCTTGATTCAGGAATACAGTCAAACGGATTGTCAGCACATAAATGTGCCGACAATAACATTAAAATCAAAAATGAGCTAAGCTTTTTCATTGTCTTTCTTTTTTTACACTGACTCCTAACGACCTAGGCTATGGGCATTTGGCATCCCGATAGCAATCGAAGATGCTGGAGCATTCGCTGTCGTGGAACGACAAGGTGAATGCGGGAGCAAAGACTGCTAATTGCACGTCAGCCAGCCAATTAACATAATGTGTGTTAGCTGCTGGCAATTCTGTCTTAAGTTTTGTTTTCAATTGGTCGTAATTACTATTAGTTTCTCAATTTCAGCTTTCCAGAGTTGTCTGCCACTAACAACAAATTTCTCTTGTCTACCGTCTTTCAAAGAGATCGCAAGTCCATTTGGAACAATACCAAGGTTGTTATAAAAAGCTATGACTTTGATTTGGTCTATATAAATCACAAGTTCGTGATTCTGTAAGTTAAAACTGTGAGATTTGAATTGAAGTTTATCAGTCAACAAGTAAAGTTTTCCACCAACACCTTCACTGTTCTTTAAGTGATTTGCCCCTCCTGAGTGAATTATGCTTTCTCCGTCTTTGGTTTCAATTTGTGTTTGACGTTTAACCGCTTTTGAATTTACAAACAAATGAATGAAAATTCCAAATAAAAGACCTGAAATCGGTCCCGAAATAATAGCTGCATTAATTCCATGCATAAATCCTTGAAAAGTTCCGAAGAAGATACCGAAAAATATCCCAGCCAAAATTGAGTTTTTAATTTTTGTCATTCTTTTGATTTTTGTCTTTTTGTTATTTGTGAACTGATATTGTCAGTCATAGTTTTAATCAGTCACTCAGTCATTTTTTTTGTTTTTTTGCTTGCACCTAACGACCGAAGCTATGGGCATTTGGCTTCCCGATAGCTATCGAGGATGCGGGAGCGTTCGCTGTCGTGAAACTACAAGGTGAATGCGGGAGCAATCCCGATAGCTATCGGGACCGCTGAATGCACGTCAGCCAGCCGATGAACGAGGCGTGTGTTAGCGGTTGTTATTTTGTCATTTAATTGTTTTCTTTCTTGCCCAATTCTCAAGATTACGTTCAAAGTTATATTCTACAGTATGATAGTTGTTCACTGGGCTATCGTCATTTAAATCAAAATCACGCCATTCAATGAAAAACCGTTCTAAAATCTCAAATAATTCATTGTCTATTTTCTTTAATTTAATTAGTTGCTCTTTATAATTAAAGTCTTCATTTGAACAAGTCACAGCGGCAAAGAATTTTCCAATAAAAGAGTCAATTGCACTTCTACTATAATATTTCTTGAAATTAATTGTCGAACAATAATTTCTTTTGATATTCTGTATTTCACTGTCAGGTAATTTGTGAGTATAAAAATCACTTATAAATTCTGAATTTTCATATCCCAACTCAAGATAAAGAGGTAATATTTTGATATGGTCAAGGCAATTACCAATATGTTCTAATAAGTTATCTGACATAATTCTTGACAAAATCTTATTTTCTTTCACGCCCATAGCTAATCCTGTACTAATAAAAATTTGTTTAGATCGCAGGAATATGTGTAAAAGCTCGTGTGTAAATGAAGAAGAGTTGATATTGTCAATTGAGACATAAATTGTAGCTTTATTGTCAATAGAGTATACCGAATAGTTGTCACTGATTTTTCTAACAATCTCAATCTCAAAATCCTTATTCAATAAATTCCATAATTCAATGTTTCTATGGTCAATTAAGCCTTCAGTACTCATATTCGATTTCTTTTATGGTTCAAAATTTCACTCTAAATGCCTGTCTTTATTTTTTTTATATTGACTGCCAACGACCTAGGCTATGGGCATTTGGCGCTTTGCTCTCGCATTCACTATCTCCCTGCAATAAAGTGAATGCTTGAATAATCCCGTTAGCTATAGGAGCTTCTAAATGCACGTCAGCCAGCCAATGAACATAGGCGTGTGTTATGCGTTCGGTGTTTGAATATTTTCAGTTTTATTGTCATTCTCTTTTGTCGTAGTATTATCTATATTTTCATCAATCCAATTCATTTCATCAATTGAAGTAAATATGCCGTTACAGGAACAACTTTTTTCTTTTTGAAATGCAATTACTTTTCCGCACTTATTGCATATTAATGTTGTTGATTTTGAACTCCTCACAGCAGAATAACCTAATAAACCAGAAAAGAAACCTATAAATAATAGAAATTGATAACTATCTAATATCTGTGACCAGGTTAAAGGATCTCTACTGCCATGTCTTAGTCCAACATTGTCCAACTTTATAAACTTTAAGAAACACACCATAATAATTATCATGATTATTGGAATTATTATAGACGCTTTAAGAGCATCTTTTTTTCTTTTCTTGTCGATAGCTTCAATTTCTTCTTTTGACTTAGGAATCCACATTTCGTTAGAGGTTAATTTGATACAGTTATTACTATTATTCCACGCGAAGCGTTTCTCTCTTTCTTTATCTGTCAGTGTATGTTTAATAAAATGTCGTCTCGAAAAAAAAGTCAAACGGTAAAATATGAGTCATATATTTTTCTACGCGAAGCGTTTTCTTTTTCTTTCTTTTTTCTTAATTTTCAGAGAGCTTTCAAGTTCTGTCAATCTTGAAAATCAATCAAAAAATTGTCTTTTTCTTTTTTTTACACTGACGCATAACGACCGAGGCTATGGGCATTTGGCTTCCCGATAGCTATCGAGGATGCGGGAGCGTTCACTGTCTCCATGCGACAAAGTGAAAGCGTGAGCAAATACTGCTAATTGCACTTCAGCCAGCCAATGAACATAAACTGTCTGAATCAGAATTTACTGAATTATAGAATTCTCAGAATTAAGAGTAGGATTAAAGATCAGTTTATACTGTAAGCTCGTTGCCCCAAAGTTTATCAATAACCCTTTTTCAAATTTATACGCCACCACATAGTTTTTTGCTTGCGCTAAATGTACATCTTCCAAATTAATCAATGCTTTTAATTCAACAATTACTTTATTTTCAACTACAAAATCTGCCCTACGTGTTCCAACATGATTCCCTTCATAGAAAATTGGATGTTCTACTTCTCTGGCAAACTCTAATCCTGCACGTTGGAGCTCTATTGCCAAACAACGTTGATAAATTACCTCCTGGAAACCATTCCCTAAAGTTGAATGTACTTTCATTGCACATCCAATAATCTTAAATGTCAATTCGTCTTTTTCCATAGTGAATTTCTTTTATTATTCTGTAAATTAAATAATTCTGTAAATTCTGATTCAGACAACATTCACTTTCGCAAAGCGAAAAAGTGAATGCGGGAGCAAATATTGCTAAGTGCAGTCAGCCAATCAATGTATATAGTCGTATGTTAGCGGTTTGTTGTTTTTTTCTTTTTGTTATTTCCACCATTTGTCATTTGAGTCAGGAAATTCAGGACTATTACTTATGTCTTTTTTGTTCATCATGTGTTCCAGAACGTAGGGAATCCAACCATTCGCTGCATATTTGTCAACAACACTAAATTCACCCGCACCACAATCAAGTCCTTTACTGTCTGGAATTCGATAATCACCCCAGTTGCATTTTCTCGTTTCTTTTGATTTATAGCTTGTCCAGATTCCTTCAAACTGATTGTTGTTGAAACCGTCAGCGGCAAATATCAATGCATCGTATATAAAATTTCCTTTTTCGTCAATATAAAAGTTAGTAGTGAAATTTCCAACCAATTTTCCTGTTTCTTTTTGTTTAGAGTTTTCATAGAATTCGTAAGCACCTTTTACAAATCCTTGTTTTAGTGGAGGTATGTCACCTTCAACATAAATTCGAGCTTCTTTAATTACAATCTCACCCTGAAATGAACAGATATTTTCTTTTACTCTAGTCTTACCGTAAATGAAATATTTTAGTTTGTCAGTCGGGTTCTGAATAGCCGAAATAAAATGAATATAAAATCTCTGAAAACTGTCTCCAATGTAACCAAGTGGTTCTTGCCTTTCCACAATTGTAGTATCATTTTCTATTTTTAATTTAGTCAGAGTCCATAACTCAGAGATATCATATTTATTTATTTCAGTCAGAAAATCTGTCGTTTCAGGTTGTTGTCCATAAACAAGTCCTGATATAATAAGTCCAACAATAATTAAAATTCTTCTCATAATTAGTTGTTTTTCTTTATTTTTTTACGTTTACACCTAACGATTGAGGCTATGCTCACCTGTCCTCCGGATATGTTCATTATACACTCAAAACTCCTACCTGTCTCTGGATTCAGATGGCTATCGGGATGTAATCCCAGTTCATATATTCATTTAATTTATAACCCAGTAACACATCCGGCAGCAAAGCGGATTTATTTATTTCGGATTAAAAATCCATATAATACATACAGTTGGGATTGCATCCCGATAGCCATCGGGACCCAACAAACAGTGCTATCTTTTGCTCTTTAAGTATACATATCCGAGTGGACGGGACATAACATCAATGTTTGTGCGACCTTTTAAGTCCATGTTTATCTGCACTTACCGGATAGTTCATTTCTGTACAAAGCAATGACCTGGACAGAAAACCATTGCAGTTTTCTACTGATTCTTACTTTATAGTTACAAACTATTCATGTTTCCAGCACAAGTTTCCTCTTCACTCAAACTTGTGCTATCCATCATTGCCATTTATCAACCAGGACAATGAGCGTAAGCATATCGAAGCTGATTATAAAGTTTATGATGGCCGCAATTTTTATTTTTTAATTAATTTCCGCCCCAAAGATAAAAATATTTTTTTATATTTAGTATATGATTATTAATAAATTTTCTATTTAACTAACAAACTCTTTAGTTGGTCATTTGGGTGGGGGATAATAGGGGTATATCTAAATGTTGTTTTGTCACCGGAGTGCCCGGATAAGCATTGAATGGAATGAATATCCGTTCAGTCTTCAAATAAATGTATTGCAATGTATGTACAGGATTATGTTTCCGGATTCCTGCTTTATTTACAGTACTTTTTTGATTTGCTTGAATACTGTTTGCATAATATTTTTCTCCTTTCAACCCGTCAATTACCTGTTCTATGAGCCTTTCCGGAAAAATTTCAATGTGTACGATTGAATAATTCCATAAAAAAGCCCCACATCATCTGTGAGGCATTCTCAGTTTGTATAAGTTTAGCGAAGCGAAACCCCTTTTTACTCCTGGATTATACATTTTGTACAACCTGCCATTATCCACAGACTGCAATTTATCAAACCAGGACGAATAGGGGGTAGAAGCAGTAAAAAAATAACCGGGACTTAGTATGTTCCGGTTATTGTAGTATGATTTGAAGTAATATGATTTATAAATATATTTCCATAACGGTCTATATCATATATAATATACCACTGGGTTTGCTTATTACGGTTGTAGGTATGTACTTTTGATCCAAAATTTTTATGAGTACTAAATGTAGTATTGAAATGATTTTTTTTGGTTCCTAATGAATAACATTCCATTCGAATATCATGAATGTATGATTTTGCATGTTCTAACTCTATAAAGTGTTTTTCCCATGTCAAAAGTCCTATTAAAATTGAAACTAAATCATCTTCTGCTCTACTATTTAAGTAAATCATTTTCTTTGTAATGTTTAATTATCCGTTGTTCAACATTATCAAAAAATTCATCTATTGGAACATAACCTTCAGGAACAG
>Ga0302209_10000930_pt1 | contig 13200 bp, 14 predicted proteins | sample II_Fen_E3_1_FD_194574 | JGI IMG/M metagenome (GOLD analysis project Ga0302209, IMG submission 194574) | Peat permafrost microbial communities from Stordalen Mire near Abisko, Sweden - II_Fen_E3_1 | ecosystem: Environmental > Terrestrial > Soil > Wetlands > Permafrost | place: Sweden: Abisko...
CAAGAGTCTCAGAGGGAGATAGTGATGCCAAACGATCAGATACCGGATACATATGATGATAGTTTATTTTGTTATTAAATCGTCGCAAAAGTAATCAAAAAAAATCAATCCCGTACATTTTGCGATTTATAGATTAAGAAATCAAAGCGATCAAACTAAATTACTATCCAGTTTAACAGCAAGCAATTGCTTTGCAGTGCGATATCCCAATTCGAAGATCTCACGGCCTTTATCGACATCAAATGTTTCGTAATTAGCCATATCTACCGGTTCAATCAACAAGTCACAGAGACTTTTATCGTATAAGATATTGGCTTTAAACATGAAATTGTATGAACGGAGTGCAACGTTTAAGATACTTTGCTTGTATTCATGAGCAACCAAAGGGCTGGCATTGATGCCGATTACTTTTTCACAGTCTTTTCGTATGGTGGAGACAGGAAAGTTTTTAAGTACGCCACCGTCGACATAATGAATGCCTTCAATGATCTTTGGACTAAACAGGACAGGGAAAGTACAGGATGCAACTATTGGATCGATCAGCTTTCCGCTTTTAAATGTAACACTGTGTCCATTATCCAGATCTGTTGCTACAACCCGGAGAGGGATAGACAGTTCCTCAAAAGTTCGGGCACGTAATTTATTATTTAAAAATTTCTGAAAGATATCTGTTTTAAAAAAACCACCATCCGGCAATCTGATTTTGGTCATATTCCTGAAATTGATCTCCTCAAAGCATACTGCAATATCATCAGGAGAGTATCCGTCCGAATACAATGCTCCAACCAATGCACCTGCACTGACACCCGAAATAATCTCAGGCTTTATTCCAAGTTCCTCGAGCGCTTTCAGCACACCTGCATGACACAATCCCTTCACCCCGCCTCCACTAAGAGCAATACCAATCTTATAGGTTTTCTTTTCAAATAAGTTTAGTAGATCCATAATCGTTGATAATTTAAATGTATTTAAAAACCAGGAACACCTCTTATTCGAATAATACCCGAACTGAATTTTACAGCGAACTGCCTATTTAAAAAGTTTCAGATTAAAAAAACGAGACTTTAAATGTTTAATTCGAATAGTGCGAAAATTTTGACATGACACGTTCGTAGAAGGTAGTTGAAACCGGGATGTCAGGTGTATTGACAATGTCAAGTTCCATTATAATTCCACCTTTATTTTTACGGATTACTTTCACTTTATCGAGATTTACGATATAACTTCTATGGCACCTCACTAATTGACTGTCATTTGTCAGATTTTCGTCCATCCACTTTAACGTGTTTCGTATTAAAAAATGCGACAATTTTGACTTATTCAAATAATGAATCGTTACATAATTATCGGATGAATCAATATACAAAAGATTCTCGAGCATAATGGTGATGCGTAGTTCGCCTTTTTCATCCGGAAAAGCAATAGAATTTTTTCGTTGTACTGCAGTGGATGGGTCTTCGACTGACATTTTCTGTAATAAACTATTTTTATCACGCCATGAAAAATATAACCAAAGTATGGAATAAGGCAATAACAGGACCAGGCTGGTATTCACCGTTGATTTATGGAATATCTCCAGAAAATCGCGATTCATTCCTTCCTCAGGAATAAACTTTGTGAATAACGAATAGAAAAGTGACATTGCTAAAATCTCAGCCAACACCCAAAAGGCATATTGAACATAGGTAATAGAATGTTTTTTTGCAAATAGAATCATAATGAACCGACTGATCACAACTACCAGCATACCGATTAATATGATTAAGCTTGAAAAAAAGAAATATTTAAAATCGGATATGTAGGGATACCATCCCCTTGATCCAAAAGGTTGAAAAATATTTATAAACAACAATGCAAAAAGAGCAGTAAAAAGAATCAACCTATTGATATTGGTTTTGTCGTATAAATATGCCGGAATCTTCGTATTCATATTTCTGTTCTAAGTTGAAAAATCTAATGCAAAAGTAGAGTATTCTATTCAAATTTAAACAACTCTTTGTAACTAAGGTTTAAATTAATCCCATTATTTCGTTTTTCACCCCTGCAGGAGCATTTTAATCCCTTATAAAGAACAGACTCCCCATTAAATTGCAAATAATCTTATTGAGTACTAACTTTGCACAATAATTCAATCAATATTAACAACATGGAATATACCCGGAGATATAAAGAACTTAATGCTCAATTCAAATTAGGGGTTGATACGCATTTAACAGATTCCAATATTGACATACGATATTTTTCTTTTCAAAGCCTGCACGAAGAGAATCAAAATGAAAATTTGTTCCGCGATTTAAACGATGAGAATATAGGCGAAAATTCAACATTTTTATATCCTGTGTTTATGCCAGGCAATTGTAAAAAAGCGGATAATGCCATTCTGCTTTTGCATGGTTTAAATGAGCGTAACTGGAATAAATACCTTACCTGGGCAGAATATTTATGTACGAATACCGGAAAACCTGTTATTCTTTTCCCGATAGCCTTTCATATGAACCGATCCCCGTTAAGCTGGTCCAACCCCAGAGATCTACAAAACATACTACAACACCGCAGGTTACAAAACGGCGAAGACAGGTCGCTTAGTCTGGCCAACGTAGCTTTAAGTGAACGGATATGTGATAAACCATACCGTTTTTACAGTTCGGGAAGGCAAAGCATCAACGACCTGAGTTCACTTTTCAAACAAATCAAAGAAGGAAAGCATGATCTTTTTAATGGGAATACCCATATTGATATTTTTGCATATTCAATAGGTGCATTCCTGGCAGAGATCACTATGATGACAAATCCGCTTAAATTATTCTCGGATTCTAAATTATTCTTGTTTTGCGGGGGTGGTATATTTAGTTCCATGATTGGACAATCACGAAGCATCATGGATAAAAAAGCATTCCAGATGCTCTATGATTATTATCTGACACATTTCACCAAAACCGTAAAATCGGCTACAGCAACCGACAACATGTTTGAATCATTTAATTGTATGATATCTTCCGATCGAAACCAGTCAAAAAGGGAACTCTTTTTTAACCGGTTAGGGACTAAGTTAAAAGGAATTTCATTACTGAATGATAAGGTAATGACCTTCCACGGTATACCGGAAGCATTAGGAACAATATGTGCCAACAATCGTTTCAAAAGGTTGGATTTTTCATTTCAGTATACTCACGAAAACCCTTTTCCTGTGGGTGTCCTTTTTGATTCAAATGAAGTTGACAATGGCTTTAATAAAGTCTTTTCTGAAATTGCTGATTTTTTTAAATAAATCATTTCAGATGTTCAACTTAATAATGAATCAATTCTCAAAATTTATTTGAATTAATTTATTCTTATAGAGTTACAGTTGCTTTTTTGAATTACATTTGCAGACACAAACTGTTTTTCTAAGACCTTCGAAGCAACATCATACTAACTCATGGAAACTTTTCTTATAGTTTTAGCCGGAATATTTTTAATAGTCGGACTTTTCGGATGTGTTATATCAAAATTTCCGGGAACCCTCCTATGTTACCTGGGGATTGTCATTCTTCATTATAGTAGCATTACCGGATTTTCAGTCCATTTTTTTATAAAATGGGGAGTAATGGTAATAGCTGTTCAAGGACTTGATTATCTGATTCGCGATTGGGGGATCAAGAAGGTTGGTGGAAGCCGGAAAGGCGTATGGGGCAGCCTGTTTGGCATGCTTGCAGGAATGTATTTCGGTCCCGTTGGAATAATAGCAGGAGCTGTTGCAGGGGCAATTACAGGGAAACTAATTGCAGGAAAGGAAAGCAATCAGGCTATTCATATGGACATCAGTTCATTTGTATTTATTATTGTCGGAACAATTTCTCAACTCATTGTTTCAGGGATATTAATTTATTATTACGTTGTGAAACTAAGCTATGTTCTGTAAAATATACGAATGAAAAAGCCATGAATATCTTTATGAATTCATGGCTTTTTTAATATTGTAAATTTCAGTATCAGATCTTTATCATTTCAATCACTTCCTCTAGTGTTGACAGGATTTGTTCTCCGGATTTCATATTTTTCAACATCACTTTTCCTTCATTCATTTCCGTTTCACCAACGATAGCAACAAATGGAATTTTTTTATTGTCGGCATAGCTCATCTGTTTTTTCATTTTTGCCGATTCGGGATAGATCTCAGCATTCACACCTTCGGCTCTCAAACTGCGAAGCCAGGGCAACGAATACATCAATTCCTTTTCACCAAAACTGACAAACAGAATTTTAGTCTGTTCTACTGACGTTTCGGGATACAAATCCAACTGGTTCAATACATCATAAATACGGTCGGCACCAAAAGAAATGCCCACACCGGATACGCCTTCCATTCCGAAGACTCCTGTCAGGTTATCATACCGTCCACCGCCTGTAATACTCCCCATCTCCACGTCGAGGGCTTTAACTTCGAATATTGCACCGGTATAGTAATTCAAGCCGCGGGCTAACGTCAGATCAAGTTCTATGGGGGTTTCAACTTTCATAGTTTCACACAGGCTGAATATGGTTTCGAGCTCAGTGACACCTTTCATTCCAATTTCGGAATCAGCTAATACTGTTTTAAGTTGTTCCAGCTTTTCAGTGTTTGTTCCGCTAAGCTTTAATATCGGTTGCAATTTGTCAATAGCTTCTTTGGATATTCCTTTCGAAGCTATTTCTTCATTGACTTTATCCAGTCCGATTTTGTCCATCTTATCAATGGCAACGGTGATATCGGTTATCTTTTCAGCTTCACCAATAATTTCGGCAATCCCCGAAAGAATTTTACGGTTATTGATCTTAACAACAACATTGATTTTCAACCGGCGATAAATTTCATCCACGATCTGAATCAATTCAAGTTCATTCAGTAACGAATCACTACCCACAACATCGACATCACACTGATAAAACTCGCGGTACCTTCCACGTTGAGGCCGGTCGGCACGCCATACAGGTTGAATCTGATAACGCTTGAACGGAAAGCTTATTTCATTCTGATGTTGTACCACAAAACGGGCAAAAGGCACTGTCAGATCATAACGCAACCCTTTTTCCGAAATCTTATTGGTAAGTTTCAGGCTGTTTCGTCCGAGTAATTCCCCGTCTTCCAGCCCATTCATATAATCTCCTGAATTCAGAATTTTAAAAAGTAATTTATCTCCTTCTTCACCATATTTCCCCATCAGGGTAGACAGATTTTCCATAGCCGGAGTTTCTATCTGCTGAAAGCCATAAAGACGGAATACATCTTTTATCGTGTTGAATATATAATTACGGTTTGCCATTTCCTGTGGCGTAAAATCACGTGTTCCTTTTGGAATGGAAGGTTTTTGCATAATAAATTAATGTGATAATGTGATAATATGATGATGTGTCGATATGATGGTAAATATGTTACTATTTTTTTATAATATTACAAATTTGTCCGGTTGCCCCTGTATTTTGCTTCACATATTCCCCTGCTATTTTTCCCGCCTGTTTATCTTTCAGAAGTCTGTCAAATTGTGTTTCCAGCAAAACATAATTCGAAATGGTAAAAGCTCCGCCAACAGCTATCAATTCGCGTGCTTCACGGAACTTCAGGTAATTCGGACCAAAAACTACCGGAATGCCATATACTGCCGCTTCAAGGGTATTGTGAATTCCTACTCCAAACCCGCCACCGATATAGGCCACACCTGCATACCGGTAAATGGATGAGAGTACCCCAATGGTATCCACCACCAGGCAATTCGTTTGCCTGACATTTTCGGGAGTTGCCTCTGAATAACGCACAAAACGGCCATCCAATAACTTCGAAACAGATAAAATGTGAGCACTATGAACTTCGTGAGGAACGAGAATCAATTTTATTTGTGGATGCAATTTCAGATAGCGGACCAGCAACTCTTCATCGTTAGGCCATGTACTGCCTGCAACAATTACATCAGGTGAGTCCTTAATAAATTCCTCAATCAAAGGTAGTTGTTTGGTCTGAGTAAATAAATCGTACACTCTGTCGAAACGGGTATCACCACATATCGAAGCATTTTTCAGGTGTTTATTTTCCAATAAATCAAGAGATACTTTATCCTGTACGAAAATATGGCTGAATGTCTTTAGCAAATCCAGGTACCATTTTCCGTAACCTTTAAAAAACATCTGTTCAGGACGAAATATTGCCGATATGCTAAAAACATCAATGTTGGCCTTTTTCAATTCCAACAGGTAATTCGGCCAGAACTCATATTTTATAAAGATGGCTTGCGAAGGCTTTACAAGTTTTACAAAATGCCGTGCATTACCTGGAGTATCCAATGGCAAATAAGCAACAATGTCGGCACCGGCATAATTCTTTCTTACTTCATACCCCGAAGGTGAAAAGAAAGTCAATATTATTTTAATATCCGGTTGAATTCTTTTTAATTGTTCGATAACAGGCCTTCCTTGTTCAAATTCGCCCAATGAGGCAGCATGGAACCAAATATATCCTGCTTTCGGATCCACTTTTTCTTTCAACAGTTTAAATGTATCGTGTTGCCCGTTACGCAGTAACCTCGCCTTTTCATTGAAAAGCGAAGCCAGGAAAATCAAGGCTCCATAACAATAAATGCCAATATTGTAAATCAGATTCATAATTTCACTCGTTGATCCGTTGGATGACGGAGTATTAAATGACAATGTGTTTTTTAGTCCTCTTTATCTTCAATCTCTAACCTGAGTATGTTTTCTCAATTTAGTTTCATTTTTTAAAAATAAATTTTTAAGAGTTTCTGAAAGGATTGGGGACATTAAAAAGAAAAGGCATCTCAAAACTAGTTTTGAAACGCCTTTTAAGGTTTGAAAGCCAGAATTACTTTCTGATACCCAACTCTTTGATAACTGCACGATAGCGTGAAATTTCGGTGTCTTTCAAATAATTGAGCAGACGACGACGTTTTCCTACCAGAATCACAAGAGAGCGTTCTGTACTATAATCTTTTTTGTTTGACTTCAAATGTTCAGTCAAATGGTTGATACGGTATGAAAACAATGCTATCTGGCCTTCAGATGAGCCAGTATCAGTGTTAGACTTTCCGTGTTTACCGAAGATTTCTTGCTTAATTTCAGCTGTTAAATACATGATATATAATTAATAATGAATAATTAATAATTAACAATGGATTGCTTTTACAGAAAACATTCATTCTTAATTTTGAGCTTGCAAAGATACCTTTTTTATTTTAATAATTCGACCATCTCTGAATTATTTTCTCAAAAAAACATCTCGTAATGAGCCATCTGCCCATTTCATTGTGTTTTTATCGAAATAATACTTACAGAGAATAGTCACTGAAACTCCAACGAAAGAGCCGGCAAGCACATCGATTGCAAAATGTTGTGACAAATACACCCGAGAATATCCTACCAATACAGCCAGTAAAAAATACAGAAAATGTATTGCGGGTCGTTTTGTAAAGAAGGCCAATGCCAGGAAAAATGCAAAGGCAGTAATGGTATGACCCGAAGGAAAACTGTGGGACGAATGCATATGTTCTCCAAAGATTTGATGCAATTGAATGTCCGGAAAATTTTCTTTAAAATACAGGATGGGGCGAGGCTCATTCCAGGTCTGCTTTATGATAATAGATATTAACCCTGTGGCAAGTTGTGAAACAAGGACGAAAAGTGCCATTCGATATCTGTAAAACAGCAAACCGCCCACAACGGCATAGGGAATCCAGTCACCCACAAAAGTGTAATAACGAAAGAACACATCGGCAGCCGGAGAATTGAACGATATCATCCACAGGTGTAAATTAGCTTTCTCATTACTACCGATCAGGACAATCAAAGTCAGGACAAACAATAAGTAAGGTATATAAAATGCACTGTATTTTTTCATAGTAAACCATTTAATAAGAACTACAATAATAACCCCCAACCCCTAAAGGGGTGCAACAAACCACAAACCTTTCAAACTCATCAAACCCTTCAAACCTTTCAAACTCTTCAAACTCTTCAAACTCTTCAAACTCTTCAAACCCTTCAAACCCTTCAAACTCTTCAAACTCTTCAAACTCTTCAAACCCTTCAAACTCTTCAAACTCTTCAAACTCTTCAAACCCTTCAAACCCTTCAAACCCTTCAAACCCTTCAAACTCTTCAAACCCTTCAAACCTTTCAAACTCTTCAAACCCTTCAAACCCTTCAAACTCTTCAAACCCTTCTTCCCCGTAGCATTTCACGTTTCCCGGGAGGTCCGGGCAACCGTTCAACCTCGAATCCGGCAGTCTGCATAGCCCTTCGTACTTTTCCTTTAGCACAATAAGTTGTCAGAACCGCTCTGGCATTGCAATGTGAGTATATCTTTTCAAACAATGCCTCGCCCCACATTTCTGGTTGCTTCTCCGGCGAAAAGGCATCAAAATACACCACATCAAATTTGTCTTTAAACACAAATTCCGTGAAATCGTCTCTTATTTTATTCAAAACAAAAAAAGGTGTAACCGGTATTTCTTCATTCCACCCGGCAGTATGCATTTTTTCAAAAGCCTCACGTTTTCCTGGAGCCAATTTATTGGGATAATTTAAAAGCAATGCCGTTTCTATTTCCACGGGATATAATTCAAGAGTTGTATAGTGAATGAGTTTATCACTCCCCTCCGCCTCCAACAAAGTCAGGAATGCATTTAACCCGGTTCCGAAGCCTATTTCCAGTATCCGGATCTCCTCTTTTGGGCACTGTTTCAATCCGGCTTCAATAAAGATATGCAGCGACTCCTGTATGGCACCATGGGTAGAGTGGTAGCATTCATCTATTTCCTGAACAAATAATGTATGCGACCCGTCTTCAGTCAGCTTTAATTCTGTTTGCATAGTTTCTTTTTTAATTCTGGAACGTACCTTCAATCTGAATGTCGTCGATCGAATTACTTAAAAACGAATTCATTCTGAATAAATTATTCATAGCAGATAAGACTTAAGAAATTACATGTAGGTTGTTCATTCAGATCCCGGGTTACTTACGGAGTACAAAAATAGCCTTTTATATTCCACTAAACAAGTTCGTGTTATATGAAATACGTAAACGGAGTCACACGTAAAGAATAAAACTTCTATATTCAATGAATTAAAATTTCTGCCGTAGTAAACCTCTCATATTTTTTTTTACGTGCTTAGTCTTATTTTAATCCATTTTATATTCTGTGATTAAACTGCAATTTTATTGGGGCAACTGATTTATTACAGATAAAAAGCAGATCATCTAATTTTCTTTTTATATTTGTATTACGAATGCATCTCTAAGTCTGAATGGTTTTGGATTGGTTTTGGATTGGTTTTGGATCCGAGGCTATTCCGATATATCAATCACTTAACATTCATTTATTCGCCCTATATATGCCATATATCTATATAGATATATGGCATATATAGGGCGAATAAATGAACGAATTATAGATACCAAAACCAATCCAAAACCAATCCAAAAGCTATTGAAAAACAATTGTAGAATAATAGCAAAATGAGTTATAAGCAATACTCTTGCGAATTAGAATCCAAAGGCAGTAGAAGTCTGAATATAAAATTAATGAATTTTATTCGGGTAGATAGTCATTGTGAGGAATCTTTGCGGATAATTATTAAAAAAAGACAACCGCTATTCCTATTAAAGGAACAGCGGTTGTCATAATTATGCAAAATGAATGAACTTAGTAATTTTGTTTTTCCACTTCAAAATAAGCCTGCGGATGGGCACAGGTAGGACAAGCTTTAGGAGCTTCTTTCCCAACATACACAGCACCACATTCGCGGCATTGCCAGGTTGTTTCTTCTTCACGGACAAAAACAGTACCTGCCTCTACGCGTGATTGCAACCTGCGATAGCGTTTTTCGTGCTGAGCTTCCACTGCAGCAATTTTACGCCAGGTAGCAGCAATATTGGAAAATCCTTCGGCTTCAGCCACATCGGCAAAATGAGGATACAAATCGGACCATTCTTCGTTTTCCCCATCAGCAGCTTCCTTTAAGTTCACGGCTGTAGTTGAAATAGTACCGGCAGGATATTTGGCAGTAATTTCTACAGCTCCACCTTCCAGGTAAGTAAAGAATTTTTTGGCATGTTGTTTCTCCTGATCAGCTGTTTCAAGGAAAATAGCTGAAATTTGTTCATACCCTTCGGTTTTGGCTACCTTGGCAAAATACGTGTAACGCATACGGGCCTGACTTTCGCCGGCAAACGATTTCAGTAAATTCTTTTCGGTTTCTGTACCTTTAATACTTTTCATTTTAATGGAGTTTTAATAAGTTGACTTATATATGATTTTAGAGAAATTGCATTGTCATAGTGCAAAGATAGGAAATAATGAAAACATAGAGTATCATCTTTCCTTTCTTTTAAATGATCTTCATTAAAAAAATACTTACATTAGTATAATCAGTGAGAAGTAAATATTTTGACAACGAATTAACAGAACTTTCATCCCTATTATTTTAACGATTATCGGGGAAAGTCTTTTTTAGTCATTGCATTAAATTAAATTTTACAATTTCGTCTCAAAGTTAAGAATTTTTTATTAACACAAACCAGAATATTGATTTATTTCTATTTAGCAGGAAAATTGCATCCTCCTTTTAAATCCGTATCTTTGCATTTTCAAATAACTCACTAAAAATATGATCAGTTACCTGCAAGTAGAGAATCTCACCAAATCATTTGGTGACAATCTGCTTTTTGAAAATATATCCTTCGGTATTGCCGACAACCAACGCATGGCATTAATCGCCAAAAACGGCACCGGGAAAACCACATTACTCAACATTCTGTCTGGAAAGGAAGATTACGAGAGTGGAACAATTTCATTCAAACGTGATTTACGAATTGCCTACCTGGATCAGGATCCTGACTTTCCAAAAGAACTGACCGTGCTGGATGCCTGTCTGCAAACAGACAGTGAAGCGGTACGAACCATTGCCAGATACGAACGTTGCATGTTGTCGAATGATCATTCCGATCTGGATGAAATTCTTGCCAATATGGATTTGAATAAAGCCTGGGATTACGAACAACGGATCACCCAGATTTTAGGCAAACTTAAAATTACCAATTTAGATCAACTGATAGGAGAGCTTTCGGGAGGACAACTAAAAAGGGTTGCACTTGCGAACGTATTAATCGGGGAACCTGATTTATTGATTCTCGATGAGCCTACCAATCACCTCGATCTTGAAATGGTAGAATGGCTGGAAGATTTCCTGAAGCGTTCGAACATGGCGTTATTGATGGTAACTCACGATCGTTATTTCCTCGATCGTGTCTGTACGAATATCCTGGAGATTGAACATCAGGCAATGTACCAATACAACGGAAATTACAGTTATTACCTGGAAAAACGTCAGGAACGGATTGAATCGTTCAATGCAGAAAGCGAACGCACGGTAAACTTATACCGCAAGGAACTTGAATGGATGAGACGTCAGCCACAGGCACGTGCCACCAAGGCCAAATCGCGTATCGACAGTTTTTATGAAATAGAGGAACGTGCTAAACTGCGTCACAACAACGACACCGTTCAACTTGATGTAAAAGCGAGTTACCTGGGCTCCAAAATATTCGAAGCCAAATATGTTTGCAAGGCATACGGAGACCTCAAAATACTGGATAATTTCTATTATAACTTTGCCCGTTATGAAAAAATGGGCATTGTAGGAAAGAATGGAACCGGTAAATCGACGTTCTTAAAAATGTTATTGGGCGAAGTGAAACCCGATAGCGGTTCGTTTGATATCGGCGAAACAGTTGTGTTTGGATATTACAGTCAGGACGGCCTTGCTTTTGACGAACAGATGAAGGTGATAGACGTTGTTACGGATATTGCAGAAGAAGTGGATTTAGGTAACGGCAAAAAAATGACAGCTTCACAATTTCTGTTGCACTTTTTGTTTACTCCTGAAACCCAATATAATTACGTTTATAAACTGAGCGGTGGTGAGAAACGACGGTTATACCTTTGTACCGTACTCATGCGTAATCCAAACTTCCTGGTACTGGATGAACCGACAAACGACCTGGATATTATGACCTTAAATATACTCGAAGAATACCTTCGTGCATTTAAAGGTTGTGTGATAGTGGTAAGTCATGACCGGTATTTTATGGATAAAGTGGTTGATCATTTAATGGTGTTCAAGGGTGATGCCGAATTAAAAGACTTCCCGGGCAACTACACCGACTATCGCGAATGGAATGAATTGCTGGAAGAACAGGAAAAAGAAGAAAAGAAAAAAGCAAAGTCGAAAACGTCCAATTCGAAGGTTCATGCAGCACCCAAAGAAAAAGTAAGCAAACAAAGCTTCAAGGATAAGCAGGAATTTGAAACCCTGGAAAAATTAATACCACAACTGGAATCAGAAAAAGTTGACATTGAAAGCCAGCTGGCATCAGGTAAATTGAGCACCGCTGAGATTGTAAAAGTATCACAACGACATGCCGAAGTAAGTGGGTTGATTGATGAAAAGACGATGAGATGGCTGGAATTAAGTGAAGTTTAAGAACCCAATCAACTAGAAAAAGAGTCATTTTATCAGCACGTAGTTGTATATTTAAATAAGAGATTGATTTGTCAACCCGGTCAAATCAAAGATGTGAATACGATTTATTCCTCTTACAGTATTTTCTATCAGAATTTCTGACAGAGCAATAGTCCATTTAGTCTTTGGATTGATAATAATTTCAAGTCATCATTCGGTATACTAAAAACGATTTTTATACATCAAAAATTTCGTTGGTAAAAGCTATATAAACCGTTAAATAATTAACGATAGGACATTTTAATTTGCATACAATTCTATTAAATTCAACAACACACTTTACTTTCAGTTAATTTCATTAACTTTGGGGATTCTATTAAACCTTATTGATTAATGAAAAAATTCTTACCCCTACTTATTACACTAATTTTATGTTGTAATACCTCTTTTGCAAAGCCTGTATTAACAAGTTCCAAATACCTGATATCCACTCTTTATGACGGAGCTACAGGGACAGTTAGTCCGGGAAACAGCACGTATCAGTTGGCCTATTTTCCGGACAGAAGTAATGAAACGGCAACCTCATCCGATTACTGGATTATAAAAAGTGCCGGAGGATTGGAATATACTTTTCAGAATTCATCATCATTAAAATATATCAGGTATGATGTGACAGCAATAGATCGTGCTGCCCTTGTCATGTCAGATACACTC
>Ga0302209_10000935_pt1 | contig 13160 bp, 8 predicted proteins | sample II_Fen_E3_1_FD_194574 | JGI IMG/M metagenome (GOLD analysis project Ga0302209, IMG submission 194574) | Peat permafrost microbial communities from Stordalen Mire near Abisko, Sweden - II_Fen_E3_1 | ecosystem: Environmental > Terrestrial > Soil > Wetlands > Permafrost | place: Sweden: Abisko...
CAAATGCTTCGTACCACTGCATGCAAATAACAGCATGCAGATGGAAATCAGAATATATTTATTTAGCCTTGATTGTATCATTCTTGTTTTCTGATTTATTTTTAGCTTTTCTCTTAACCGGTGACATAAAGAAATCTTTCCATTTGTCGAAATCACGAACATACACAACCCCTGCTCCTGTTTCCACCAACTGACCATCGATGGCACCTTCATATTGATTATGCCTGAATGCTTTAAAACGATACCGGCCATCTTTTGTTAATTTATATTCTATAGTAATATCACTGGTAAAATCACTTGCCGAGTTTTGTTGAGCCTTTGCTCCCTCAACATCTATATTACCACCTATTTGTACTGAAAGCCGTTCATTGAACAACTGTTTTTTTAATCCGATCCCTACCTGCGTTCTTCCCTGGGCCTGCCCGGTCTGGTAATCTTCATACGATTGGATATCAAAATTCAACTCCACCCCCGGCACAATTTTAGAACTTAATTTATTTAATTCGGTAGATAAAAAGTTACCTACTGTGGAACGTAACAACGATTCCGTTCCTCCTGTTTCCGATTGTAATGGATTTTCCTGTACAAATCGCCCCAATACCAACAGTGCAAATACCTGTTTATTCAAAGCCGATTCGTCGGCATTCAACAACGTTAGTTTCTGATTTACAACCCCACCTAAGACGCCTTTGTCCTCCGGGCGTAATTGTATTTCGAAACTGATTACGGGATGTAGAATGGCTCCACGAAGCTTTAGTGTTACCAAAAAAGGATACGGTTGTTTATATCCCCCTTTATCCGTCTCACTAAGACCGGTCATCTGATCGAACATTAAATCAATGGGTGCAGCCCGTTGGGTATAGGTGGCATTGATGTTTATTTCGGCATCCATAGGATCCCCGTTCCAGAGAATGGTACTTCCGGGCACAATTTCAAATTTCTTTTTAATAACCGATTGAAGAGACACCAGATAACTTCCGTCATTCAGATTATAAGCTCCTGTCAGACTCATCTTGCCGCTTCGGTCCATCGTGAAACTCAATGCAGCTTCACCCTTCACAACCAGTGAATCGGTTGAAGCCGGGTCCATCAACAACCGCAACGTTGCCTCTTTATCAATTTCTATAATAGAGGAAAGATCAAATCCCGAAAACCCTGTCTTTTCAACAATCTTTATTTCCTTTCTGTTTAATATCGGATTGAATTTCAGTGAATCATTAAATTCAATCACATCGCCGCCCCGGTCCGTGGTCAGTTTATTTTCGGGAACTGCGAACGTAAAGTTGGAGCCCTTCTTCATCTTTAACTTTGCATTGACTACCGGCAGACTCATAGGTCCTTTTATATCAATGTTACTGTCGATAATCATACGGCCAAAGAATTCTTTATTCTGTTTTGAAGTGGTATTAAACAGCATAAAATTTTTGGCATTGACCTGCAATGCGAATATGAAATTTTTAAACTGTTTCATTTGAACGGACCCATTGATAACCGCAGCATGTTGGGTGGCATCCAGCATGGTAAAGTTATTGAAATAAAGTCCTTCCGTTTTCAATTGAATAGTTTCATGTTTTAACTCCAACCGGTTATTTAACACAGCCGGTTTTATAAAGGCATTCTCGAATACCATTTCCCCGGTTATATCCGGTGCACTTGTTTTCCCTTTAATTAAAAAATTGCCTGTCATTTTTCCGGAAGTTTCACTGATTTGTCCCATGGAGAAGGCTTCAATTGTCTTCATAGAAAGTGATTGGATATCCCCGTTGATATTAATGGAGTTATCACCCCCGTTGGGAATAAATGTTCCGCTTGCCGTCAGGTTATTATTTTCGCCCGATAATTTCAAATCAATATCAAATTTTTGAGTAGTTGCATTATCGGCTTTTAAAGTCACATTGCCAATCGGCACATCATGCACTGCCAGATTCCCGATTTGAGCATCAGCTATAATCCCATACGAATTATTAACTCTTTTCAGTAACACATTTCCATTTACAGTTCCTGCCACCAGGCTGGTATCCTTTTCAACAATTTGGGATATATCATTCAGATTAAAATTCTTTATGGCAATGTTCAGGTCATCGTTAAATTTATCGTGCACCGAGGCAACATTGATCTGATTGTCGCCATTATTAAAGAACAAATGATGAATTAAAAATCCCTGTGGTCCGAATTTAATATAATTATCATCAGCAATAGTCCATTGATTATTCATCAGATAGAATTCTTTCGGATCGAACGAAAGGACATAGTTCCCTTTGTCCCTTGAGATTTGTGAATGCATTACTATTTTTTTATTCTGGTCATCATCGATGGATGAAATATTGGCCAGCAATTTATTTCCTGAGAGTTTCCCGTCAAATATAAAGTTATCAAGCGCGATCTGAGAGTTGACAATGCTGCTGCTGGAAAGCTTATAATTCAATGCCGTAGAATCAGTATTGACTTCCAGCAACAAGTCGTTCATCTCAGTGGTCCCATAGACAAGTTTAGGGATACTGGCTGACAGTTTGAGGTTATTCTTCAAACTATCATAACTTCCCTGTATAAGTCCCGGAATAAATTCTTTCATTTCAGGAATAAAAACCTCCGACAGGATAGGATGATTGTGAAGTTGAATTTCAAAATTAAAATCCGACATCTCGTTATTTCTTTTTACCGGTTTAGCATCCGAAAACCTGAAATAACGATCAATGAAATTGCTGAGCAAGGCTGGAAGCGCTACCGGTGAAACTTTTCCATTGTATTTTATACCAATAAGTGAGCTTCTGACATTGATCTCACTCCGTTTGGGTTCATTAATTGAAGCGATCAATAACGAATCGAGTTTGTATTTTTTCAATCCATGCGCCAGTATGATTTTCGATATGCCGGCCGTTCCGTTCAGACTCGTTACTGTTCCTCCCTTTAAATCGGCAGATGCATTCATACTGATCCGCAAATCATCCTTTGTCAGATTTAGTTTCTGAAGGTCAATACCCTGGACATTCAGATTAAATTTATAACTTTCTTTCGTAGGATTTAAATTTACAAGTCCATCAAAATCAAACACGGCGTTCTTGTCATTCAGATTTACTTTTCCTTCGAACTCCCGACCGGTAACTTTTCCGTCAATATTCAGATTGTGATAGGTATATTTGTTGAGGTAAATCTGCGGTACTTCTGCTTTCAGGTTGGCACTGATCGTATTTTTATCCAAACCATGGCCGCTGAAATCGGCTTTTAAGGTGACGGGACCATACATCAATTTATCTTTCATTAATTTGCCAAGATCAAAGCCCGGGATATTCATTTGCCCGCTAAAATTTTCCTGTGGATCGATACTTGCCGTCAGACCGGCATCTCCAAAGCTACTGGTAAGGCCTATAGTAGTTTTAAACGACTTGATTTTTCCGTTGAAGACAGCCTGAATGTTTATATCTTCAGGGAGTTCAATACTTTTAGGAACAGACGGTCCGGCCATCATCACAATGTCCTGTTTGCCGGAAGTTATATTCAGATCCGGAAAGTTATACGTCGCTGTTCTGGCATTGGGTAATCCTGTGATCGTGAAATTCGTTTTAAGAACAGTATTTGACCCTGTCTTTACTGTCAGGTTCTTCCCTTTCAGTTGATTTATCCTACCGGTCAGGACACCTGTCATTGAAGTGATATTCTTTTTGTTTTGAAAGAAAGGCTGCCTGATCAGCTGAGGATTAAAATACAGGATATCCTCATTTCGTACACTCACATTTCTCATAGTTACATTCAGATACAGAGTTGGCAACGATGACTTTAATGAATTTAATGAAGCAAATCGCAGATTCACATCAGCATCCAAGGTAGAGTTAGTGGTTTTTACTTTCAGCTTCCTGGCTGTTATGGAATGTTTATCCATGCTAAAGCGGGTCTCAAATTTGGTTATGACAAAATGGTTCTTATCAATCGCGTTGAATTTAAGTATGGTAGCTTCGGTTTTTGCTGCAGAATACTGAATGTCCTTCGCCCCCAAAGAAAAGTATTTAAAATACATATGATTTGCATCAAAAGCATTTTTTAAAACCGGGGTGTTATTGACCTGATAACTCATTGAATTATCTTTCATTTCAACCTGTTGGACCGCAACTTTCCAGTCACTTTTTGGTGTTACTGTTCCGGTTATGTTTTTAGTGACCGGTACTGCAGTTCTAATGGTCAAATATTCAATCTTACTTTTTGATAAGGAGATTCGGTTCAGTGAAACCAATTGTTTTTCAAGATCCACCGATCCCGATTTTAATTCAAATTCATTGATGGTTGCATTTACAGTCTGCTTTCCAACTAAATCATTGTAAATTAAAGCCGTATTAATAATTCGTATTTTATTGGCAGTAATCTTAGGTGAAACACTATTCGGATTATTCGGATTATTCGGTTTTGAATTCTTTGATGCTTTCATTCGAACGGTTGCCTGACATCCGTCTAACAGTAAGTCATCAATGACATAGTTTGATTTTTCAAGATCAATCTTATCCATCTTCAATTTTAAATTATCGAACGATGTATTGGCCAGAATACCCCCGTATTGATCATCAAAACGAATCCTTATATTTTTAAGATTAACCTTATTGACAGAGAATTTCCATTTGGAAGGCGTTTTTGGTACCGGGTTGACTTTTTTGGTGGTGTCGGTAAAGGCTGTCAACAAAAAATTAAAGTTGTATAACGAATCATTGGAGGAACGGTTCAGGTGAAGAGTAACGTCTTCCAAAGCAAAAGAACTTACGTTGATTTTACTGAATAGTAAATCAGTTAACGCAATGTTTATATCTGCCCGGCCTGCATAAATAAGTGTATCTTTTTTTAAATCATCCAGAAAGAGTCCTTTCAGTACGACCGTTTTTGGAAAGGATATACTTATATTTTTTATTTCAACCCGTGTATGGGTCTTGCCGCTGACAAACGAAGTTGCAGCATGAACTATTTTCGTTTGAATGGATGGGAATTGTATAAGAACAGCGAGAATGATGAATAACAGTACGAAGATACCAACCACCCATAAGATAGCTTTTAAAGTTTTCTTTAAAAGTGATTTTACTTTATTCATTCTAATTTTTAATTTTTGAAAAAAGGAATTTTAATTCTGACAACTAATCCGGTTATCGGGAATAATGTACCGGGTGAATTGAATCGTGACCCATCATAGGAGTTTTATTCGTCACGAAAATGGACACTTCTGCATACCCCTAGTCAGCAAGCTAACGGAGATATAATTACAACCGTATCCTAAACCATCTACTTCAAAATAAAGATATTCTTACATATAGAACAATTCGACTTATTGGAACCACTCAGAATATTTCTGTTAATAAACTGGTTTGAAATGATTTATTTCTTTTTGCTTTAGTTCTGCTGCCTGAAAAAGTTTTTTTTAATCAGACAGGGTTGAATTTTAGGTGTTACAATTGTTGCGCTATAATTTTCTGTAATCGGGAATCAATCGTACTATTTTACTCTTTGAAATTAGTGTTGCAACTACAAAAGTACATAATTTTATCTTTATAAACAGTCATCTCTCTTTCCTCATTCCTCATCTCTCATTCCTCACTCCTATTCATAAAGTCCCACCTTATTTTTAAGAGCAACAATTTCTTGCTGCAATTCGTTTACACGTTCTAACAAATGCGATATTGTTTCAATACCTTCGATGTTAATATCCATTTCATAATGGAAACGTATAAATTTCTCGAGTTGCCTGATTTGTTCCACATGAATAAATTCGGCCTCATCAATCGTTGTAATTTCTATCAATCCCGTTTCTTGCAACGAATTGATAAAGGATACCTCAATGTCGTGTTTTACACAGAACTCATCGATGGCTATTAAATATTCTGTTTGCATATCTATTCGTATTTTAATAATAACTATTTACTATTCAAAGTCCATCAACTGATGGATTGTGAATTAGAGACTTGTGGCAAGATAGTCAAGATAATATTAGCCACGAAGGCACTAAAACACTAATTTTCACATCGTAGATTCCGATTTACCGAAAAGAAACACGAACTAAACCGCATTGATTTAAATCTTCTTTATTCATAAACATTGAAGATAATCAATCCAAATAATCTGTGTAAATCTGTGTAATCCGTGGACAATCTATTTATGTAATCTCTTTATGTAATCTGTCGACAACTTCTTTCTTTAATCTTTTTATGTAATCTGTCGACAACATCTTTCATTAATCTTTTTATGTAATCTGTGGACAATATCTTTCTTTAATCTCTTTATATAATCTGTGGTAATCAGCAACTACAAACTGTCTCTCAGTTCCTGAAACAGTATTTTCTGTTTATCAGTCAGGTTAGTCGGTATCCGGACAGAATAGGTAATCTGTAAGTCTCCGAACTGTCCTTCGTTTTTATAAACAGGGAATCCTTTTCCTTTCAGATTTACTTTTGTTCCCTGTTGGGTTTCCGGTTTCACCTTTAATTTTACTTTTCCATCCAGGGTGTCAATGGTAATTTCACCTCCTAATACGGCTGTATACAGATCCAACTCAACATTACAAAACAAATTGTTGCCTAGTCGTTTGATGGTCTGGTGATTTGCAACAACAAAGGTAATGTATAAATCACCGTTTGGTCCGCCATTTTCACCCGGTCCGCCATGTTCGGCAATCTTAATAATCTGTCCGTTTTCGACACCTGCCGGAATGGTGATTCGAATTGTAGTTCCATTGACTGTCAGGGTTTGTTTGTGCGATTTATACGCATCAATCAGGTCGAGATGAATCTCTGTGGTATAATCCTCGCCCCTGTATTTAGCTTGCTGCCTTCCTCTACCCCCTCCTGTCGATCCACCAAACATGGATTCAAAGAAATCAGAGAAATCACCTTGCGACGCTCCACCCGAAAAGCCACCACCACCGCGTGATCCCGAAGATTGAGATTGTTGCGATTGTTGCTGTTTTTGTTTTTCAAATTCATCCGCATGTTGCCAGTCTTTACCGTACTGATCATATTTCTTGCGTTTTTCAGGATCACTCAACACTTCATTTGCCTCATTGATCTTCTGAAAGTTATCTTTTGCATCCTGATTATTCGGATTCAAATCGGGATGAAACTTCCGGGCTAATTTACGATATGCATTTTTGACATCTTTTTCGGATGCCGATTTATCTATCCCTAATATTTTATAGTAATCTATGAATGCCATTTCGAATTATTTTATTTTTTATTGAATATTTTCCAAACGGAAAACCTGTCATTATTCCATCAAAATTCATTAATTATCCCTTACTGTGCGAACCAGACTTATTCCTGATATAAAAAACAGGAGTCCGAGAAGTCCAAAAATGATAATTTCCCGTACAGCATGTGGTCCACTTGTTAAATTGATAAATAAAATTGCTGTATAGATAAGACTACAAATACCCAGAACGGTAAGTAATCCTCCAAAAAATCTTTTAATATCCATAATACACTGTTTTTTTTAATCATTATATAATTTTACTTTCCAAAATGGAAAGTACTGACCACAGCCACGATATGTCGGAATCTGCGATAGGTAAGCTATTAACAGAAATAACACGCTCAACAAACCAATTAAAATTCAAATTTCAAAATACCGCAAGGCATTTTCGATTGTGCACTTTTCTATTTTGTTCTTGTATTGTAAGTAATAGTTGATATTTAATGATATAGTAGTAAATCTATTAAATATTGCGATTCAGCGTCCTGGCAACTATTAATTGATTGATTGCGGTTCATTTTAGGAGCATAGAAAAAATCACTTATTCCAAAAAAGAAAATGTTCGAAGTAATTCATATCACATGAACTACTTCGATACAAATTCCACATTCAATTTATTCAATTCATTTGTTAACTACAACATTTACTTTCTGATAAAATTAAATTTCTTTTTATTGATTTGGAATTGCCGGATAACCGCACCCCCTAAAATGACACGATTGAAAGATTTACAAAAAAAATCTTTGTATTTTTTACTCTCTTGTATTGATAACTGTAATTTAATTATCACATGACAAAGATGAGGTTTTTACTTTTTGAGCTTGTTACACAATTCTGTAAAAAAGTTACATTATTCATAGATACCCGCATGAAACAAACTGAAATCATCTACTATTAATTCATTTACTATTTACAATTTGGTCAATTATTTCCTGGAATAAGTGGTTCAACTGAATTGCATGGAAATGAAATAAATCACTTCACTACAAACTGAAGCCATTAAACGTATAGAATTTTTCAGACGAATAAAAAAACTTTTTTATAAACCTGCTATCTCATCCATTCAACGACTCTCCTTCTATTCCCTGGAAACCGGATAATCCGTATAACCTTCTTCACCCGGAGTATAAAACAGATCCATTTTCAGCACTTGCGATAATGGGATTTTCTTTTCCATTCTCGTAACCAGATCCGGATTATTGATAAACGGACGTCCAAATGCTATCAGATCTGCAAATCCACTTTCCACATCTGCCTCTGCTCTTTTAAAATCATATCCTCCCGACAGAATCAATGTGTTTTTAAACCGTGTACGAATGACCTTTTTAATTTCAAGGGGGACTTCAGGAGCACCCATTGCACTGTGATCCACAAGGTGAAGATACACGATACCCAGCTTATTCAATTCTTCTGAAAGATAGGTATACGTCTCATCTATTTCCGGGTAATGAGGCATATCGCCGTTTACTCCGTAAGGAGACAAGCGGATGCCTGTTCTATCCGCTCCGATTGATTCGGCTACTGCTGTCACGACTTCCAGCAAAAAACGACAGCGGTTTTCAATGCTTCCGCCATATTTATCCGTCCGGACATTGCTTACCGGTGAGATAAACTGTTCCAATAAATACCCATTCGCTCCATGAACCTCAACGCCATCAAAACCTGCATCTATAGCATGTTGAGCCGCAGCTGCAAATTCGGTAATCGTCAGCAGGATATCGTCATCATCCATTGCTTTTGGAATCGGGAAGTCCTGCATTTGTTTAGAATCTGTCCACATCTGACCGTTAGCCTGTATAGCCGAAGGTGCTATAATCTGAGCCCCTTCCGGTAAATTCAACGTATGACTGATCCTTCCGGTGTGCATCAGTTGCAGGAATATCTTCCCACCGTTCCGGTGAACAGCGGTTGTAACTAACTTCCAGCCTTCGACCTGCTCGATACTAAAGCAACCCGGGATGCGCGAATAGCCCAATCCGTTGGGCGAAGGGGATGTGCCTTCCGTAATGATTAACCCGGCAGTTGAACGCTGTTTATAGAATTCAGCCATTATTTTATTCGGGATATTCCCAATTGCCCGGCTTCGGGTCATGGGTGCCATAACAATCCGGTTGTTCAATTCGATCTCTCCCAACTTAGTCGGAGCAAATAATTTATATTCTTTCATAAGTTTTGTTTTTATTATTTTATTCTATAATAACAAGATTGGAAGTGCAAAGTTTTTAGATTAGCATTCAAAGACCCTATTGAAAGGTCAACATCACTCCTTTGGTAGTGTTAATTTTACAGAAACAAAGATAATTGCTTTTAAATCGTCTATTGTTACACATATTTGGCTAAAAGTTACATGATTCACACTTTTTTGGAACGATTATTCACTTACTTCAACATTTTACAGCAGAATAATCTGTGTTTTAAAAATGCTGGTTTTGTCGGTTTTCGATTGCTTATCTTCTCAATTGGTTCGTATCCGGTTTTTAATATTTTCTTAGTTTTATCTTACTTTACTTATGGATATATCTTAGATATCTCTTATCATATAAAAGTTAATAGATGTAAATTACATGGTTTGTAAATTCATAAGTAGTTGATAATAATACATAAAACAGGAAGCGAATGAAAGAAGAACAATAAGTCAGGAATCTGCGTATTTTCAGACAATCAGACAGCTGGTGAGTTGATTTTAGTGGATCGTAGTTATCCCGGTCATTAAGAGTCTTTTTGTTAAATACAAAAAAAATCAACTACTATTTCTGAATAATAGAGTACGGTTGAAAGGATGAAGCTAAATTTTCAAAAAGAGTAAGAAAGAGGGTATTGCAACTTTCTGACTGCAAAAAAAATAGTAAAACACCCCGAAAGAAAATATAAAAAAATAGTCTGCTAATGATTAAATATTTAGTTTAAAATCCGAATGTAAAATTTTAAATATGTATTTGACGTTTAGGTATAGGCGTTTAGACTATCCAAATTAATTGCCTCCAACCTTAAATACCTCTGACTATAAATAGTCTCCAACATTAAATAGTCTCCAACTTTAGTTGGAGGGTCAAATAGAACAATCAGAATATTGGCTTTAGCCGAAATGGAAATAACTAACATACAGAATTCAAGATGTTTTTTTTTTGGCTAAAGCCGTTTTGCACGGCTCATTTATAACTCCAGCTAAAGAGGCTGTGTAAAAAGGAATAACGTTGAATAAATTACTTACGAATTGAAAGTTCTGCTATTTATTAAATAAGGAGAATAAAGTTTGGTTTTGTGGGTGAATGGTTTTCTACTAAGGTTTAGCAATTGAAAATAAGGTTTTTAAAGAATAAAACCTTATTTTATTTTGTCAACCTCAGTAGAAATGAATCCTCACTATTTCTAAACCTTATTCCCTGATTTAAATGTTAAGTATCAATTTGTTAGTATTTGTTATTTAAAATTTTCTTTTTACACAGCCTCTAAAGTTGGAGTCTATTGAAAAAACATATAAAAAAAACACATTTAAAGCTGGAGTCTATTGAAGTAATAGATAAAAAAATGTATTTGTTGATTACTTCACCCTAATTTTAGTAGTCAGAATTGAGTTATGTATTCGCATTCATACGATTATCCCGGGAGGTTTAAGCGCGCATACCAATTGACTTTTAATACATATTTGATTGACTTACTAACAAATAAAAACATAACCATTTATTCTTGAAACTTTTTACTGCTTCTGCTGTTATATTTATTTAGTAAAGGAATATTTTGCAAATCATGGCAGACACTCCCGATCAGTAAATAGACCAATTGCCAGATCAAAGAAAAGTAGCAATCGGTAAACTGAGTAAATCAATTCCGTATCATTTTCCGTAGGGATATGCTAAAACGAGAAATGATGGCATATTGGGATCTGTAGTTCCACATTCCATTTTTCCCAAAGGACATCATACCGGTCGGAAATTAATAGTCATTGTTCATACCAATCAATTTAAACGATGAAAAGGCCCGAGAATGTTGACGAGTACATAGCCGGATTTCCCGGAGATAGTAAAGATAAGCTCGAACAGGTGCGTCAGTTGATCCGAAAAGAGGCACCACAATCTGAAGAATTGATCAGCTACGGAATGCCGGCTTTCAGAATGAACGGGAACATGGTATGGTTTGGGGCATATACAAATCATATCGGCTTTTATCCAAAAGTCGATGGAACAAATGCTTAAAAAAAAGAAATGTCGAAATATATGGGGACGAAAGGGTCTGTCCATTTTACATTAAATAAACCTCTGACCACAAAACTGATTACTGAAATGGTCCGGGTAAGGTTTTCCAAAAAACAGATACGTGGTAAACAGAATATGAAATAAATGATTTTATTAAACCAAAAAATCAGACTAAAAACATGGAAATCAATAAACAACCTACAATTGGAAATGGAAAAATCTGTTACGTAGAACTTCCTTCGAGAGATATTAAGGAGTCTTCAACGTTTTACAACAATGTTTTTGGTTGGAATATCAGAACAAGAGATGACGGTACGGTATCTTTTGATGATGGAGTTAATGAAGTCAGCGGTGCCTGGAGAATTGACCGGAAGCCGTCAACAGAGATTGGAATGTTAATACATATTCTGGTTGAAGACATTGAAGCAACCATCAAAGCAGTTATTAAATACGGAGGCAAGATCATTCAACCGGTTGGATTAGGAGGACCTGAACTTACCGCTAAATTCAGCGACCCCTCAGGAAATGTACTTGGATTGTTTCAACAGCAATAAATATTCGTTGAAAAAATGCAGCAATTTTTATAACTTTAAAAAATTAGCTGCCCAAATATTAGCTGCCCCAAGAAATACCGCCCCAAGCCCCTGAAGGGGATGTTAAGAGTGGGATACCTGAGTATTTCATAGGAAGTAGAGAAGTAAAGGGGATGTAAAGAGTGGGATTACTGAGGTCCAAAATCAGAAAAGAGGGATAACAAAACATCTCAAATATAAATGTCAATAAGTCCGCTAGGTAATGGAGATGTGAAGTTAATCACGTCTCCTAAACCAGAAGCTAGTTTCTATTATAAATGATTATACCTATACTTTGTTATAAATAATTCAAGTATCCCACTCTTCACATCTTCGTTAGCTAACGGACTTGGGGCGGCACTAGTGAAAATTAAAACCCCTTTATAATTTTCTCATGGTTTGGCACTGGTGAATACTTAAACAATCACTTTCTAATTGCAGGAGGGGCGGCACTAGTGAAGAAAATTGCATGCTCTTTATCATTGCACCATGGAGAGTTCGTTAATAGGCCCGTAAATACTCTACCCATATTCGCTTTTTTTAATAGTAAAACTCGAATAGTAAATAAATACTGACAATAAAATAGCTATGATTAGAAAACCGTATTTATCTTATATTCAAAACCTTATTTTTGTTTTCTCACCCTTAGTAGAAAAGACGACCCACACGATATTAACCTTATTAAAGAAGGATTAAAACAAGGTTTTTCTGTTTATAAACCGCCTCAAGATAAGCCGCCTCGAGTCCGTTAGCTAACGGACTTAGGGCGGCGTTAGTGAAGATTACAACAATCCCGTTATCATTGAAGCATGGAGAGTTTGTTAATAGGTCCGTAAATACTCTACCCTTATTCGCTTTTTTTAATAGTAAAACTCGAATAGTAAAATAAATACTGAAAACAAAATTGCAATGATTAGAAAACCGTATTTATCTTATATTCAAAACCTTATTTTTGTTTTCTCACCCTTAGTAGAAAGGACGACCCACACGATATTAACCTTATTAAAGAAGAATTAAAACAAGGTTTTTCTGTTTATAAACCGCCTCAAGATAAGCCGCCTCGAGAAATACTGCCACAAGAAATACCGCCCCAAGCCCCTGAAGGGGATGTTAAGAGTGGGATACCTGAGTATTTCATAGGAAGTAGAGAAGTAAAGGGGATGTAAAGAGTGGGATTACTGAG
>Ga0302209_10000936_pt1 | contig 13154 bp, 7 predicted proteins | sample II_Fen_E3_1_FD_194574 | JGI IMG/M metagenome (GOLD analysis project Ga0302209, IMG submission 194574) | Peat permafrost microbial communities from Stordalen Mire near Abisko, Sweden - II_Fen_E3_1 | ecosystem: Environmental > Terrestrial > Soil > Wetlands > Permafrost | place: Sweden: Abisko...
ATATATCTGTGAAAAATCCATCTAACTCATTCTGTATCATGCTTTAAAGATACAAAATAAACTCCAATAACACAAACATAATCAACTATATTTCAATATATTATCAACAAAAATACGACTATTTGTATACAACTAAAACACCTTCTTTTCTACTCTCTATATGTTAATATAATTGTGTATAAAAAGTAGGTTTCCTAACGAGGGGTAGTTGGTCTTTCGTTTCCAAACGTAGATTGTATTTAATTAATTGCTTTTCTTATCGTTACAAACGATCAGCCACTCCTCCCCCTCGTTTCCTAACGAGGGGGTAGTTGGTCTTTCGTTTCCAAACGTAGATTGCATTTATTTTTGCATTTCTTATCATTACAAACGATTAGCCACTCCTCCCCCTCGTTTCCTAACGAGGGGGAGTTGGTCTTTCGTTTCCAAACGTAGATTGTATTTAATTAATTGCTTTTCTTATCGTTACAAACGATTAGCCACTAACCCCCTCGTTAGGAAACGAGGGGGAGAAGGTGAATTTAAATCATATCGATTTCAATCAATGAATTGAGAGAAGCATAATTTCGTGCAGAACTAAAAAGATAATCTTCTTCTTTCTCAACAATCATTCTTCTGACAGGATTTTGATGTAAATAGGCAATACGTTGATCCAATAAAAAATTACTGTCTAATAAAACAGGATGATTCGTATCCTGCCAAAAACGGTATTTTGTAATTCTGTTATCGTATTTACCGGCATATTCAAAACGATATAACATCCAGTCCTTTTTACTTTCAGGTATCTCCTGGATAGCAGCCAATGTTTTCTTTGCAGTAAATTGTTTAAAATCACGGATAAAATCTGTCATTCTAAACGGTGCTTCAGTCTGGCAAACAAGATGCAAATGATTAGTCATTAAGCACCATGCATAAAGTTTTAATCCTTTATTCGTCCTGCAATAGGTCAATGCTTCCGGAATAATATGATTATAAACCGGTCGGGTGAAAACATCTACCCAATCTGTCACAGTGAAAGTAAGGAAATAAACAGCATGCTGATCTTCAATTGTATAATTTTCAGATGACATAGTGTTATAATTTTTAGTTGTGTTTCTTTTTCGAAGTTCACTCCTCCACTCCTCCCCCTCGTTTCCTAACGAGGGGGCAGTTGGTCTTTCGTTTCCAAACGTAGAATGTATTTAATTATTTGCTTTTTTTATCGTTACAAACGACTAGCCAATAACCCCCTCGTTAGGAAACGAGGGGGAGGTAGGGGAGCTTGTTCTTGTCACTTTAAGCATTCACTCATTTATAATCTAAAATTAAAATTCTTATTTTTCCAAGCCTCAAAATTACAAACTTCTATTAACATTACCAACCATTTGAGTGACTTTTTTTATACATATTTACAAAACGAATATTTACGGGCATTTCGGGATATTAAAATGCTCCGGCAAGGGTTCGGGTATTTTACATCAAGTTGGTCAGAGCATTAAAGAACCCAGCAGTTACTTCATCGCTCCTGTTATGTTAAGGATTTCAGCAGTCTAATTAACTTAATCCGCAAAATCTTAAGGAAGGCATTCTTCATTTCCGGAACGGATGTTGGAAGAGACTATACGTAGCAATTCCGGCATTCCAAATTGGAACCCTTTGTAATTGCAAAGAGGAATGAGAAGACTTGCCGGTGGGAATTCTTCATCGGAAGGGCATTATCCTGAAAATTAAAACCCAGGCTCACTAATAACCGGTTTACAGACTACAAACTACCAATCGCTTTACCTATACCATCCGTCCGCATTATGTTCGCATCCGGTTCACTAAAAAATAATAAAATAATAATTTCAAATGAATACGAAACCAATTAATAAACAATATCTATATAAAAATAGCTTTTTAATTGCTTACTTATTGTTTATTTATTGATTATATATTGATTATATCGAAACCGGAAGCGAATGGAAAGCAAATGGATGGTGGAGCAAAAGCGAACCACTAAAGAAAACGATAGAACATAAAAGGAATTCATAAACCACAATAATGTACAATAGAGACACAGAAGAAAATTCAAGAACCACAATAGGATACAATAGAAATTCAAAAGAAATTCATAAACCACAATAGAACACAATAGTGCAAAATAGAAACACAAAATAAATTCATGATCCACAATAGGATACAGTAGAAATACAAAAGAAATTCATGAACTACAATAGAACACATTAGAACACAATAGAAATACAAAAGAAATTCATGAACCACAATAGAACACATTAGAACACAATAGGAATACAAAAGAAATTCATGAACCACAATAGTTAGAACACAATAGAAACACAACACTAGAGGATACAATAGAGAAAAAAACAATAACTTAAATCACCCACACTAGTTCCCAAATAGAATATTTCGTTCAGGAATCTTATTAAGTTTGGAATCTAGAATTACCGTTAAATAGTTGATAATTATGTCCTTTCTTGTTTTTTGTATTCTGTAACGATTGTGGTTAAATAGTTGATATTATATTTTTCTATTGTGTACTCTTGTGTGTATTGTGTTTATTGATATTGTGTTCTCTATTGTGTACTCTTGTGTGTATTGTGTTTATTGATATTGTGTTCTCTATTGTGTCCTCTTGTGTTCTATTGTGGTTCATAATTTTGTTTGTCTTTTGTTCATGCATCCGGTTTCTTGTGTCTTTGTTCTTTGTTCTTTGTTCTTTGTTCTAGTATCTATTGTGGTTCATAATATTTGTTTGTCTTTTGTTCATGCATCCGGTTTCTTGAGTCTTTGTTCTTTGTTCTTTGTTCTTTGTTCTAGTGTCTTGGCTCTAGCATCCTGGCTCTATTTCTCAATCATAATATTTGAACTTTCCATTAAACCTTCTGTTTCATCAATGGTCTAACATTTCAAATTAATTTTCAGTATCCTTTCATTGTATAACTTAAATATTTATTCAAATGAAAAAGTATGTTGTCATTATTTTGTGGTTATTATCCACCTATCCTCTATTTGCAGCCTCTTTGATAAAAGGAAAAATCAGTGATTCCGAAACCAAAACACCTGTCCAGTATGTCGATGTGGCCTTATTTAAGCAAGGCTCCAAAAACCTGATTGCCGGAGCGGTAACCGATTCACTGGGTGTTTTTACGTTTCCGTCGGTAGAGGATGGAAAATACACACTCCGCATTACCTTTATCGAATATACTCCTGTTAATAAAGTCATAACAGTCAGTGGATCGACGGTCGATCTGGGAATAATACTCTTGCAGGGTACGACCCGTAAACTGGGGGAAGTGGAAGTGATTGGGAAAACACCGCAGGTACGTTTCGAGGCGGACAAAAAAGTATTCAGTGTGGATCAGAACATTTCGGCAGCCGGAGGCTCGGCATCGGATATACTGAAAAATATCCCATCAGTGGATGTGGATACCCAGGGAAATATCTCCCTGCGAAACAATTCAAATGTGGAAGTCTGGATTGATGGAAAAGCTTCGGGACTGACCGCCGACAACAGAGCCCAGGTGCTGGAACAGATGCCCGCCGAAAGCATTGAATCTGTGGAGATAATGACCAATCCATCCGCCAAATACAATCCGGAAGGCTCGGCAGGAATCATCAACCTGGTAATGAAGAAAAATCATAAGGCAGGATATTACGGGAATGTCTCCGCCGGGTTATTCTACCCACTGGGTGGTACGTTGGGAGAATCATTGGGGGCCGGCATTAATTATACCAGCAGCAAAGTAGACGCCTACCTCAATCTGGGCTATCGTGCCATGAATTTCCATGGTGGCGGGTATAATGACCGGACTTCTACGACTGGGGGTACTACTACATTATTGAATCAAAACAACTCGATGGACAATGCATTCTCAGGACTTTTTACCCGGGCCGGCATCACGTATCATTTGGACACAAAAAACAGTCTCGGTATTTCCGGCTTTGGACTGGCAGGAAGCGGGAATACTTCGAATGATATTAATTATTTACTGACAAATCAAACCTCCCTTCCACCTTCAATAGTAAGGGATTACAGTCAGAATAATACCGGTACATCCACCCGTCCGAGTTTAAACTTGAATATGGATTACGAACATAATTTTAATAAAGGGTCGAACCTGTTGGCAAATCTAAGCTATTCATCACACAACCGGAGCAGTGATAATTCCTACGTCCAAACGAATGCAGGTTCGGATCTTCCACAATCAGAGATAGCACAAAATTCAGACAACAATACGAAGAACGGTGAATTCAAACTGGATTATACCAATAAATTAAATGAGAACAGCAAGCTGGAAGCCGGATGGCAGAGCGATGTCAGTAATACGACGACTTCCTCCTCCGGGTACGACAACCTGCATGGAGCTACCATCTCCACCTATTACGACAATTTTAATTACGATGAACAGATTCATGCCGCTTACCTGACGTATGGCACTAAATTCGGACCGCTGAGTGTTCAGGGTGGGCTACGGGCAGAATCCATGTGGAAAAAATCGACCAACACGACCTCTATTGGCGTACAATCCATTGCTCCAAAGACCTATTTCGAGGTATACCCCAGTGCCTATCTGACTTACTCGCTACCCAACGACAACGAACTGCAGCTAAATTATTCGCGAAGGGTGAATCGTCCAAGGGGGCAACAGATTAATCCTTTTCGCAATTATTCCGATTCGACCCGTATTACGTATGGTAACCCTGATCTGGATCCCGAGTTTACTTCGTCGGTAGAATTTAATTACATAAAAACATGGGGAGCACAAACCCTGTCCGCATCGCTCTATTATCATTCAACAAATAACGTGATCGAAAATGTTCAGTTTTTACACGACGGGGTTCTGGAAAGCACCTTTCTGAATGTGGCAAATTCTCATAATACAGGGTTGGAACTGATATCAAAAAACAGCATTTCCCGATTCCTGAATCTGACCACTTCGTTGAATATGTATAACAGTGTTCTGAATTCGGCGGTCTATACCAATCCATATGATGCGACCATTACCACTACCACTCCCGGTCAGAACAACTTTTCATGGACAGCTTCAGAATTGCTGAATTTTACGGTGAGCAAAACATTGTCCGGGCAAATTACAGCACGATACTCCTCCCCTCAGATCATTTCCCAGGGACTTAAACAAGAGAAGTATTCCGTAGATCTCGGGGTACGGCAGACATTCATGGACAGAAAGTTAAGCGTCAACCTGAATGTGAGGGATCTGCTGAATTCAAACAAGGACAGAAGTACAACGTCCGGAGCAGGGTTTAATCAAACCTCGGAATCGTATTTTAATTCGCGAATGGTGAGCCTGTCGGTAAGTTATAACTTCGGGAATTCCAAACCAAAGAAAGCGGATTTGAAAAAGAGACAGGAGAATCAGGATTCAGAGATGGAAGACATGGGACAATAGAATACAAAAAAATGGAAATACAGTAACCACAGTAGACACAATAGGTCACAAAAAAATAAAATAAAAAGAACACAAAAAAGGACAACAATACTAAAACAAAAAGATAGTAACCACAGTAGACACAATAGGGCACAAAAAATAGAATAAAAAGAACATAAAAGGAACAACAGAATTTAAGAGAAATTCTATAACCACAGTAGACACAACACAAAAAATAAGAAAAGAAACAACAGACAACTATTTATCGATTTTTAAGATTTCAAGCATACTAAATTACTGAACGTATAATTTCTTTGTTGAACGATTGTCTCTAATGAGGGTGTGTAAAAATAATATTTTAAATAAATACGATCAAATTGAAACTCAATATTAAAATCAGGTAATAAGGTTTAGAAATAGAGTGCATTCTCTTCTATTGAGGTTGACAAATAGAAACAAGGTTTAATTCTTTAAAAACCTTATTTTCAAGTATTAAACATTAGTAGAAAATCAATCACCCACTAAGACCGAACTTATTCACCTTATTTTATAAACAGGTTAACTTTCAAATCGTAAGTAATTCATTCAACTTTATATATTTTGCAAAACCACTATTATGATTATTATTTAAACGGTTAAGTAGATTTTAACAACAAATTTTTATCATTATGGAAAAAACAAGAGTCCACCATTCCCTACTTCAAATTATATATTTGATTATCATTTCAATCCTGTTTATATTTATAATATATACTCCTACCTTCATTGAAGGTCCTCTACATATTACAAAAAAACTGATTCTGGAAGAAGAAACTATCGAAGGCATCCTTATTGGCATTCTGTTTATATTAAGCATTTTAATTTTAAGTTTCTATAAGCGGGAAGTGGATAAGAAAAAAGAACAAATTCAAAGTATTAAGAATGATAAAATGAAGGTAGAGGAAAGGCTTCTTGCTTCGGATCAATATATAGGAATGGTAAATGTCCAGATTCAGGATATTAAAACAATTTTCAACAACATAGAGAATTATCCAAAAACAAAAACCGATTTAAAAAACACATATGCTTTATTTGGTAAGCGCATCCTTGGAATAACAAATTCAAAATGGGCGTTAATCCGAATCATCGACAGTACGACTCAACGAACAATCAGCGAACATTTTGAGTCTAAAATCGAATTGACATCCGGGTATCCTCATGTGAGTAATAAAACAATTCTGGAAGAAAAGCAACTAGTATCACACATTTCTGTGATTTCCGATCCGAAAGACCTGGACATACTCGTTTTTTGCATTCTATCGGTTGATAAAATAAGCAATAATCAGCGTTTATTTGTTCAGGCAATTATTAATGAGATCACAAAGCTGTATATAATCACCAACTCCACCTTTAATAAAAAGGTAAATAAAATTTTTATTGATACCGAATTAAATAAAGCAGAAGAACTGATCTAAAGGATCGGCTGCCGGAACAGGACATAAAAAAAAGAATAGCCACACCGGGTATTATTAATTGTTCATCATTAATTATTAATTACTTACGGTTGCCTTTTTATTTTGTATAGTAGAATTAACTTTAGTTTAAATAAAAATTCGAACAATCATTTAGTCTTATCCGTTTAACGCAGACCCGTTATTTTTTTTCAATTTATGGCTTCAATTTTTCTTCAATATTTATTTTAGAATATTTATTATCGTAAAAGTAAATCATAATCTAATGGAAAACACAAAAGTTCACTTCGCCTATCTTCAAATTGTTTATCTGACTATCCTGACAGTTTTATTTTTATTTATTATCTATCCACCCTCCTTCGTTGAAGGACCCGTTAATTTAAAAAAACTAATTCCGGAAAAAGAGACTATCGAAGTCATCCTTACCAGTATCCTGTTTCTTTTAAGCATTTTTATAATGCGTTTTTATAAGCGGGAAGTCGATAAGAACAGAGAACAAATCCAACGTATTAAAAATGACAAAATGAGAGTAGAGGAAAGACTCCTTGAATCCGACCAATATATTGGGTTGGTAAATGTCCGGATTCAGGATATCAAGTCCATCTTTTACAGCTTTGAAAATTACCCAAAAACAAAAGCCGAATTAAAAAACACGTTTGTTTTTTTAGGAAAACGCATTCTTAGAATTACAAATTCAAATTGGGTATTAATCAGAATAATCGACAAAAGTACTCAAAAAACGATCAGCGAACATTTTGAGTCGAAAGGTGAACAGACATCCGGTTATCCACATGTGAGTAATAAAACTATTATTGAAGAAAAACAACTGGTATCGAATATCTCTGTAATTTGCAATCCGAAGAACTTAGACATACTCGTTTCGTGTACACTATCGGTTGATAAAATAAGCAACAATGAGCGTATATTTGTTCAGGCCATCGCAAATGAAATCGCCAAACAATATATCATTAGCAACTCCACCTATAACACAGATGCAAATAAAATTATTGTTAGCCATTTGCCAAATGATACAGAAAAGCGGATCAAAAGGATTAGTTACCAGAATTTATTGTAAAAAGTATTCTGGTGGTACAGGTGGCGGTAAAACTGGGATTTAAAACAACATAAAGCTGATTTTAAAAAGAGACTCGATACACAGGATTGAGTTCAGGATGATTTTTGGACAACAGACAATTCTTAAAACAAATACATAACCACATTAGGACTCAAAAAAAGGACACAATATCAAACACACAAAAACATTATAAAGTCTCAAATCAAATACTTAACCACAATAGACACAATAGGACACAATATTAAACACACAAAATCATTTGAAAAGGTACAAAATCAAATACTTAAACACATTAGATACAATTTCTCGGGAATAATATATATTTCTTATTGTAGATTATAGTGAGCGAATATTTTTAAAATCCATCGGGTAATTCTTTAAACTTTTGAGTGACAAATGTTTTTTGACCATTTTTAAAAATATTGGTTTTATTAAAGTTTATCAGAATCCCTTTTGGTTTACCCATTAAATTCAAATGACTGATTATTTGAGCTGAATTTAAAGGTATAAAAGCTTCAACTGCTTTCAATTCAACAATGATAATATCTTCGACAAGTAAATCTAATCTTAGATTAATAACCAGATAGTGCCCTTTATATAAAATTTGAATATCAATTTGAGACCGAACTTCCAATCCTCTTGCTTCTAACTCAAAGATTAGACATTTTTCATAAACCAACTCCAATAACCCCGGTCCTAAAACTCTATGTACTTCAATAGCACAACTTAAAATTTCGTAACAAAGTTTGTTTATCTCATTTTTCGTAGTATACATATATAACTGTTTTAAAAGTTTTATTACGTATTGCGATGAAAATTTATTATTCAATTATTTATTTTGTGTCCTTTTGTATCCTCGTTCTATTTTAATTTATGAATTTATTTTGTGTTTCTATAGTGTCCTCGAGTGTACTATTGTGATTCATGATTTTCTTTTGTATTTCTATTGTTTTTCTATAGTGCACTATTATGGTTCATGAATTTCTATTGTATTTCTATTGTGTATTGTGATCTATTGTGGTTCAATAATTTCTTTATATTTCTATTTTGTCCTATTGTGGTTCATGAATTTCTATTGTGTTTCTATTGTCCACTATTGTGATCTATTGTGGTTCAATAATTTCCTTATATTTCTATTTTGTCCTATTGTGGTTCATGAATTTCTATTGTGTTTCTATTGTGCACTATTGTGATCTATTGTGGTTCATGAATTTCTTTATATTTCTATTTTGTCCTATTGTGGTTCATGAATTTCTATTGTATTTCTATTGTGCACTATTGTGATCTATTGTGGTTCAATAATTTCCTTATATTTCTATTTTGTCCTATTATGGTTCATGAATTTCTATTTTATTTCTATTGTGCACTATTGTGATCTATTGTGGTTCAATAATTTCTTTATATTTCTATTTTGTCCTATTGTGGTTCATGAATTTCTATTGTGCATTATTGTGGCTATGTATTTTATATTGTGTTTTTTATAATGTGGTTATGTGTTTTATATTGTTTTGCCTTTGAATTTTGTGGTTTGAAATTTTAACCTTATCATTCCTGCACCCTTCTCCTGAATTCAGCACAGATCAGGGCAGTAGCTACTCCCACGTTCAACGATTCGGAGGTAAGCTGACCAACAGGATAATTCGGAATCAAGAGCCGGTCGGTGACAAGACTTTCTATTTCATTAGAAATCCCGTTTCCTTCGTTTCCCATAACAATGATTCCATGTGGTGACAACGATTTGTTATAAACATTCTCCCCGTCCATAAATGTACCGTAAACAGGCACATTTAAAGGGCATGCTTTGAGGAACTTCTCCAGGACGACCGAATGCACCCTGACCCTTGCCAATGCACCCATAGTGGCCTGTATCGTTTTTGGATTATATACATCGGCTGTATGTTCCGAACAAAACACATCGGTGATACCAAACCAGTCGGCTATACGGATAATGGTTCCCAGATTACCGGGGTCCTGTATATCGTCTAAGGCCAGCGTAAGCTTTTGAAGTAAATATTCAGGTTTCCAGGTATCATCCCGTTTTTTAAAAACTGCCAATACACCTTGCGGACTCTTTTGATTCGAGATTTTTGAGAACTCTCGGGCTTCTATTTCAATTATTTCTGTTGCAGACACACCTTTATTTTCTGACAGCCAATCATGTGTGCCAACCAGGATGGAGCATTGAAAAACCGATAACAAGTCGAGGACGAGTTTAGTCCCTTCGGCAATAAATAGTCCTGTTTCATCACGAAATTTCTTTTGCTCGAGGCTCTTAATCAGTTTAATTTTGCTTAGTGAAATCATGGTTGTTTCCGGTTTTAGCTGATTCCTTTAAAACCAGAATGCTGCATTGTCCTCTTTGAGGTTGGAATACTGCATTTTAGCAATCAATTTCAAGCTATTATTGCTCAAAAATGTTTTAAAAAGGTTCAAAAATTATGACACAAAGCTAACAAAGAAAACTTTAAAAAGCTATATTTGCAATTTATTTTTTAATTCTTTTTTTTTACAATAAATATGAAGATCCGGATTTTTAGTTTTCTATTGGTGTTAATTTTATTGCTTTCTGCCTGTAAAAGCACAAAGTATGTACCCGATGGAGAATATCTGCTGGATAAAGTAAACATCAAATCGGATAATGCTGATGTAAAACACGATGCACTGAAGGATTATCTGCGGCAAACACCAAATGCAGCTGTTTTTGGACTTTTCAGAATGCAGTTGGGCGTTTATAACCTATCCGGGAAAGACACAGCAAAGTGGGTAAATAAAATGCTTAAACGCATCGGTGATCCTCCGGTCATTTACAATCCTTCTTTAACAGCCCTCTCGGTACAACAACTCCAGCGACAACTTGAAAACAAAGGTTACATCAATGGAAAAGTTCAAAGCATACTCACCAAAAAAGGAAAGAAAGCGTCAGTAGAGTACACCATCAATGCACAGACTCCGTACAGATTACGTAACTACATTGTCAATATCAATAATACTGAATTAACCAAAATTGCACTGGATACTGCCAGATCGTTGATTCGTCCCAATATGCTGTTTGATATAGACGTTATGAATGCCGAGCGTGACCGGATTGCTACCCGGTTCAGGCAAGAGGGTTATTATAATTTCAATAAGGATTTTCTGAATTACACGGTCGACAGTACTCTGAACATCCATAAGATTGATGCGTCCCTCGAACTGAGAGATTACTTAAGCCGACCGGGTGATTCTACAAACAAAGTGATTTTTAAGCAATTCACCATCCGGAAAGTGATTTTTTATACCAATTCGGATGTCAATTTAACCAGCGACATAACAAATAATGAAAAACTGGACACTGTAAAATTCAGGGATTTCATATTAGTGACTCCTAAAAAGCTGATTCTAAAACTGGACGCTTTAGTCCAGAATACCTTTATAAACCCCAAGTCGTTATACAGCGATGAAGCAGTAGAACGAACCTATTCGGCATTAAATTCACTGGGGCCAATTAAGTATGTCAATATCAGCTTTAAAGAAACAGGGACGAACTTACTGGATTGCTACGTCATCATTATTCCGGCTAAGACAGTTTCACTCTCCTCCGAGCTAGAAGCAACGTACACGGCGGGTTATTGGGGAGTGGCAGGAAATGTGAATGTTGCAAACCGGAACATATTCAAGGGGGCTGAAACATTGTCATTGCTGGCAAGGGGTGCATTTGAATGGCAGGATGGTGTATGGGCCCAGGAATATGGCGGACAGGTAGGGCTTAAATTCCCAAGGTTTATGTTGCCATTCGGGAGTTTCGATTTTAAAAGGAATATCCATGCCAATACTGAGTTTACCAGTGCATTCACTTATCAGTTTCGTCCGGGAGAATTTACAACCACCAATGTAGGTGCCGGAATTAATTATACCTGGAACAGAAAAAAGTTTCAGCACATGCTCCAATTGTTTGATTTAAGTTATGTCCAGTTTCACATCAACCAGGCTTTTGCAGATAGTTTTCTGAATCCGGTAAAACCGATATTTAATCCGTATAATTACCAGGATCATTTTATCATGCGCATTGGTTATGCCGGGTCATTTACAACATTTCATGCGAATCGTCCTATGCAGAATTACTCACTGGCACGGTACTCCATTGAGACGGCCGGTAATTTTTTGTACGGATTAAGCCATATGTTGGGAAGTACTCCCGATTCTACCGGTGCCTATCAGCTTTTTAAAATCAGATATGCCCAATATGTCAAGGGCGAGTTGAACTTTACCCATCATCAGATATTTGATAAAGACAATAGGTTCGTCTATCATTTTGACGTAGGAATTGGTGTACCCTATGGAAACGGGGAAGTAATTCCTTTTGAGAAACGGTTTTACAGTGGTGGTGCCAATAGTGTCAGAGGGTGGAGCGAAAGCACCCTGGGGCCTGGTGTGTACCATCGGATCACAACTTTACCAAGGGACTTCAACCAGGTAGGTGATATAAAGCTCGATATGAATATGGAATACCGTACTAAAATGTTCTGGCTGCTGGAAGGTGCATTATTCCTGGATGCAGGAAATATATGGACGATTAAGAAATACGAGACACAACCGTTGGGAGAATTTAAATTTGATACTTTTATGAGTCAGATTGCTTTTGCCTATGGGTTAGGATTACGATTTGACTTTTCATTCTTTATTGCCAGGTTAGATTTGGGTATGAAACTTTTTAACCCGGTGTTAACTCATCGTGAACAGTGGCGTATCAATCCCGGCTGGGATGATATGGCTATACACTTTGCTATAGGATATCCGTTTTGATGTGATGATGTGATGATGTGATGATGTGATGATGTGATGATGTGATGATGTGGTAATGAGACGATATGGCGATTGGGTGATTAGTAGTCAATTAATATAAAAAAAAGGAAATAAGATTAGAGATCCTTTTATCCTTTTCTGCTAAGGTTGGCAAATAAGAATAAAATTTTATAGGTATAGTCGCTTAGACTGCCCGACTCAATTGCACTAAATCAATTGCCTCCAGCTTTAGAGGCTGTGTAAAAATTAAAAAAATATAAGTTCTTTGAAATGATGTATAAATGGAATAAAATGATTACCTTCATAGCTCATAAAAACATGATTATGAGTTACATACTACAAAATTCGAGACTTCAATTAATGATGCCCAGTCTAATTGATGACTACGTTACATTAGACAATCCTGTTCGAATTATTGATGCTTTCGTGGATAAAATTGTCCAAATTCAACCTGAGTTGCTTACAGGCAAA
>Ga0302209_10000947_pt1 | contig 13056 bp, 9 predicted proteins | sample II_Fen_E3_1_FD_194574 | JGI IMG/M metagenome (GOLD analysis project Ga0302209, IMG submission 194574) | Peat permafrost microbial communities from Stordalen Mire near Abisko, Sweden - II_Fen_E3_1 | ecosystem: Environmental > Terrestrial > Soil > Wetlands > Permafrost | place: Sweden: Abisko...
TAATTTCTTCATTTCTATTTTCTATTTTAAAATGGATTCACAAATCTAAAACTAAATTATTTTTTTAAGGAGTGATGCCTGTCAAATACAGAACTTACTAATAATTGGTTTTGCTATAAGTCGTAACATACTGAAATACAATGTTTAAATTTGAATTACACTGACTATTAATATAATAATCAACATATAAGTTCAATTCATTTCATTTATTTCTACTATTTTCCCTTGGATAAATGACGGTAATCTGCTTAAATAAATAAAAAAAAAAGAATTATTCTTTGCTTATTTTAAACTTTTCTAAGAATAATTTGTTACATATTCGTTTAATATACTTATTTTTAATCTCATTTATTTTATATTATGAACATTTACGTAGGTAACTTAAGTTACAAAGTTCGGGAAAATGACCTTCAAGGAGTCATTGAAGAGTATGGTCAAGTTGATTCTTGCAAAATTATTAAGGATCGCGAAACCGGAAAGTCTAAAGGATTTGCATTTGTAGAAATGGCTGATGATGCTGCTGCTGCAAAAGCTATTGAAGAATTAAACGGAGCTGAATTTGATGGCCGTGCTATGGTTTTCAAACAAGCAACTCCTAAAAACTAATTTCTAGTTTTTACCACATGAAATACTTCTGTTATCGAATGATAGCAGGAGTTTTTTTATTTTATGATATCCCGTTTTTGCAAAGTAAACCGGGAGTTTTAAATTTATAGCAATGCGCCGAATAATGCAATCCTTTTTAAATTGCAGTCATTTTGAAGTATGAAACTTGAAATAGCAGAATAAAGCAGATATAATTGCCAGAATGTCAGAACATAAAAAAAAAGAATTATTGCACTTTTTTTTTAATCATTCATTTCTCGCCTCATTGATTTCTTTCTATTTTTCTCAATCTAACCTGTTTAAATATCTACACCGTTCACGCTCATCATAAAAAAAAATTAATGGGGGAATAAATTGTTTATTTATTGATTGGTCGTAACTGTAATAATTGTTTTGCACAAAAAAAAACATAATGCAAATTACATCATGTTTTTTTATTGTAGCATCCAATCATACATTTATTAATCTAAAACGGCAAAGGAAATTATATCAATTTATAATTCATTGGTTATTTTGATTGTGCCAACAAACGATCGACAGGTCTGCTCATTTGATTTAAAATAAACTGCGGCGCAATACGACTCATGAATTTCAACAGATTCGATTGTCCCGGACGGATTTCAAACGTATCATTATTGAACCCTTTTATAGCAACTTCAATCAGTTTAGCGGTTTCCATAACTTGCGTTCCCTTCATGTCATCAGGTGAAAATGCATTTTGCAAATCGGTATTGGTTAGTGGTGGTGCCAGTTCAAATACTTTAATATTCGAATTCTTCAACTGAATGCGCAATGTCTGGGTATAGAAATGCACACCTGCTTTTGTAGCACTATATACAGGTGAAATAGGAAAAGGGACAAAAGCCAGTCCTGATGAAACATTCATGATTGCAGCATGTTGTTGTAATTTCAAAAGTGGAAGGAATTGATTCACCATACGTATAGGACCAGAAAGATTAATGGCTATTTCCTGATTGATATTTTCAAGATCCATGGAAGTGTCGTTCAGATTAAGTTTTCTCATGATCCCTGCATTATTGATTAATACATTAAGTTTCGGAAATTGTTTTGATACGATTTCATACAAACTTTTTATATCAACGGGTTTACCTGCATCACTTTGGATGATATTTAGTTTAGGATATTTTTTCTTAACTTCATTCAGTCTGTTCAGATTCCTTCCGGTTATAATGACAGTATTTCCAAGCTTAAGAAATTGGGTAGCAAGTTCTAAACCTATTCCATTGGATCCGCCGGTTATGAGAATAGTATTTTCAGTAAGTTTCATGATCTGAAGTTTTAGAAATTTATACGTTGATTGTTTTGAATACACTAATATTCACTATGTAACAATCCAGTCGAAACAAAGTTTAAAACAAACGTATTCCGGCTACGAAATTTCCTTTTATTGTAGGAGAGTTCACTGATCAGTTTATTTATCTTCCTCTTCTTCGGTTTTTGACTTGTCGTCAATATCTGTTTCATTTAATGACTTTATTACTTCTTCTTTGTCTTTCTCATTGCGTACAATCAGATAAATAATAAGAACAATAATACTAACCAATACAATACCAATGATCATCCATTTTATTTCCATAGCATTAAGTTTAAAAAGTTGATTGCTAATATGAATTACTTTGTAATACGGAATATTTAGTAATTAATTGATAATTAATAATGAACAATTAGTAATTGCCAGGATACTGAAATATACGCTTTTGTAGATTAACAAATAAATCAATTAATTACTTCTTTAAAACATGAATATTTCTTCTTTTGTTGTTTCAGTATTGTATATTTTTACGGCACTTTTCAGTAAACCTGGACCTGTTACATTCCGGGATTTCTGTGCTTCATCCTGACTTAAAAAAATTTTCTGAAGTTTTAGGTTACCTATTTGCAAACCAGACAGTATAATCGTTTATAGTCTGATAATTCGCTGATTTTTTATCCGTAACTTCCAGATCACAAAGCGGAAAATCATAATTAACTCCGGCAATTGAAATTGCTGCCAATATACCAAACCTGTCATCTACTCCCGAAAGACTGGAAATCTCAACAGTTGTTCCTTCTTTTATCTGTTCGTTTTCTTCAGACTCTGATACTTCTGCCTTGCATGGTAAAGTCAGGCTCCTTTCAAAATGACGTAACCAATTCTCGAAACACTTCTTTTCATCATTCCTGTCAGTACCTTCAAGCGCCGCAGCAATCCGTAAACCATCTTCTCCCAGATAACTCCAGTAGTATTTTTCAGAAAGCGCTTCCTGCATTTTTTTTACATCTTCTAAAGTATCCCGTGATACAGAAACTTCAATATCTGATTCAAACAATACCATCATATCCCAACCAAGAGCTTCTATTTCAGATTGAATAATATAATCCGGTGGGATCTGTTGCAAAGTAATCCCATCCCACTGTATATTCAACAACGTACCTTCGTCAGTTGACAACGTATCTATTTCCACAACCCTACCTTGCCAACCACCTATTTCAAATTTCTCGGTATCCGGTTCCAATACCCCGGCTTTTACTTTCACACTATCCCCTATTTTCATAATATTTGTTTAATTTTAAATCTATATTTATATATCAAAGCAATTGCCATAAAGGGTTACAGAAACAGACTGAAAACAAGTACAATTAATAGATTTACTAGTTTCACTCATTACTTATATCTGAAGTCCCAACTGATTTTTCAACAGGAATTTTAAACTATCATTTAAATTTATTCTTCGGAAAATTCTTACCGGGTAAAAAAAATCGCCTGTTACTTTCCTTTACTTAGGTCTTACAAAGTTACATAAACTTTATTGTTTGAATAAATGCCTCTGACTTTTCTTATCACAAAAAAAAATGTCCGTGTAACTAAATATAGCTACATAGACATTTTTATAATTTTTAAGGATCGATTATTTATTGCTGATGGTATCAGTCGGCGTCGGTTGTTGAACAGCCGATTCGATAGCTTTGTCAGTAGCTTGTTTTTGATCCTCTAAACTCTGATTGCTTTTTAATTGCTCAATCGTGTTGCGCAGGTTTTCGCGTTGACTGTTATATTGATCTACATAGCCTTTGTTTGTAGTAGGATCGTAAAGCCAGTTAATAGAATTGATTTTTAATAATGCATCATCGTATTTCTTATCATTTACTTCCTCATTCACTTCATTAATGATGATATCTAATCTTGATTTCTCTTCATTGATTGATTGCTCGGTTTTATCCAGGCTTGTTTGAGAAGTCTTATTTGTCATAAAAAAGACAGCAGCTCCCACCAGCACGACTGCCAGGATAATCAAAAGAATACCTGTAGTAGACGATTTCTTCTTTTCAGGTTCAACATAAGGTTGACGTGGAGTGTCTGTTACGATTGGGGCATGATATACAGGTATAGGTTCGGTGATAACAGCTTTCGTTGGTGCATTCGGTACTTCCGATGGTTGTACAGGTGCTGCGGGTGTCTCTTTTTCCGGTACTGCTGGTGGCACTATCGGTTGTTCATTTGCTGTTTCAGCAGCAGTTTCAGTTACTTTTGGCTTTTCTGTTGATGCCGGCTCAAGAGGTGTTTCTGTAGAGGATGTAGTCATTGTTTGTATTTTAGAGGGTTGATATACATGTGAAGCAGCATTCATGTGAGATACTGCTTGTTGTTGATTATCTTTTAAAAGCTGATCCGATGAATCTTCCGGTACAGTTTTTTTCATTTTATAGTATTTCAGCGTAAAAACAATAAATGCCAGGGTGGCAAAAATAAAGAGATAAATTCCAAATTTAGGCTCCACTATACTTCTAGAAGTTACATCCCCGTAATTACCACTATCGTGAGTTCCTTTTCCAAACCATTCGTGTAGGTAACCATATCCATTAGTAAAATTCACAATTCCTGCCACAAATGTCCATTTATTTTCTTTATAAACCAGAAAACCACCAATCAGGGCAATCAGCATTCCAAAAATGCCATAACCCATCGAGATTCCGTGAATGATAACCGGTTCAAAACTTTCTCCCGAAGGATTCCCTGTGTCAGACACTTCCAGCCAGGGTGAAAAAATAGCAAATAGTGTTATTGCAACTGCACCCAGCGCAAGGAAATTTATTTTATTCATTTTATCCTGAAAATTAGAGTAAAAACATAGGGTACCAAACGATATTTGTCGAACCCTCCATTTTTTAATTCATAAAAACCTGCAAAGGTAATAATTTTGAACCATATAGACACATGATTCGACTAACTAAGGCATAGTCTTTTTGAATATGCCGTAATATTAGTGCATATTTAACAATTAACCAACAAAGTATAGGATGAAAATTATCTGACGTCTACATTTTAGACCTTCCCTCAAACCTGAAAGAAGTCTTTATTAATTGTCATGTTCAAGGAGAAGAAAATTATTCTCAATACTAATTGTAATCGTTCACATTATCTTTTAAGTGAACATTTCTTTGAAACAGAGCTACTATTTTTTTAAAACCAGGCTTCTGAATTTTTTTTTATGCAAGTTACTATTTCCTGCTCGTTTCCAATTCCGACATTGAACCGCCTGTTATTTCACCCATTTTAGAAAACGAATAATCGTAAGCTTTAAGAATCTGGTTCATACAATATTTACCTGTAGGAGTATTCCACACTTTCAGGTAATGGTTCAGTTTTTCGTCGGACACATCTTTGTAAATGAATAAAGAGTAGGCAATAAGCTGATCGTTCATTTGCTTTGCGAACCCCGCCTGAAAAAACGAATCCATCTCACTTTTTAGCTCTGTGTCGGACACTTGTTTGTCTTTTGGCAGTGTATTATTCACGCCCTTTATCATCGCTAAAATCACATTTTGGATCATTTTAACCGTTATTTCAGTACCATTCATTTCCTTATTTAGACTCGTCAGCTGTTGAACCCTGACAGGTGAAGGTGGGGTGGTTTTCAGGTTTTCAAAGAAAGCGGGTACTTCCTTTTGCATTGCGGTTGTTGATGATTCATTCTCTATCCGGGTGATTTCATTCATTAAAGGATCCCTGTAAAATGCGACCACCATCTTCAGGGTATCTTCATTTGAATATTTCTCCAGAAATTCGGATATAAACTTGTTGGCATTCGTGGAATTCATTCCAGAAGTCATGATTTTTTTAAACTGTTCAAATTGTTCCGGTTTTGGAAATATACTTTTTTTCTCTTCAATCTTCGATTGTATCATTTCATCAAGCTGCAATAGCTGATCATTCAAACCGGTTTGTTGCATCACCTCAGTAACTGTCTTTTGTGAACTTTGTGCCATTAAGTTCATACTGAACAATGCAACGACCATGTATATAACGAATTTCATTTTCATAGTATTTGATTTTTATTTCTGTTTCAATTCATTTCAACTAAAAAACAACGTATGTACGGAACATTGATTCTTCCAGACTTAATATTTGTCTTCAAACTAAAAAAATATAGTACGATGTAACTTCAACTTCTTAGAGATTTTAAGTTCTTTGGGAAGGAAATACTTCAGTTACTGATTTTTCAACATTATTGGTTTGTGGTTATATCATTCAAACAAAATGCAAGGATATTTCACGTTGCAAATATAAGAATAAATGATTTGAAAGTTAGAAGCTCTTTTCCTAAAATCATTTAATAATAGAAACTTAAATCAACAATTCCCGGTTATTCAAAAATAATATTCAAGACTGATGCAACAATCAAGAGAAAATAAAATAATTTATCTTTTTAAACCTAACAAAGCAGAACACGTCTCATGATAAAATTAATCCTTGGTAAAACGAGGTATAAGGAATTTATTATCATCCTACTGTCTTTTATTCCGGATCACAGTGTATTTTTGAGAATTTCAGGGAATTCAGTTAATTGAATTTGAACTATTTGAAACGGGAACTTTTCATTTTCTTTGCTTCCTTATAACATTGAAATCCTTCTATCCCGTCACTTTATAGAAATAGAGATTCATCTTAAATATCTAATGAGCAATGAGCCGGATTTGACTTGGGGATATCAGTAGACACAGTAGGGCATCAACAAATATTTCCTAAATCTTCCTATCCACCAGTCAACCATCCTAAAAGGTTTTTTTCGATCAATAAAAACTGAGACATATTTGAATATCAATTATTAAATATTAACAAAGAAGAAGTCTGTTTTATTTCCGTAAGCTCAAAAAGACAGTTGGTCAAAGAAGGAGATATATTTATACTGGTACCGGATGAATGGCACAATTGGGGGCTGCTGAAAAATAACTATATTCCTGATATATGTAAATACAAAGTATTTTTCATCGTTTAGTGCATAGATATTTCTATTTCTAGTTTAAACTTATGAACTTGATTTGTTTTAATAATAATTATCCTGTAAGGATTTACTTTGATTAACCCCCGGATTTATCGGGAGATAAGAAATAGAAGAACTAGTCGAACTCCAGTTGAGTTCACCAATACTTTTAAAAACAGTTAGATTCAATGGGAAACTCCTTTGGAGTTCAATTATTAGATTAGTCTTAATCCCCCGGATAAATTCGGAAGTTATGCACAGATAACTCCTTTGGAGTTTTCAGCAGACCCTAATTACAATCCTGATAAACAAACTAGCTGGGATATTTACTGGATTGAAATCAACGGTTTCACTATTGATATACAGATTGATAAGGGGTTCATTCACAAACAAAAGCTGGACTTCAAAGTTGACTAACAATAATATGGATGAACTTTACAAACGGGTCAACAAAATAGCTTTTGTTCAGAAATCGGGGTTTAACAAATACTGTCCGGGATTGTAAACTATTTGCTGGAATTGACTAACTCTAGTGATAAAAATCAGTTTTTAAATGATTTACAGGTAACGAATCAAATCAACAAAGCGAAAATCGTTATTATAGCGAATTTATATACCGGAATCAAACAGCAAATATTTTCAACAAAATTAATATGTGCAACTCAGGCTTTCGACGCATATTTAAAGAAAAAACAGGATTCAGTCATTCCTCTAGCAACTTCAAGCATATCCATATCGTAATAGTGTCCCTGACTTACATAGGGACCAAAAAAAGCATTTTTATCATATACTGGTTACACTTTCCCATGTGGTTCTTATATCGTCAGACATTCTCCATGAATCTGCAAGGGTAGTAAACCAAACACCCGGAAATTGCCATCTCACACACTAAAAATAATATCGGTTCTACCTGTATTGTCAATAGCGCCTTTAATTGCGCTGTACCGTGTTTCTTCGTCTAATCCTTGTTGTCGTCCTCCGCAATAATCGACTTTTATAATGTCGTAGCCCCAGTTTTTTTAAAAATAGTGTCTATATCTTGTTGATCATGGTTATATAATCCGCCACCGATACCACCGGTTTGACCGTTGTAAAGAGAAGCGCATGTATTTGCACCGGCCTCAGAATAGAATCCTGCTCTTAATCCTTTTGAATGAATATAATCGCACATTACTTTCATTCCATGAGGGAATTTAACAGCGTCGATTCGTAATAAACCATCAACATAACGGCCATTGAAAAAGCCATCATTAATGTTAATGCATTTAAAACCTGAAGCAGATAATCCGGATGACACCATCGCATCTGCCTGGGTTCGAATAATTGTTTCACTTATGTTTACCTCAAAGTTGTTCCAGCTAGCCCATCCAATTAGAGGAACTTTTGGATTTGATAATGATTTGGATGAAACACTGGATGTCAATAAAAGGAATAAAGAACATACTTATAACCTGATCTGAATAATTTTATTCTTTCGTAGTTGTATGTAGTCGATTTTCATATAATAAAACGATTTAATGTCAGGAAGAAATCTTACTAAATATAAGATATTAAATAATATTCTATATTTAGTAAGATTTCTTCCTTGAGTATTAAATGCTATAACTAACTTATGTTATAGAAACAATTTTAAGAATATGTGAGGTTGATTGCTGTATAATCTATTTAAAACACAATTTTTCGCACAATATCTTCTCCTCTGCTATCATCTACTCTTACAATATAACAACCTTTAGGTAGAGTTATTTCTGAATTGTAAACGAATGAATTGCTGTAAAATTTTCTTCCATCAATACCATAAACTGCAAGATTTTTCTTGAATGATGATGTGCTTTTAACTGCAATTTTACTTGCAATAGCTGTAATGATTACCTCATCACTTATTTTTACATTTTCTGTTGAATTCAGATTTTCTTTCTTAACCAGCATTTTCATTCCAGCCAAATCTATATTAATGCTACACCTGCCCGGTTCGGTGAAAATAAATTTAAAATCATTACCACCATTGTTGTAATACTCAAATTCGTAAACTATCGGGAATAACTGGTTATACACAACAGGTTGATCTTTGACGGTGGATACGTAGCAACTACCCCATGACCCCTTGTTCTTCAGGAATTTAAACTGTCCCGGCAAAATATTTCCGGTCCACGAATATTTACCTTCTAAGATGTTGGTTGGCACCATTATTTCCGGAGCAACATTATCCCATCCGCAAGGCATCGCATCACCGGTAATGAATATATTAGACGGAAAATCAACATTTGCATGATCAAATTGTTCAACACTGATAGTTTCGTTGAGAGTATTAAGCTTAATCACGTAATACCCGTTACCACTTCCATCAGCCGGTATTTCCCATTTTGTATCAGCACCTCCAAGATTCATTTTCGACGCCTGAGCTAGAGGGACATTGGCTGAACCTGTCGGATGAAACGATGGATCCCAGGAAGTATTTGTAGTTAAAAATTTTATTGCCCCACGTTCGTCTCCCATTGTATTGTATTTAAGGAAACCACGATAATAGAATATAAACGGGTTTACAGGATCTTTTTCAAGTTCCCGGGCATCTGCCAGTAACCAGTTGGGATCGTGGGTATTTACAGGCCCTCCGATAATATAAATATGTTCATAAGTAGTGACCTTTTCTACAATAAGTTTCGGTGAAACTCCATCGGTCAGAGAAATACGATATGGTTTGTTTGTACTGGCATAGCTGACACGAAATCCACTTTGAGAGGGGTCAGCTTGTTTTTCCAGGCCCACTTGCTGATCTAAGGGGTCGCTCATCCCGCATGTAGGTAAGTATTTATCAACTCCATTAAACAGTTTAAAACTCACAGTTGTTAGATTACCTACAAATTTATATAAATTTGGGTTAGTAGCATCTTGTTCGAGTAAGGTAGTGTCTTTTCCAAACGCCTTTCCTAGTATACTCCAGGTTTTAGCGTTTAATGTAAATACTGAACTTGCCACAATTAAAAATATTATTGTTTTTTTCATCTAAATAGGCTTCAATTATTTTCAATTATTTATAATTACTAAATTAACAGGCATTTCATTGTATGAAATATTTAAAACATCAACAACGAGTTTACGTTTATCCGGATCATAGGTATAAGCTGCATCTGTACCATTTACTTTCACACTTTCCGGATTATTTTTGTCCAGCATCTCAAACCTGAAAGAACGGGTGACCGGCATATTATTAAACGATCCGGTACGAGGATGAACAGTGTAAGTACTTATATTATTCACTGTGGATTGCGTAATCTTTGTAAAAGTAAAATTTCCTTCTTCGTAATTATTGTTGTTGTTTTCGTCTTCGTAAAGTGAAAATTCACCTTGTGCACCGGGAGCAAATTGAAAAATTAGTGTATCAGGACGATTGTTCAGATGCTTAAGAGGAGTGTAAAGTGGAATCACAGCTCCTTCGCGATAATAATAAGGGATCTGTTCGCGGGTAAAAGGCCGTGTAACAATCTTATTGCCATCTAACAATGTTCCGGTGGCTACTTCATACCATTTTCCTTCGGGCAACCATATCGTTTGGTCAACAGTACCGCTGCCGTTGTCCGATTTACAAACCGGGGAGACAAGAATATCGTTTCCAAACATATATTCTCCATCGAAGTTGTAAGCTTCTTCTACTTCCGGATAATCGTAATACAGTGGACGGCAAATGGAGACTCCTGTATCGTAGGTAGTGCGGGCAGAAGTGTAAATATAAGGAACCAGTGCATAACGCAATTCTATTGCCTTGCGCATAGACTGGAAATTATCATATTTCCAAATCCGACGTTCTATGTTAGAAGCGTTGGTTGCATGAGTTCGCAACACCGGCGAGAAAACTCCGTACTGAATCCAACGCAAATATAGTTCAGGATTATTTGCTCCCGGTTGTTGATGTCCGCCAATATCATGGCTCCAATATCCATACCCTACATTCGAAGCGGTTGCAGTGAAATAAGGTTGAAATGCAAGAGAGGGAAATGTTGCATAGGTGTCACCCGAGAATCCGATCTGATAACGATGATTCCCTAGTCCGCCCCAACGGTGAAAAATAAATGGCCGGTCTTTTCCCTGAAGTTTTTTATCATTGAAAAACACATGGTTCAGCCAAAATGTATTCCCCAGTTTCGTTTCATTTTTGGCTAACATCCATTGCTGCCAGTCGAGCCACCAAAAGTCGATTCCCATATCTTCCTGCGGACGCAGGATGTTCTTGAAAAAGGCTTTGTAAAAATCCTTTCTTTCTATGTTCCAGGGTATTGTCTGGTTCGCAGGTAAGCCTAGTTCTGATGCCAAAGCGGCATAATTATCTTCATATTGTCCGACTCCATCGGCTGGATGAAGGTTAAGCGTTGTCTTCAGATTTTGCCCGTGAAGCCAACTGATAAATTCTTTAGGTTTGGGAAACAGAGCAGTATTCCACGACCAACCGGTCCATTCTGTCCGGTCTGTACTGTTGTTATAACCATCTTTATGCCAGTCCATATCGATAACTAAAACATCAATAGGTATATCGTCTGCCTTTATTTCAGTCACGATGTCCCGTAAATCCTGCTCTGAATAACGTTGATATTTTGAATACCAATACCCGAATACATAAAGGGGAGGCATTGGAATTTTACCGGCAATAAGTGTAAAGTCGTTCAGGGCTTTTTTATAGTCATGTCCGTAACCCATGAAATACATATCAGTAGAGGCTAGATCCTTGCGTTGAGCAACCCAGTCAATGCCATCACTTCCATCAAACATAAGGCTGTAACTGCCATCGTTGCGGGGTTTTTGTTCGTCTATAACAGCCCATCCCGAACGTGAAATCAATCCATCTTCAAGCCATGAACGTACATCTCCCTGGGCATTATCCAGAGTTCGCGTTGTGCCTTTGAGATTATAAGGATCTTTTTTACCGGGAAACCAGGCAACTTGTGCTCCGTTGAGTAACATTGTAACCTGCAGGTTCGGATTACAAGGATCGTTGATCGCCGGGTTGCTTCCGATTTTGTATCTTAATTCGAGTTTATCTGTTGTAATTGTTAAATATCCGTTTTCTTCGCCGGTTGTAAACTTAGGAACCGGCAAGTTCCGGTTGATGACAACAAAAGACGCCCTATCTTCAAATTTATTCAGGGTACTACGCTCAATACGGATTATTTCCGGAGTAAGTACAGTAAAGCGCATGAACCCCGATGTTACTATTGCAGAGGGGTTTGCAACCGGATTATGTATAATGGCCTCAACAGACAGCAAATTAACCAGTACACAGATAAATAACAGGATTGTTTTCTTCATTTTTTTCAGATGTAAATAATTCGGGTCCGGAAAACTGCATTCGATGCTGAATTTTCCGGGCCTGAATTGGATGAATTCTTTGATTTATTTTAAAACACTTACTTTTCTTGTGATGATGGTTGAATTGCCATCTTTAACTTTTACAATATAAATACCACATGGTAATTCAACTTCAGCAGTATGATTAAACGACACATTTGCAACTTTTCTTCCATCAATAATAAAAACCTCAACGGTCTTTAAAGGATCTGTGTCACAATTCACTACAATTTTTCCCTTTGTTCCGAAAACATGTAGATTTTCTTTATTATTATCGAGGTTTGTAGTAGTTTCCGGATAATAAACAGACTTGATAGTTTCCTCCAACGCATCAAGTTTCAGGACATAATGTCCTTGTTTGTTTTCATCCACTGTCCACTTGTAATCGTCAGAATGGTGATCAGTAAAATACAACGCACCGGTTATTGATTCATTTTCAAATTGGGGATTGAAACTTAATGGATTCCAGTCTTTTTGCAATAAGAATTTAAACTTGTTAGGTTCGGATCCTGCTGAGTTTATGATTAAATTCCCATCAAAGGTAAACATATTTGCCTGAGCACCCGAACCTCTTGTAAGTTCAATTGAATTGCCGGCATCCCATCCGGCGGCAGTAGCACCTCCGACAATGTAGATGTGTTCAACTCCCAATATCGAGCCTTTATATTTGTTGGTAAGCGAATTGAATTTAACTTTATACAATGCATTAGCCTGGGTAACAGTCCATCCTGGAGCGGTTTCATCCGAAGTTAAACTGACACTGACATCACTGGAAATAGCATCCGATGCAGAAGCAGGGACGTAAAATTTAGTGGTAGCATCAATATTTTCGGTTGTTGTAAATTTAAAA
>Ga0302209_10000948_pt1 | contig 13044 bp, 6 predicted proteins | sample II_Fen_E3_1_FD_194574 | JGI IMG/M metagenome (GOLD analysis project Ga0302209, IMG submission 194574) | Peat permafrost microbial communities from Stordalen Mire near Abisko, Sweden - II_Fen_E3_1 | ecosystem: Environmental > Terrestrial > Soil > Wetlands > Permafrost | place: Sweden: Abisko...
CGAAACACCGGATGTATATTTTCGGATTCGGGTTGGTGGTGTTTTTTATCGGAACTTTAGTGAATGGAATTATGTTCTCTGCATTAGGCGTTATCATTTTTGTACTTTGCAAAGTACTTTTCCAACCTCTTCACGATTTGGCTTATTTTCCTACCATGATGAAGACGATAGATGCCGTTTCCGGGATTGAAAAACGAAATGAATATGCTTATATCCTGAGCCACGAGGTTGGTTTATTCTTCGGGCGCGCCTCCGGAATGATCTTGTTTATTTCACTGGCCTATTTTGTTTCAGAAATTTTCGCGCTGAAATATGCATTAATCATTGTAGCTGCCCTACAACTCATTTCGTTGCCTTTGGCAAGACATATTATCAAGGAAATTGATACAAAATACAGCGGAAAAGTAGATGTGGCAGAAGTGAAAACTGTTCTGATACCGGCTGTGGAAGAATTAAAGAATTAACTATTAATATGGATCAGGAGTTACGGACATATAAATTCTATTTATAATAAGTCATTTCCCGTAGGGAATATATATCAATAGAAAATGAAACCAGATATAACCAATTCCCCGTAGGGGATAAACATAGAACGATATGAATGTCCTACGGACAATAAACATACATAGCCGTTTATTCTATGGATATGTAAGTCCTACGGACTATTTTCTGAAAGCAAAATTCAGATAAACAATCTTGTAACTCGTAACTATTTACTTGTAACTATTTAAAAACACCTTGAATCAATGAAAACGACTAAATCAACTCTTTTCTTCATTCTCTTTACAAGTCTGTTTTTCTCTTGTAAAGCCAATGATAACTACGGAACTTCGGTTGCACAAACCATTATTCCGCGGATAGAATTGATGCCTAATACGCCCGGTCCGTATAAAATTATCGATTGGAAGCAAAAGGCAAAAGATTACGATGCTTATGTGTTCGATTTTAATCCGAACGTTCCGGCAGGCTCCATGATTTGGCTTGACAACAGTCAGCGCAACCTCCCGCAAATCACTTTCGGACTTTACACAGCCATCAATGATGTTCGTCAGGGACCAACACACAATAGCGGTGAGTTTCACGAAAGTCTGAATTCTCTTTCGGCTATTTTGGGAGCCGGTTTAATGGGAATAGACAAGACACATCAGAACGGATACAACTATGTGAAGATGATTCAGAATTATTTCAATTCAGGAACCGGATGGAACATCATGATGAATAATACCTGTCCCGAAATAGCCCAGCAAGGTGGTGGTTACGGTCGCGACTGGTGGTATGATGTGTTGCCGAACGTATTGTTTTATGCGGTGAGCGATGTTTTTCCCAATGTAGAAAATGCCGATAATATCCAACGTAGCATTGCAGAGCAGTTCTGTAAAGCCGACTCGGTGCTAAACGGAAACTATGATTATTCGTATTTCGATTATGGACGGATGAAAGGCATGGTTAGTCAGATCCCATTTCAGCAGGATGCTGCCGGTGGACATGGTTATGTGCTCTATGCTGCTTATAAAAAATATAAAAATGCTCGCTACCTGGCACATGCCAAGTCGGCTATTGCAGCTTTGAACAATCAGAAAGAAAGTCGCTTTTATGAAATTCTGTTACCCATGGGAATTTATACAGCAGCCCGCCTGAATGCCGAACAGGGAACCAATTACAATGTCGAAAGAATGATAAATTGGGTGTTCGATGGATGCAAAAGTCCGAAAGGGCGTAACGGCTGGGGCGTCATTGTTGGTAAATGGGGTAACTATGATGTCAGCGGATTGCAGGGCAGTATTATTGATGGCGGTGGATATGCTTTTTTGATGAACAGCATGAAAATGGCCTGGCCACTTGTTCCGATGGTAAAATACCAACCTCAGTTTGCGCGTGCTGTTGGTAAATGGATGCTCAACAATGTAAATGCTGCCCGCTTGTTTTTCCCTAATGAAATTCCGGAAGGAAATCAGTGGCTTCCCGAAATGAAAAACTATACACATTCGGTGGTTGCTTACGAAGGCCTGCGTTATTCCGATTGCTATAACAAACCTGAATTGAAAGGTGTGCATCCGGTGGCATTGGGCGATGGTCCAAACTGGAATCCTAAGAATCCGAAAGAAAGCATGTTCAGTTTGTACAGCACGTCGCCGGTAGGCATCATGGGAGCTATAGTAGATACAACGGACGTAAAGATGATTCTGCGGCTGAACTGTAACAAAACAGATTTCTATGCCAATACTACTTATCCGACTTATTTATATTATAACCCATACACGGTGTCAAAAACGGTAACATATCATCCCTCGGGGCGTGTAGATGTTTTCGATATTGTTTCTAAAAAATATGTGGCTAAAGCTATTTCATCCAATGCACAAATAACTATTCCAGCCGATCAGGCCAGTTTATTGGTTGAATTGCCAGCCGGAGTCAAAATAGAGAAAAAGAAAAATTCACTGATTGCAAATGGAGTAATTATTTCATATAAATAGATACGAGTAAATAGTTACGAGTTACAAGATTTGCATTTTGCTTTTGGACAAATAAATCATTAAATATCATTTATCACTTAAACAATCTTCTTTTTATAAATTTTATATCTCAATTAAAATGAAAAAAACACTATTTCTAATGTTTCTAAGCTTTTTCAGCTTGGTAATGCAGGCTCAGACCGTTCAACTGAAAGGAACGGTTAAAGATGCAGTAACCAACGAAGAACTTATCGGAGTAAACGTAATTGTAGTAGGTAGTAAAACAACCGGAACAGTTACAGGTATAAATGGCGACTTTGAAATTACAGTGCCACAAAATGCGACTATAAAGGTGTCGTACGTAGGCTACAAATCGCAGGAAATTAAACTGTCAGGGCCAAGCCAGACAACACTATATGTAAAGCTTGAGTCTGATACCAGGGCCATCGATGAAGTAGTAGTGGTGGGTTACAATGCTCAAAAGAAATCATCGCTCACCGGAGCCGTATCATCTGTAAATATGACCGATCTGGAGCAACGTAAAGTTCCCGACGTAGCACAAATGTTGCAGGGGCAGGTAGCCGGCGTGCAAGTCACACAAAGCACAGGTGCTCCCGGTGATGGGATCAACATTGTGGTTCGTGGGGTGGGCTCTATCAATAGTGATACCAAGCCATTGTATATCATTGATGGAAATCCGTCAGAAAGTATAAGCTTTATCAATCCATCCGATATATTGTCTATGACCGTGTTGAAAGATGCTGCAGCTGCGGCGCTTTATGGCGCTCGTGCATCAGGAGGAGTTATCGTTATTACCTCTAAAAGTGGTAAATCAGGTAAAGTTAGTGTAGAAGCAAGCTACTATCATGGCATCCAACAAGTCACCAATCTGCCTACAATGCTGAATGGTACACAATATATGGATAAAATGGAAGAAAGCTGGAACAATGCCAATCCGGGCCAATCAGCAAGCAATCCTTACACTCCCCAAAAATCGAGAACAGATCTTGCCAACACTAATTGGTTGAAAGAGTTGTTTACACCGGGACAAACAGACAATATGCAACTCTCGATAAGCGGGGGAACAGAAAAGGTTCAGTATTATTTATCAGGATCCTACTTTCATCAAAACGGTATTGTAGTGTCCAATAATGACGAATTCAACCGGATCAATTTCCATTCCACGGTAAATGCTAATCTGACGAATTGGTTCAAAGTAGGAACTAACCTTCAAATTGTAAACAGCATGCAAGATGCTCTTTCATCAAGCGGCGACGCTCCGGGCATTATTCGTCATGCTTTTCTTCGACCTCCTGTAATTTCGGTATATAAAGATCCATCCGATCCTACATACAAAGCTTCCGATCCATATACCGATTTGCCTTTTTATAGCACTAACCTGCAAAATAACGGAGGCAAATGGAATAACTCAAGCAACCTTTATGAACTTAGTCAAAACCCGATAGCGTTGGCTTATAACACAAATGATAAACGGGGAAGTTTCCGTACGTTCGGTAATGTTTTTGGCGAACTTGCTTTCTTTAGTGATAAAAGTTTGAAATTAAAGACAAACCTTGGAGTTGATATCAACTTTATTCATAACAAGGCTTTTAATAAAAACTATGGCGATGACGATGGACAAGGTACGGCTATTTATGCGGGACAAGGCCGGGAAAACAGACCCAATACGCTCGCAGAATCACGTACACAGGAAAGTACTATTACCTGGACAAACACAGCTAATTATAACAAACAGATTAACCTACATACAATAAGTGTGTTGGCGGGTAGCGAATATGTAGGCTACAATAATTCAGGTATGAATGGGAGCCGTGAGAACTATAGTAATTCTGACCCAGCTTTCCAATACCTTGACTTTGGTAATCAAAACCTACACATTTGGAACGGAGGTACGGAAGTAAAATCAACCTTATTCTCTTTGTTTGCCGGAGTTAACTACAATTACGACAACCGTTATTATGCCAACGTCAATCTGCGACGCGATATGTCGAGCCAGTTTGCCGCCAATAATCAAACTGCTTATTTTCCATCATTATCAGCAGCCTGGCGTATTTCTCAGGAAAGCTTCATGAAAGATATTGCGGCTGTTTCCGATTTGAAATTGAGAATAAGCTCAGGTAAATTAGGAAATCAATCGGGCTTAAGTAATTATCCTTCTCTGGCTATTTATGATTCTCAGGGAACATTGACACGCTTAGGCAACCCCGACTTGAAATGGGAGACCACCACACAAAACGATGTTGGATTGGATGCCAGCTTCTTCAACAGCAAAGTGTCTTTCACATTCGATTATTATCAAAAGGTCACCTCTGATCTGTTGTTACCTCTGAATTTGCCCACTTTTGTTGGTGACTTGAGTCCTACCATTGTAAATGCTGGAAAAATGACAAACAAAGGAGTGGAAATTTCCGCAGGTTACAAAAACTTTGATCATGACTTCAAGTATTCTATCAATGCCAACGTGGCCATGGGAAGCAATGTGGTAAATGAGTTACCGGCTACTTTGCCCAGTATTTACGGACAAGTAACAAAAACAGAAGCCGGTCATCCTCTTAATTCGTATTACGGATACCAAATGGCAGGTATTTATCAAACACAAGCTGAAATTGATGGTTACCTAACAGGAGCTCCACACAGCGATATCAAGCCGGGATATATCAAATTTAAAGATCTGAATGGCGATGGAATTATCAATGATAAAGACAGAACGTATCTTGGTAACCCGAATCCAAGAATGACATACGGATTAAATTTTATGTTCAGTTACAAAGCATTTGATTTTTCTATGTTCGTACAAGGAGTACAAGGAGTTGAAAGATGGAATGATTTGAAAAAGATTCTTGATTACGACACACGTCCTTTTAATCACACTACAAGTACGCTCAATTCATGGCATGGTGAAGGTACATCTAACACAATACCTATTTCCACCTTTGCCGATAATGGTAGCAGCAACAACTCCAGCATATTCGTGGAAAATGCTTCGTATTTGCGGTTGAAAAATGTAGAAGTAGGATGTTCTCTACAAGAAATTTTCAAAAAGTACAAAAATGTGTTGCCAAATATCCGGATATATGTATCCATGCAAAACTTGTTTACGATAACCAAATATACCGGTTTAGATCCTGAATCTACAAGTTTGATGGATCAGGGAACATACCCGCAAGCAAGAGCTTTCTTATTTGGCTTTAATACAAAATTCTAATTAATCTAATAAAACATTCTATATGAAAAGGACAAATTTAAGAATAAAATTATTCTATAATATATTGACCTTAGCTGCCATTCTCGGTTTTGCTTCGTGCGATTCGCAGCTACATGAGTCTCCTATTGGTACCATAACCGAGCAAACTCCCCCTACCAATTCTTCGGTAGTTTATTCTGTCAAAAATTCGTACCAATTATTATCAAATACCTTGAATATCATTGGCGAGTGGGGCTGGGATGATGGTACGGTAACGCGTAATGACTTTGTTTTGCAAGATATTGCTTCGGGCGATATGATGAAAAAATGGAATCCTGACGGTGATCAGGCATGGATGGATAAGTTCTCCGATTTTAGCGTTACACCCGTAAACGCCGGCATTAAAGGACAATGGAGTTACGATTATGCCGGGGTGGCAAGAGCCAATTTATCCATTAGTTACTTAACCGATTTGGAACTGTGCAAAAAAATAGCTCTTGACGAAACTTTAAGGAAATACATGTTAGGACAAGTCTATTTCTTGCGTGCATTTTATTATTTCGACCTGATCAACAATTATGGTGATGTGCCATTGGTACTTGAACCAATAAAAAGTTTCTCGGATGCGAGTAAACTGGCTGTACGCGAAACGAAAGTAAATGTTACAACACAAATCAATAAAGATTTGGTAGAAGCTTTAACTCTCATTCCCGATGGCAAGTACTCTGATAATACCGACAAATGGAGAGTCTCTAAAGGGGCTGTTTTGGCTATGCAGGCAAAAGTAGCTTTATACAACCAGCAATGGGCAACGGTACTCTCTACTATCAACACCTTGGAATCACTTAATTATTACAGTCTGAACACCAACTATTTCGATTGCTTTGACCAGACTAAGAAATTTACCGAGAATGAAGATATACTTCAGGCAAATCATGAGTCATTAACCACGCCGGCCTCCGGCAACGGATTGTGTGCATTAATGGGCTGGGGTTTTGTAGCTCCCACTACCAATTTCATCAATTCTTTTGAAGCAAATGATCCCCGACTGGCTTATACAGTGGAAGTATCAAAAAAACAGGTAAATAAACTATTGGGTACATTAAACGGAACAAATTCGGGCAATGACGATGCTGCTAGCAATAAAATATATATTCGTTGGGCAGATGTATTGTTGTGGAAAGCAGAAGCTGCCTTAGAAACCAGCGATAACGTAACTGCTATTGCTTATATTAATAAAGTAAGACAAAGAGCCCGTAATACGGTAACTACGACCGGCACTGCAGCACCTGCAGGTATATTGCCAGATCGGCTGGTTTCCACAGATAAAGAAACTATCAAAAGTTGGTTGGTGTCTGAACGTAGAGCTGAATTGGGTTTTGAAAGTCAACGTTTCAATGACCTGAAACGTTGGGGAATGGCCAAAACATTTTTAAACAGCATTGGCTCCAATTACCAGGACAAAAACAATGTCTATCCAATTCCTCAAACTGAAGTGGACCGTACCGGTAGTAGCATTACACAAAATCCGGAATATTAAAATTTGATCAGGAGTTCAGTAATGACTTATAATTCATAATTGAACTTATAAAGTGATTTTCTTTAAAAGGGGACTTGATCTTATTACTAAGTCAAGTCCCTTTATTTCTTCATAAAATAGGAAATCAAGGATATATAAGCCATTCGGCATTACTATGCGGAACATTTAGTATTAGGCTATGACATTAATCAACATTTGGCTTTCGATCGATGCTCACTTAGGCTATCGAGACAATCGACATTATGCTGTCGAGACGATCGACATTAGGCTATCGAGACGATCGATATTAGGCTATCGAAACAATCGACATTAGGCTGTCGAGACAATCGATATTTTCACTAATATCTTTTTAAATCTATATATAATCAAACCAGCTCTGTATTATGTTACGTGACTTTCTGAAATATACGCTTATCTTCTGTTTGCTAATTGTCGTGGCTCAGGGAGCACGTTCTGAGACAGACCTGCCGTGGTGGAAAGAAACTGTTTTCTATCAGATTTATATGCCCTCGTTTCAGGATAGCAACGGCGACGGTATCAGCGATTTTGCCGGCATGACTACCCGGTTGGATTACCTTCAGTCGCTTGGCATAAAAGGCATATGGCTTACTCCCTTTCTCCAGTCTCCCAAAGTAGACAATGGTTATGATGTAGCCGATTATTATCAGATTGATCCGGCTTACGGTACCCTGGAAAACTTTCGCAATTTTCTGAACGAAGCTCATAAACGGAATATAAAAGTCATTATGGATATGGTGCTCAACCATACTTCCACCGATAGTAAATGGTTTCAGGAAGCGCGAAAATCGAAAGATAATCCGTATCGCGATTATTATATATGGAAAGATAAATCCAACAACTGGGAATCATTTTTCGGGGGTGGAGCCTGGCAACTCGACTCGCTTACCAATCAGTATTACTTACATAAATTTGCTGTGCGCATGGCTGATCTCAATTGGTCAAATCCCACAGTAGTAAAAGAAATTCAGAAAGTGTTACGTTTCTGGCTCGATCTGGGTGTCGACGGATTTCGCTTTGATGTCATTAACTTCCTCAATACGGATGATATTACCAGCAACAATCCAGTAAAGAATGGGAAGATACAAGCTGTCTATAATATTAATCAACCGGGAGTCAAAAAAGCCATTGCTATAATTAAATCGACGGTAAATGAATACCCAAATCGTTTTACAGTGGGTGAAATAGGAAGTGATCAGATAGATGTCCTTAAACAATACCAGTCACCTCAATTGCTCGATGTAGTCTTCAACTTTAATTTTGGAAGTATACCGACTTTTTCCGTAAAGCGACTTTTCAACGAACTGAAAAGTATGGAAAAGAATATGAATGATTACCCTACGCTGTTTTTTGGAAGTCATGATAACCCCAGGTTAATGAATCGGCTGGCAGGAGGGTCCGTTGAACGTGCCAAGGCATTGGCAACTCTTATGCTTACTGCTAAAGGAGTTCCGTTTATCTACTATGGCGAAGAGATTGGTATGCAAAACATCACAGCCGACAATTACGATGAGATAGCAGATATTCAGGGAAAGACATTCTACCAACTGGCCATTGATGCGGGGAAAACACCCACCGAAGCACTTGCGGAAGGGAATGCTCATAACCGCGACAAATCGCGCAGCCCCATGCAATGGGACAAAACCCCCAATGCAGGATTTACAACAGGTAAGCCCTGGATAAAAGTAAACGAGAACTACGCAACGGTAAATGTGCAAGAATCTTCAGGTCAAAAGAATTCTATCCTGAATACCTACAAAGCATTGCTTGCACTGAGGGATAATGAGCAGACCCTTCAATACGGGAACTATAAAAAACTGGAACGGCAGGGTGATATAATCCGATTTACTCGAGCGTATAAAGGCGATGAAATAACGGTTTTATTGAACTTTGGAAAACAGAGGGATATTAAACTGCCAAAAGGTGCCAAAATATTAATGGGAAATACGGCTTTAAAGCCCAATGGATTTTTGATATATAAAACCAACTTGCATTAAACGAACGAACGCATGAAAATCAAATACAATTATTTTATTTTTATTTTTCTTTTCAGTCTCACGGCACTTTCGGCAGCAAACCAATTAAATCTTAAGGTTAAGGGAGATTCAGCAGCCGGATTTTACGTTGACTTGTATTACGGAACTATTCCTGTATCAATGCAGGAAAAGGGGGGTGAGCTGAATCTAATGGTTGAAAACGAAGATCATTCCATTCGCGAATATGTGCGCAATTGGAAAGCCACAACAGCTCTTCAAAACGGGAATAGCATCACACTTACGGGTGTCGTTCAACTGCCAAAACTGGAAACGAACGTAGCCCTGAAAGTGATTTATGAAGTTGTGAATAATCAGGTAGTGGAGAAACGCATTGAGCTGTTGCAGACCAACCTTTCCCTGCTATATTATTCGGTGAATACATCGGTGTCTTCACCCGATTCACCTTCCCGCTTTTGGAGCTTCGACAATGCCGATAACAAAGGCGGTGTAGCACACGAATCCTATCCGGCTGCCGGATATATGATTGGCGATTCATTGGCTGTAGGGTTGTTGACAGACGCGGGAAACCGGAACTTGTGGACACGGAATATCCGTCGTCGACCTTCAACGGGTGGAGTCGGGTTTCGTGCTATTCAGGAAATATGCGATGCCAACCTGTATCGAATCGCTTCCACGAATGATCGCAAAGAGGGAAATAACTTCGTAAAACTTACCTTTGGTGAGCTGTCGGACTTTAATCATCCTACCGAAAAGATAGCGTATAAAACTCCTGAAACTTCAGCCTGGAAATCATACAACGGTGCAACGGTTACCATCGACAAGGGCATTTATACCCTGAAAGGAAACAAAGCAACTGCTGACATGGCCGGATTCCGGTTGCCATACCAATTGCCCGATGGATTTTATACTATCCGGTTTAAACATCGTTCCAATAATCCTATTTCGCTAAGACTCTGGAAAAACGAGGGAACAGCTGCTATTGATGTTCAGGGTTTCCATTATCAAACCAATATACCTTCGTCCAAGACCAACTGGACGGAACAGGAAGAAACTGTTTTTCTGGCTAATACCGAAGGTGGAACGACTAACTTACTTATTGCCGCTTCGAACCTGAAAGTCGGAGAATCGTACCAACTGGAAGTAAAAGATCTGGAAGTGATTCAATCTGTAGCCGATGAACGGGCTTTTCATCAATTACGTTCCGGCGAAATAAACATAAAGCGGACATTTATCTTTGTTGCTCCTGCTAAACCCACGCTCCACGATGTACGATTGGCTTCGCAGGTTTATCTGGCCGATGGGTTGCGGTTTAAAGGAACTACCGAAGAAAAATGTTTGTACTCCTGTCATCAAATGCTGATGTGGATCACCAGTGCCGATAATTTCAAGCCCCTGAGTGTTCCCAGTATCAATTATGCACCCGACATGTACAACCGCGATTCTTTTTGGAGCATGATGGGAACTTACAATAAAGAAAACAGCGAAAACATTTTCAATGAATGGGCTGCCACTCAAAATAGTGCAGGTACAATTGGCACCATTATTACTCTTTCCATGGGTAGCAAAGAGCTGAAAGGAAACGATGCCACGCTCGAATTCCTTTGGTTTGCATTGGTCAATAAGCGTCAATATGGAACGCCTCCACCGATGGATAAAATTACCAAGGCATTCAATTATGTACTCAATGAAATTGACCCTGATGGAAATGGAATATGCAGTGCACGCTTTGTATTAGGACAAAATGATTGTGTGGAATATCCAAACCGCACCTCCAACCTGGCTGTGAATCAGGGAATGCTTGCCGTTACGCTCCGGGTGGCGCAGGAACTGGGATTGCCCGTAACGAATGAATATATAGCAAAAGCCAATGCCGGATACCGTGCGTTTTATGATAAGAAACGAGGATATTTAATCGATAACAAAGCATATCCTTATGTTATCACTTTCAATGCGCTCTTGCCGGAATTTGTTTCCCTGTGGTTATTCAATGAGCCCATTCTGACTTCGGAGATGGTGAATAATACGCTGGATAAAGTACCGTCGCACGATGGTTATTCTCCGTTGATTTTTCATGTAAAAGATACCTATTTTACCATGAAGAATAAACCTTTCTCGCCCAACCTGTTTTGGGATAACGGCATTTATTACAATGCCGGAAGTTGGATGCGTGAAGAAATTTGCGGTTATGTAGCCGGAATGAAACACGGATGGAAACCTGCCGAAAAACGAATTAAAGATAGGCTTACTGCTGAAATAACTTTGAACCCCGATGAACCGTTCAGTCACGAGTTTCTGCCTTACGATCTTACGGTTCCCAATTGTTGGTGGCCCAGCACACGCGTGTTCTCGTGGAATGTGTTTGTGCTAAAAGCCCTGGAAGTTGCCGGAATGCGAACACCGGAACAAGATCCTAATTATTTGACAGATTGTATAAATAAATAAAAACTTTGGGAACAGTAGAAGCTTCCGAAATTTCGGAAGCTCCTATTGCTTTTATTTTGCTCTCAAATACTGAGTTGGCCAGCTAATTTCTTCTTCCGTTTTCAAGGTTGCAGTTAAAGCAAAATATGGATTTCTCAACAGTTCTCTGGCAAGCAAAACCAAATCGGCTTTTCCGCTTTCTAAAATATCTTTTATTTGTTCGCTGGAGGTTATGAGCCCAACGGCAGCGGTAGGTATGCCGGTCTTTTTTATTGCTTCCGAAAAATGAACCTGATAACCCGGACCAATAGGTATTTTTGCTGCGGCCACATTTCCTCCCGACGAACAGTCTATCAAGTCAACACCTTTTTCGTGTAAAATACGGCTTAGTTCAACAGTTTCTTCCAAACTCCATCCACCGTCAGTCCAGTCGGTGGCCGATAGCCTTACAAACAGTGGGTAATCCGTTGGCCAAACACTTTGAACGGCAGCAGTAACTTCCAGCATCAACCGAATCCTGTTCTCAAAGCTTCCGCCATATTCATCGGTGCGTTTGTTGCTCAGGGGCGATAGGAACTGATGAATCAGATACCCGTGTGCAGCATGGATTTCTACGATTTTGAATCCGGCTTCTTTTACCCGAACGGTGGCGGCTTTAAACTGTTCGATTATAGTTTTAATCTCATCCTTGTCAAGCTCATGAGGAGGCGTTTCATCCGGGTAAAATGAAATAGCCGAAGGGGCAACCGTTTGCCATCCGCCCTCTTCTGCCGATAGTTGTTTGCCTCCGTTTGCCGGCGAATCGTGCGAAGCTTTTCGTCCGGCATGTGCAAGTTGAATTCCGGCTACGGCTCCCTGTTGGTGAATAAATCCGGTAATTTTTTGGAGTTCGGTTATTTGCTCGTCGTTCCACAGTCCCAGGTCATAAGGTGTTATTCGCCCTTCGGGGGTTACGGCAGCGGCTTCTAAAATAATCAGCCCTGCACCTCCAACGGCTCTGGTAGCATAGTGTACAAAATGCCAGTCATTGGCCAAACCATTGCTTGCCGAATATTGGCACATGGGCGACATCCCGATTCTGTTTGGTATCGTTACGGATTTGATAGTAATTGGTTGATTTATTACAGACATATAAGTTGAGCTTTTTGTTTGGCATTGGAACAAAGCGAACGGAAAAAAGTTTTAAAAATGTATGTTCTTTAGAAGAATGTAAATGGACAGTGGCAATATGCCTCACAAAAAAAGCGGCCATTAGAAATTATCCTAATCGCCGCCTTCATTTTTATTCCGCCGGATTATTTGGCATCCTTGTTTTCTTTATAGCGTTTGTCGGGCGTACCGTCTTTTTTCAAATGTTTAACTGCGGGAGCAACTTTGTTTTCTTTGAAGCGCTTATCGGGCGTTCCATCT
>Ga0302209_10000949_pt1 | contig 13036 bp, 13 predicted proteins | sample II_Fen_E3_1_FD_194574 | JGI IMG/M metagenome (GOLD analysis project Ga0302209, IMG submission 194574) | Peat permafrost microbial communities from Stordalen Mire near Abisko, Sweden - II_Fen_E3_1 | ecosystem: Environmental > Terrestrial > Soil > Wetlands > Permafrost | place: Sweden: Abisko...
CGTGAATATCAGATACATTTGCGATATTCAGAAACTCTATTTTCTCGATGAGTTTTTCAAGCTGCTTATTGACCTTTGAAATAAGTTTTGCATTGTCAATAGGAATATCTTTGTCTAGTTTCGGGAATTTAATTACTTTCTTTTTTGAGAACTTCCGTACTTTTTCCTGTACTTTCACTTCTCGTTTTTTCAAGAAATGTTGATATTCAATCAGCTCTGTTGGCAGTTCGGACTTTTCGAGATTTTCAAGCTGAACCTGAATGTCACGTAGTTTGCCAAAAAGATTGAAAGTTATCTCTCCATTCTTTACTTTTGATGCTTTGATATTGTAAGCTGCCAACATCGGGAAAATGCGTCGGAGAAGAACTCTTTTATCATGAATTTCTTCGGCGGACAGACCTTTTTCTATAGCCTGAAATTTTTTGACAAGTGAATGATAATTCTCAATAATTGAGATCATTTTATTACCGTTTTATTTAAAGTTGAAGTCGCAAGTTCAAGAAATTAGTTGGTATTCTGTTTCTTTCCTTTTTTCAATTTCATTTTAATGCCTAAATTCCTGAAAACTTTCTTTAGTCTCTTTACATGTTTTATTTCAAACGAAGTGTTGTAAAGGGAATTTTGAAGTACATCAGCATCTTTAAGCATTTCGCTGTATTTATCATGTTTGGTTTTCTTATCGCTATGATTGCTTATTGCTGTTTTAATTATTTCAATTTCATCCTTGGTAAATACATCTAAATCAATCAACAGGTTTTCTGCTTCAGTTGCACCAAGAATTGCATGTTCCTTTACATAACCATACTTATAGGTATAAATATCATGCAATAGCCCAATGATAGTACACAATTCTACATCCAATTTTCTTTTTATAGCCAGCAAAGTACAATTTTGAGCCACTCCATACAAATGGATGTAACCTTCAGAACGTAACTTCACGTCTTCCTGATTTGATAAAACAGAATTTACAACACTTCTAACTAATTCCAGTCTTTCCATTTGGGGTAAATAGGGTACTTAGTAGTAACATTAATTTTTCAACAATAGTTTAAAAATTAGTTGGATTGAGTTTCCGTTTGCAGGCAGAATAGTTTCATAAAAATGAATCCTTTAAAGTCGGGAAATGAAAACAGGAATCATTTTTTATTGCAATTTTTCCAACAAAAACTTCTGCTTTTCCTTTTTGCAAATTAATTGTACCGCCCATTTACCTGTTTGAGCAGAAGGCGGTAGTCCGCCACCAGGAAAAAGCCATTGTCCTGCCATGTAGAAGTTTTGAAGTCCAGGAAGTTGCATTTTTATTGATTTCATTATGTTATCTTTCGATGGCATAAATCCTTCGTAAGCTCCATCTTTTACTCCGGTATATTTTACATCCGTTTTTGGCGTTGCCACATCCATTACTTCAATAAATTCCGTTATGCCCGGATATTCTTTTTCAAGGCATGCTGTGGCATCTTTCTGAATTTGCAGTTTCTCGGCTTTGTATTCTTGGGCATCCATGTTTTCCCACAACTTCCACGGACTGTCAAACCGCAGAACAATGGTTGTTTTTCCTTCGGGTGCCATGGTAGTGTCGAACGAATAATTCATGACCGAATATCCATTTTCTAGCGTTGTTTTGCCAATCTGCTTGTCTTTCGAGATATTTATGATAATCGGAGAATCGGAAGGTACAACTTTATTTATCCCAAATGAAACCTGAACAATGGGTGTAAATAGTTCCCAGTTTTTATACGCGAAATCAATTTCTTTTGACATGTACTTTGCATCAAGCATCTTAAAAATGGTGGAATATCCATCAGCCGCACCAATTACATAATCGGCCTCAACGATTTTTCCATCACTTAGTAAAACTCCTTTGGCAATATTATTTTCTACAATCACTTTTTCCACTTTCTTTTTATAGAATAGCTTTCCACCCAGTTTTTGGAATTTCTCCACCATGCGTTGTGCCAACGGATAAGAACCACCCTTAATATATCCGGCGTTTTTCTGATTGTACCAACCGAGCATAAAAATAAAAGCTAATGCTGAAAAATCGCGGTTGCCATAGAGCGAAAAGAAAACCGATTTAATTCGTTTACTTTTAAAATTCAGTTTGTCGAAATACTCACTGCAAGTCATTCTTCCGAATTTCCGTATCACATTTAATACTGGAAGCATTTGGGGAAGTATTTTTATATAATCGAGCGGACTGCGCAGTTCGGGTGCCAAAGCAAGCGGTTCCAACGAAGCACTTTTACGCATATCGGTACACATTCTTTGTATCGAAACTTTGTCTTCGGGAGCTAATTCAATCAGGTATTTTTCCCAACGGTCGATATTGGAATAAATAATAAATTCATTTCCATCGTCATCCAAAATGCGTGAATGTATTTCGTGATCGATAATTTCAGTTTGGGTATTTATAACGTTTGTTTCTTTCCATATTTCGTGGAAAGCACCTTTTGAAGTTCCTACCAACCAATGCAAACAATAATCGAAACGATAACCTTTGCGATCCCAGGCGGTACATTGACCACCTGCCACAGCACTCATTTCAATAATTTCAGTTTCAAAACCATTCATTGCAGCATAGATACCTGCTGATAATCCGGCTATTCCGCCTCCGATGATTACTACTCTTTTACTCATAACAATTTCATTGAAAAATTAAATTCGTTGGGGATTATAATATTTTGAAACAAAAGTATTTCAATAAACTTTTTCAAAAATATTAAAATCGATAAAACGATTATTTTGCCCGATGAACATGCTGAAAAGCAATTTTACCGTATATTATTGCTTACTGTTGGGAGTTAATTTACATCGATCACTCCTTTTTCAGGCTCGAATGAATGCATCCTTCCGATGCCGGAAAAAGGAGTAAGTTTTTAATTTCAATTTTTTACGGATGATTTTTTCTTTATTTCTTTCCAAAGGGCTTTGAAAGAAGCTGATGCTTTTGAGTTAGGACTGAAATCAATCAGAGGTTTTCTGTAAATGCCCATCTTTTCGACCTCGGCAAGAAATGGAATAAATGCGTGGCAGAAGTTTGATTTTTTGAGGGAGAATTCCTTCATCATGCTCTGATGAACCGATTTGCGAACTTCTACCATTGAGAAAAATGGAATTACACAGGATGTATCCAGTTCATCCTCTTCAAAAAAAGTGGTAATTTGCTCGAAGGTTCGCATACAAAGAGGAGTCGGCACAGTAGGCACAAGAATATAATCGCAAGCATGAAAAATGTTCTCTGCCAGTATGGAAATACCGGGAGGACAATCCAGAAAGACAATATCATATTCATCTTTCAAGTCCTTCAATGCTTCCTTGATTCTTTTTTTCGACTTTTTCACCTGATCCAGCAATGTATCCATGTGGCGGTATGAAAAATCGGAAGGTATAATATCCAGGTTGCGGTAATCAGTATCTACTATAATATCCCGCAACTCAACTTTACCGGAGATGATTTTCTTCAGACTGGCATCGGTTCTCTGCTCTTTATCGTAATAAAACGACGATGAACCCTGCGGATCAAGATCCCACAAGAGTGTTTTATTTCCTTCAAGGCTCGATAGATAAGACAGATTGACTGACGCAGCAGTTTTACCTACACCACCTTTGATATTGTAAATACCAAATACTATCATGTTGTTTCTTTTGCTTTTTCAGTGTCCGGTTTTTTATCTTTCTTTTCTTTCTTTTTCTGTTTTTCTTGCTTTGGTTCTTTACCCAATTCCTTTTTGGCTATTTTCTTAGCATCTTCAAGTAACTCAAGTATAAGTTTTCTTTCCACATCAAGAGTTTCTTTCTTGAGTTTTAATCTTTCTTTCTGAGCAACAATTTCTTTTTCTATTTTTACGATTTTGCGAACAGATAACTCAAGAGTTTTAATAAACGTAACATCTTGTCCATTCATCTGCAAAACGTCTGTGTTGGCTTTTAGTCTGGTTAGCAATTCCAGTGCCTTTTCATTCATGTTTTCAACGATTTTCTTTTTCATGCGTTCATATTTATTTTTTAGTTAGTTGTCGCATGGAACTCGCATCCCGATAGTCGTCGGGACATGGTCTTTCTTGGCAAGCCAAGCGGGTTTAAACACCTGTTTTAATGCTCGTTTCATACTATGTTTTTGTTTGATTTAAATACTCGTTAAACTTAAATTTCGTAAAAGTAGTGATTTTTTTACTTATACATTAAATATTCAACTAAAAATTTTCATATTCAGACCTTTAAAGGTCTTTTTTTCTATTTTTCAACGTATAATTAAGTAAGCGAAAGATTATAATATCATATTTTAAAAAAAAATGAACGCTGATTTTACGGATTGAGCGGATAAAAACGGATGATAATTAAACGGATTTAAATCTGATTTTAGTCATGCAAGCATGACAGATAAGAGTTTAAACTATTGAAAATCATCTCGACTTGTCGAGATTAAAATCCGTATTAAAATCCGCTATATCAGCGTTTATCCGCGTTCTAATCTTTTTCCATTTCTAGACTTACTTATACGACGTTATATTTATCCAAGTACTTATTACAAATGAATGATCATTTTGTTTTGAAGAGGTTCTAGAAAATGTCGGGATGTTGGGTTTAATACTGAAATAGAGAATACGAAAGCAGATCTTTAAACGGATATATTTTATTAGTTGAAGTGAGGGCGTCACTCTAAGTGACACTCTCACTTTCTGTACAAAAAAATAATGCAATGACCGATTGAACGATGATTGCATTATTCTATATGTGCTATAAATTGCAGCTTATCCTGATTACATAATCATATTTGTTTGTAAGCCACTCCACGGTCCGGCTAGTTCGGGGTGTTTGGTGTTATACCAGCGAAAGTAGATATACAGGAATTTACCCGCCGAGTCGGTGCTTAAGTTCATTACAAACGATGCTTTGGTGGAAATGCCAATCTTCAATGCATCTTCATCAGGTGCTGTCGGAGGAGTTGTTCCTACCAGGTAGAGGTATTGCACACTATCAGCATCATCATAAATAGCTGCCCGCGAACCGGTGGTGCTGTAACATTTAATTGAAATAGTTGAACCGCCTAATGCCTGGAAAGTAACTGTTACAGGTTCTTTAATAGGTGTAACGGGAACTGTACGCGTGTTTTTTGGCAATACTCCGCCATAAATATTGAAAATACCCAAATCATCAATGGTAACATTGGGCGAAGCGGCTATACGATCCAGAATATGATTGGTTTGATCATATACAATGACATCGTCGATAATTTGAACCAATGTATTACGAATGGCACGGGTGCGGCTATTTGTAATATCATTGTACAATACAAACAATGGACTCCATTTATCTTCAAATGCTTTCCATTGGGTTATTTCTGCGGGTAGAAGTCCAAGTCTTTCACCGTTAGTTACAGGAGTTCCGGCTGCAATATAGCTATTCGTTTTTACTATATACTTACCAAACCCATCAATACTGCGCGAGATACGTTGTCTTGCCATATTTTTCCTTTTAGAGTTAATAATAAATCAAAAGCTGTCACATCGACGGGTCAAAGATAATGGCAACATTTTAGGTAAAAAAGGGCATTGTGACGAACTGCTCGTTTCTGTGATAAATCGCAGGATAGTGTGATAACTTATTTAGGATAAGGATAGAATGTACCCGTAGTGCATTTGATAGTTTCTCTCCCCCTCGTTTGCAACGAGGGGGTCAGTGGTTTGTTGTTTCCTCAACAATAAAGTAAAAGATAATAGTTTATCTATCCATTAATAAAAGAACTACCGATATTTTTTTAAATCATTCCTGCGTTACAAACGCTCAACCATTAACCCCTCGTTGCAAACGAGGGGAAAGCCGATAACTTGTTATTTTTGTCCGATAAAAAATATTAGATTCTTCGCTTCGCTCGAAGTGAGAATTGAAAATCGGCGTTAGCCAAGTCTCAAAACATCTTATATAAGGTTTCCCGAACAATACTGATAACTTGTTTAGGATAAGTATATGCTCGAAATTAGTTTATATTATTTTGATCCGCCCCTAAATCCCCTAAAGGGGACTTTTGCCGTGTGAAAATGTTGATTCTTTCTGCACATATCGCACTTAGGTAGCCCCCTTTAGGGGGTTGGGGACAGTTAATGCAGAGCTTTTTTAATATAAACTAATTCATGGTACGCACTTAAGGTTAGAAGGTGTATTTATCTTGCCTTGAAAACATAATGTTTACGGAGTATTTCTTTTGTCTCCGATTTATTACACCGTAAGGAGATTTCCACATTGCAGTATTTGGGATGAATTACCATTTTATCGTCCACGATATCCCAGTCCTTTAAATGATGTATATTGACAATAAATGACTTCTGGCATCGCAGGAAGTGCGAGTAGGGTTTTAATTCTGTTTCAAGTTTTTTCAAGGTATAACGTGTTTTGAATTCTTTCAACTCCCCGTTATGAAGTATCCACAAGTGCAAATCATTTACTTTGCTTTCTATATAGCAGATATTGTCTATAATCAGCGGCGTACCGTTTATTACTATCTCGGCAGGCAATTCCGGTTGTTCCTTCGTTACTTCTTCTTCCGGTAGAGTTTTGTGTTTTAGTTTGATGGATATAAAATAGCCAAATACAGGTACGGTGTAGGCACAAATAATACTATTGTAGCTTTGCAACTCAAAAAACGATTGAATATTCAATGTAAATTCTTCCACATTGATTAGCACAAAAGCCAACGTGGTACAAACCGTAGCCGGAAGAAAAACAGTTAGCAATAATCTGTATTGTTTGCCAATAGTCCAGGTATCGGGATTGAAATACCGGGGGTTGAAATAATTTATTACGATATGCATACCAGCATACGTTAGCAGATACGTTATGCAATAAGCCACTACTACCAGATTTTTGTGAAACTCATGCCAGTTATAAAGGCCACACGGTTGGAGCAGGATGATTGAGAATGAGAGAATAGGTAAAATCAGAATAAAATAACAGATACCTTCATGGCAGGACAGAAAAACCGGAAAACGCCGGTTCAGATAAAGTTGGATTCGTTCTTGCATAGTGGATTAGCTCTATGTCTTCGTAAACTTTCAGACTGTTTGTATTAGGTTAATTGATTCGCACTACAAAAATAACAAATTAATTTAAATCGCGAAATATATTAGACTAAAAAAAGAAACGAATCATTTATTTTTTTAGCCCTACCACTCACGGGGTGACTCAACGTTCTTCTTTATAGTGAGGGCGTCACTCAAAGTGACACCCTCACTTTCTGTATCTCGACTATTAGTAGCACGACTTCAAGTCGTACTACTAATATCGGTAAAATCCGGTTAAGAGGTGTTGCTATTCCCTTTACTAATTCTTTCCTGTTTGAGTGCAAATATCTAAAATTTCTCTCAATTTGAAATATTCTGCAAACATACGAGGCGTGTGTTATGCCCTCGTTCTTTTTTCTGTTTTTTCTTCTTCAATTTTGCCAAAGAACTGACCGCAGAGTTAAATCTAAATTTATTCTCTCATTTTCATTTCTTTATCACTTTATTTTCAGAATAACTCAATAGTCACAGAATTCATTAATTTCTGACTAATTCTTATTCCTTAATTTTAAGTTAGTATTTTAATATTTCTTTCACAACTCCATTTACCATATACAGTTGTTGCGAGATATATTTATTAGTCCAAACCTCAGTTTTACCATACTTTGTTTCAAGGCTAATAACTTTGTAATTTGGATAATTCAAATTCCAATCATACCAAGCATCATGACACATTGCTTTTGTCATTCCAATAATTATTTTTTTATTTGCAACAAGAGTACCATTTTCTTTGCCATATTTGGATACACATTTTTGCAGAAAATTCTTTTTTGCTTCTAAATTAGCATTAATCGTGTTCCGCCCATCTTGCTTAGCCATTTGGAGTTTGTTTTCATATTCAATACTTAGTTCATTCGTATACACTTCAAGTTTTTTAATATCTTCTTCTAAATAGAAATCATAGCCAAGACAAGTTTTGAGTTGGGGAATTATAATTTTTGATGAAGTAAGTATTTGATAGATAATACCCAATTGATAAGCATTACCCAACCCCAGTGCTGATTCAACAAAAGATTTATAACTAGGTGTATATAGTCCCTTAATTAATTTTGATATTTTCCCTTTTTCATTTTCTAATATTGCAATTATTGACCAATCCGAGTTTTCTCCTTTCTCTTTGGTTGGGAATAAGTTAACTCCAACGCACTTAAATTTAGTGCCTATTTCGGTGACATTTACAGAACTACCTGTCAAGTAATCCTCAATATTGTCAGTGGCTTGAAATAAATATCTTGGGGCCCAAACAAAATTCTTGCCTTCTAATAATTGTTTCGCTTTCAAAAAGAAACCGACAGATATAAATTTATTAATTTCAGTTGTATACAAGGTATCACCCGTGATATCATCCCTTAGCTTAATAAATAATACACCTTTGGATAAATCGTAAGAATCTGTTCCTAATATAAAATTGACTGAATCTGGTATGTTTTCAGGATGTATTATATCATAGATTTCCCATTCTTCTGGAGTCAATTCAAACTCGGAATATTCATCTAAGTAGTTGTTTTGCTTTGTTCCTTCTAAGTTAATCTGATCAATAATTGTATAATACCTGTTGCAAATGCTGTCAGAAGAAGAGTATTTATTGCCGGATGTTTTTTTTGGTTTATAGACTGTTGTCCAATTCTCTTTTATTTCTTTAGGTCCAACTAATCTATCAAACACATCTCTTTGTGGATCTTCTGCATTAACCTTACGTATTGTTTTCAGAGGGAATTTTGATGTCTGACTCGAAAGCAAGACAACTGATGACTTGGGAGGCAAAAATAATTTTTGTTTAAAATATCTCTTGTTTTCAAACAGTTCATATGAATTTGATTTAAATTTAATGGGATATAAACTGTCATATGGTTGTATGGTCGGTTTAATTTTCTTAGGAATCTCGGTCGTGAAACTATCACTTGCAATTGTAATTTGAGCTACCAAACTAATCGAATATAAGCAAAATGCCAGTAAAGATAAAATGTATTTCATATATTGGATAAAATTTTGTTTCTTCATTTCGTTTAATTTTGATAATTTTATTGTACGTCTTAGCTTCGTCTTTATTTTTCTTGAATGGGGCATAACACGTGTATATGCGAACTCTTAGTTGTGTATGCGAAGTACTAGTTCGCATATATTCTCTATATAGGAATATGTGCAGTACTTTATGAATATTGCTGTCAAAGATATATAACATACTTAACACTTCCAAACAATTTCTAAATTATTTTTTAGGTAAATTACAAAACCCTTTATCAATAGGGGTTTCAGTTAATCCTTCAACTTATCCGATGACTTTAAGTCATCAGATAAGTAAGAAAACAGACCCTTACTTTAACCCGTTACAGGGGCAGCCTCCTGAAATTTAGTGCTCTGGCAAAATAACAGAGCACTCTCACGGTTTGTCAGAGCACTCTCACAAGTTACCAGAGTACTCTCACGGTTTATCAGAGTACTCTCATGAATTGCCAGAGCACTCTCACGGTTTGTCAGAGCACTCTCACAAGTTGCCGGAGCACTCTCATGATTTGCCAGAGTACTCTCACAAGTTACCAGAGCACTCTCACAAGTTACCGGAGCACTCTCACGGTTTACCGGAGTACTCTCATGATTTGCCAGAGCACTCTCACATGTTACCAGAGCACTCTCACGTTTTGTCAGAGCACTCTCACGAAATGATAGAGTGCTCTCGGGATATGATATAGTATCCAAAATCAGTGTAAATATATTCTTAACCCGTTGTGCGATTGGAGATAAATTATTTATGCGCTGATCTTCAAAAGAATAGTTCGGTGCTCTGCACCTCCTGTTTTTACGTTGAATCAATTTCTACAAATAGTTCGCCACGCTGTGGATAAATAAGGTGCAGAGCACCGTAGTATTTGTAGAAATAAGACAAAAACCGAAACCTAAGGTGCAGAGCACCGAACTATTTATATTGAATTTTAAGGCTTTATGTATTTAATCACTTCTGCCCCTCGTTTGCAACGAGGGGTTTATGGTTTGTTGTTTCTAACAATAAAAAATAGAAATAAAATTTCATTACTCCGTTTAAAAACGTTAGACCAATTACCCCTCGTTGCAAACGAGGGGGAGGTGGTTTATTTGCTACTTAAATGTGTGAATCTTACAAGTTTTTTTAAATGTTATGTAATTCTTTTGTTTTTAATTTTTGGAGCTTTGCAATCGGAAAGTGAGCTGAATTTTTTGAATTGAGAAAAAGAGATTTTTTCATTTCACTATATTTAAAAAATCAACGAAATCGAATGAAAACGAACACGATGAAAAAAGTTTTGATTGCATTGGACTACAATCCCACAGCGCAAAAGGTAGCTGAAGATGGCTTTGCAATGGCTAAAGCAATGAATGCCGAGATTTGTTTATTGCATGTAGGAATTGATTTGTGGATGTATTCTTCCATCTATCCAAACATGGGTATCTGGCAAATTGACTCAACGAATGTAATTGATGAATATAATGAAGCAAATAAAGGATCGCATAATTTCCTGGAAAAAGCAAAAAAACATTTAGGCGATGCCTCCATTCAAATTATTCAGAAAGAAGGTGATGCTGTACAAATGATTTTACAAACATCGGATGAAATAAAAGCCGATTGCATAGTCATGGGTTCGCATAGCCAGAAATGGTTGGAAAATATCCTTATAGGAAGCGTTGCAGAAGAAGTGCTGAGAAAAACCACTATTCCGTTGTTCGTTGTACCGACCAAGAAAAAAGGGTGAACTGTTGAAGCTAAAGTAAAGCAGGCAATATCAAATACTGCAAAAAGGCAACAAAAAAAGGCTGAATGAAGTGTCGGAAGATTTCAAATGGAATTGGTCTTCAGCGCTTAAAACTCCTTCTTTGTTGCCTTTGTGGTGTATAAATAAGTAGGACGAACAATTAAATGTCGCATATTCATTCGTGACAATTCATATTTCCACAAATTATTTCTCGAATTAATTTGTGGGAATTCGTGCAATTCGTGGTTTTAAATAATCATTAAACCACGAATTGCACAAATTTACACGAAAGTGTAAGAATTAAGAAATACGACATTATATAGTTTCAATTACTTAATAAGATCAATAATACCCGGATTAAATGGAACCGCTAAATGTGTGAATTATGCAATTTTTCATCATTATTGTGTAATTCTTTCATGACCATCCTCCTATAACTTTGCTTTTCAAATTTAGTAGGATTTAATATTCAATTTTAAAAAATACAATTATGAAAGGTAATGAAAAATTAGTGACAGTATTGAATGCACTTTTGGCCGATGAACTTACTGTTGTAAACCAATATATGGTGCAATCTGAAATGTGTGCAAACTGGGGTTATGGCAAACTCCACAAGGCAATCAGGAAACAGGCAATGGATGAAATGCTTCATGCTGAGTGGCTCATTGAGCGAATTATTTTTTTAGATGAATCACCAACTGTATCCAAACTTAATGCAATGAAGATTGGTAAAACTGTATCAGAAATAATTAGTAACGACAATGATGCAGAACTTAATGTTGTAAGAGATTATAATGATGCCATAAAGCTCGGTCGCGAAGTTGATGACCAGGGTTCAGTTGATCTGCTTACCAAAATACTCAAAATGGAAGAAGGACATGTGGACTGGGCGGAAATGCAACGTGCACAGATTGAACAAATGGGATTGGAGAATTATCTAGTTAATCAAACAGTTGGTTCTGCAAGCTAATTCAAAGTTATTTGATAACCCAAAAACAAATACCAGATTAAAATTTTCTTACTTGTTGACAATATTCATAAGAAAATAGATGAGAACACCGAAACATATTGGAATAATTCCTGATGGAAACAGAAGATGGGCGGAAACCAATAAAATGACAAAAGAAAAAGGGTATGATTGTGGCTTAGATCCGGGCTTAATACTTTTTAAATTATGCAAGGAGGCCGGCATTAAAGAATTAACGTTTTACGGGTTTACTACTGATAACACGAAAAGACCGACAAAACAAAGAATAGCCTTCACTAAAGCCTGTATCAATGCAGTAGATATATTATCTAAAGAAGATGCAGAATTATTGGTCATCGGTGATTTTGAATCTCCCATGTTTCCAAAAGAATTATATAAATATACAACGAGGCAAATCTTTGGTAAAGGAGGAATTAAAGTAAATTTTTTAGTCAATTATAGTTGGGAGTGGGACTTAAACAATTTGAAATTAGCTGACTCTGCTCAGAAAAACATATCAAGTCATATTAGATCTTTTGATGTTTCAAGAGTAGATATGATTATGCGGTGGGGTGGCAGAAGACGATTAAGTGGCTTCCTTCCGGTGCAATGTATTTATTCGGATTTCTATGTGTTGGATGACTATTGGCCGGATTTTAAGCCCGATCATTTTTATAATGCGCTGAATTGGTATAATGATCAGGATGTCACCCTTGGAGGTTGAGGTTATTCGTTTAAATGTAAATTTTATACGGATAAACAATGAATTGGAAATCAAAATATTATGCGCTATTTTGGAAAAGACATTAAAATTTTCATAAATAATCTTGTGGTAAGTTACACCGATGAAGGATCGGATGATGCGATGCGACATTTAGAACTTAGCATAACACTAGAAACAAATATTCATATTTAAAAAATACAATTATGAAAGGTAATGAAAAATTAATAACAGTACTAAACTCTCTTTTGGCCGATGAACTGACTGCTATAAACCAATATATGGTTCATTCGGAAATGTGCGAAAACTGGGGCTATGGAAAACTCCACAAGGCAATCAGGAAACAGGCAATGGATGAAATGTACCATGCTGAATGGCTTATAGAACGTATCATTTTTTTAGATAGTGCGCCAACAGTTTCTATACTTAATCCGATGAAGATTGGTAAAACAGTTTTGGAAATGATTAAAAACGATAATGGCGACGAACTTGACGCAGTTCATAGATACAACGCTGCAATTCAACTCGGACGTGAAGTGGATGATCAGGGCACGGTAGACTTGCT
>Ga0302209_10000950_pt1:5000-13010 | contig 13010 bp, 8 predicted proteins | sample II_Fen_E3_1_FD_194574 | JGI IMG/M metagenome (GOLD analysis project Ga0302209, IMG submission 194574) | Peat permafrost microbial communities from Stordalen Mire near Abisko, Sweden - II_Fen_E3_1 | ecosystem: Environmental > Terrestrial > Soil > Wetlands > Permafrost | place: Sweden...
GGCCCAACTAGACACAGAGAAGATTGCTCGACTCCAGTTGTCCGGAAGGATCCCAGTAAACGTGTTTGAATCCCAGAGAGTACCCAATGATCCACAGCTTGTTCCAGCCGTTTACCTCTGAACAGTTTCACGCACTCTTGAACTCTCTCTTCAAAGTTCTTTTCAACTTTCCCTCACGGTACTTGTTCGCTATCGGTCTCGTAGCCATATTTAGCTTTAGATGGAGTTTACCACCCACTTTGAGCTGCACTCACAAGCAACTCGACTCCAGGGAATGCTCAACCCACAGTCAGACGACAACCATACAGGCCTCTCACCCTCTATGGGCAAATGAAGCCGCATTCCAACGGACTTGGGCTGTGCTACCAACTGCAGGAAATGAGCCTCCCAAACACCACATTCCCAGCTGCCCATATAGAACAGAGGGTTCAGTGCTGAGCTCTTCCCTTTTCGCTCGCCGTTACTGGGGGAATCCTTTTTAGTTTCTTTTCCACCGCTTAATGATATGCTTAAATTCAGCGGGTAGCCCTGTCCAATCTGAGGTCATTGTTATAATTTTCCAACCAATTTCCCGAACAATCACAGCAAAAGTATGATTCGAAAAGTACGAGAGGACTAGCCAAGTTAGCCAGCAAACAACTAAGTAAGCCAGCAAGTCTGGAAGTCCAAACATAAAATTCAAACCTCTCTCAACATGAACGGGAAAAGATGCCAGATGAAAGTGGAAAACATCCCCCAGAAATAAGACTTGTACAGCATGACTCAAGCAGCTTTGCGATGCCCCACTGGGCTGACTATTCGAATTTTCCCTTGAATTGCAAAGGGCACTGATGAAAGGAGAATAAAGTGACTCAGTACTAGGACCGATGCTGCCCAAATATGAGGTCTGATTGAGAATTTCTTCCAGACAGCCATCTGTGATGGGACGAGCAAAGTCCTTTCCCGAGTCGATATTTCACCAATATCGTTGCACCCAAAGCCAGGAAACCCGAGCAACACTGTAGCAGTGCATCGCGTTTTCGTGCCATCATGAGTCTCTGTTATAGTCGAATCTCTTTTAAGAGATTTGATTTTCCAATCGCTGTACTAAGGCGACTTACAAAGAAGCCAGAGCACCATGCCTGCCAGCAATTCAAACCCATTTTTTTACGTCCAGAGAAGAAACCAGCGTCGCATGCAGAAAAGCTCGCATTGAGCGATTCCCCAATTCAGCATTATTCTCTCTTAGACATGGGATATGAAAGGGGCTTCAAGTATTTACGACCCTCAGATGGGCAAGACCCTAGCCCGTAAGCTAGAGTCACAATATGTGTTCAACAAGTAGCGGTTTCATGAAGCCCTGCAATTCGCCATGCTTCACGCAGTTGGCTGCGTTCTTCATCGATCTACGAGCCGAGTGATCCACTGTTCAGAGATTTTTAAATAAGGATTTTAGGTGGTAAGTTATTGCCATTACAGCAAAGATATACCATCGCACTCATAGACTGAGGACACTCGCCAACCCCATCCGCAGATGAGGCTTATAGACTGGTTGCAGGCCCCTGCTTTTCCAGCCCAAGCGAGCAAGAGTGACTTTCAAAGTATCCCCGGATTTCAAAGACCATATTGCTATAGCCTTCATTTCTTCTCTCCCGACTCAAATGCCATCAGCCCCCTGTGCAAAAGCTAATGACATGGTCGTACAGAGATTGGGGTCCTCAATTTTTAGTTATATTTTGGGGTAACGAGCACTCGGCCAAGCGCTACCCCGGTCCCTTATCCACAGATGGACCATCATGTGATGAGGACACTGCAAGTGAGAAGACACTGCATGAGTCCGTACTATTTATTTGCTCATACTTTAGACCCAACTTTTTTGGAAAGATTCTTTAGGAAAAAAAAGCCGTATTATTAGCCAGTCTTTCAATTCTAACTCGTTTCTCAGGTTACGACCCCGCAGTTCTGAGATGGATATTAGAGACCAGCATTGAGACATAGCCATTATACTTTGTTCACCACTTCCAAGGCATATGCTCATGAGCCATCGCCAACACCGTAACCTACAACAGTGCTTGCATCAGGCGGGCTCGTTTTTTTGATCATCTCCTTCAGAGATTGTCAATTTTCTTTCCAGCTCGAAAAATTCTATCAGTTTATAGTACGAAGCTCATCGTGTCTACCACTAAGTAGCAGCACTGATGGAATTTTCTATCCTCGGATTTTATACTTTATGACGAGCAAGCAAGTCAAAAAGCTATTGATTCGATCATCTTTGGACAAGACCCTCATCCTAGATCCCGAGGTCCCCACTTTTTTTCAAACAGTGTTATTAGCCAGTCTTTCAATTCTAACTCGTTTCTCAGGTTACGACCCCGTAGTCCTGAGATGGATATTAGAGACCAGCAGTGATCCTTCCGCAGGTTCACCTACGGAAACCTTGTTACGACTTTTACTTCCTCTAAATGAGGCAGTTTGGGCATCTTCCCAGTAAACCAACGCAACCGTGAGGCCGCATTAGCACCAGTCCGAAGTCCTCACTAAATCATTCAATCGGTAGTAGCGACGGGCGGTGTGTACAAAGGGCAGGGACGTAGTCAGCACAAGCTTATGACTTGCACTTACTGGGAATTCCTCGTTCATGGGCGATAATTTCAAAGCCCAATCCCTAGCACAAAAGACATTGCGAGGGTTACCCAACTCTATCGAGTCAGGAAGACACACTGCGCCTTTTATTGTAGCGCGTGTGCGGCCCAGAACATCTAAGGGCATCACAGACCTGTTATTGCCTTTTCTCATGCAGCTTGAAGCTGCCTTGTCCCTCTAAGAAGATGATGCGAACCTACCAGTATTCGCCATCTATTTAGTAGGCTAAAGTCTCGTTCGTTATCGGAATTAACCAGACAAATCACTCCACCAACTAAGAACGGCCATGCACCACCATCCACCAAATCAAGAAAGAGCTCTCAATCTGTCAATCCTTCTAGTGTCTGGGCCTGGTGAGGTTTCCCGTGTTGAGTCAAATTAAGCCACAGGCTCCACTCCTGGTGGTGCCCTTCCGTCAATTCCTTTAAGTTCCAGCTTTGCAACCATACTTCCCCCGGAACCCAAAAACTTTGGTTTCCCGGAAGCTGCCCGTCAGGTCATTGAAATACCCCCGACGGATCGCCAGTTGGCATCGTTTAAGGTCAGAACTAGGGCGGTATCTGATCGCCTTCGAACCTCTGACTTTCGTTCTTGATTAATGAAAACATTCTTGGCAAATGCTTTCGCAGTAGTCCGTCTTGCGACGATCTAAGAATTTCACCTCTAACGTCGCAATACGAATGCCCCCGTCTGTCCCTTTCAACCATTACCTCGAGTACCGAGAACCAACAAAATAGCACCGAGGCCCTTTTCCATTATTCCATGCACGACTGTACAGGCATTCGCCTGCTTTAAGCACTCCAATTTTTTCAAAGTAAACTTTCTGGTCTCCCAGGGCACCCAGTGAAGGACACCTAGGTAGAACCAGCAATGGGTCCGGTACGAACGGTATCATTGCTACATGAACCGCCCGTCCAGAACTGAGATCCAACTACGAGCTTTTTAACCGCAGCAACTTTAATATACGCTATTGGAGCTGGAATTACCGCGGCTGCTGGCACCAGACTTGCCCTCCAATGGATCCTTGTTAAAGGATTTAAAGTGTACTCATTCCAATTACGGGGCCTCGGATGAGTCCCGTATTGTTATTTTTCGTCACTACCTCCCCGTTCCGGGAGTGGGTAATTTGCGTGCCTGCTGCCTTCCTTGGATGTGGTAGCCGTTTCTCAGGCTCCCTCTCCGGCATCGAACCCTGATTCTCCGTCACCCGTTATCACCATGGTAGGCGCATAACCTACCATCAAGTTGATAAGGCAGACATTTGAAAGAGTAGTCGCCAGTACAAGACCGTGCGATCCGCTCAAAGTTGTTCAGACTCACCAGATAAACAGGGATTGCTCCCCGATCGGTTTTGGTCTAACAAAAACGCCCCTTCCACAAGGGTTGGGGCTACATTTGCATGTATTAGCTCTAGAATTTCCAGGGTTATCCAAGTAAGATACCGAAGATCTAAGGAACCATAACTGATGTAATGAGCCATTCGCGGTTTCACTTTATTGCGGCTTATACTTAGACCTGCATGGCTTAATCTTTGAGACGAGCATATGACTACTGGCAGGATCAACCAGGTAGTAGTTTTCAAAGTCGACCAGAAACTGAGGGTGCCACACCGCTGGTATGATTTTTCGGGCGCAGCTCGACCTCAATCTCTTTTGACTTTTTTTCTCTAAAAGAGAGCCCACCTGACAGGAAATTAACCTGCCACTCAGAGCAAATCTGATCATGCGAGTGTAAATCGCACGCGTAGGCTCAATCTTTTAAGTGAGTACTGGGTCGAGTACTAGAGCAGCTGGACAGGTCCCATACCACTTGACCATCCTAAGCCGACTCATTCCACCTTCCCTACACTCATTTGGCAAGACTCTCTCACCGGTTGTGCAATGAAAAATTGCAACTTGAGAACATTCTGCCTCATTCTCTCACAGGTCAACCTCATGGATCTTTGTCCAGGGATGCCTTTACCGTTCCAAGCAATTTGATCCCTTCTTGAAGTGGATCTAATGATCACTTGGTTTTAATATCGGAAACACTCTTGGTCTGATTGGAGACTGAAAGCCGTCAGGCAGTGATGAACCTTGTAGGAAACATCGTCTCAAACAACCGTGATGGTGTTTCGGGGCGGGGGAGTTTGGGCAAGGATGAAGTGGATTAGGGAGTAGGCTGTTACCAAGAAACATTTATCCACAAAGTCCACACCACTCGCTCACTGAAAATCAGTAAATGAGTTGGAACCAAGCAGAAGTTTCCACTCTGAGGAAGTCTCTCCAACCACTCAGCCCTCACCACTCGTTGAGTTGGGACCGAGCAGAAGTTCTCATAGTGTGTACATGAAATGCTAAACAATTTGCCTCGCCTCTGGGAGAAAACAAAACTCAATGACAAAAGCCGTCAGATTACCATAAGTCAGTGATAGATTCGATCGAGAGGTGTCAGTTGGCTCTTAACCACATTGACCTACGCAGGCTGTCCGCTAAAATGACATAAGGCCAGATCCGTCCTCACTCTTCACCCAATGCCGGACACGCCTAACGATCAAATCAATTCCAATTGAGGGGTCCTACACCCAACTGACTACAGCAATACTTCAGACTTTCTCAATGAGAATATTTCACCCAGAGGGTTTCACCACAAACAACTCTTTCCATAAACCAGCTCACACAACTCAGAGAGTTAGAACCAGTAAATATACACCCGGGCACAATAAATTCGGCATATCAAATGACCAAACAATCGTTACCTAGGAAAGCAGTGTGGGAGGAAAAAGTCTCTCAATCATCATATACTTTTTGGCACAGCAGCCCTTTCAGTGAGACTTCACAAGTAGGATTTTCTCCCTCAAACCATTCAGGAACCTCTTTGAGATCAGCCTACTTCTGTCTCATGAGATTCCCTTCCTCAGTTTGAGGGAGTCAGTATAATCACCAAGTGAAAATACTTGAGGTCTCCATTTCCCTCACACCTGGGACAACAGTAAACTCAGAAAAGCCATGTGGTTTCTCAATGAGAATCTTTCACCCAGGTGATCAGACCACGAATCACACTACTATCCATGAACCAGCTCACACAACCTTAGTCGGAACCAGGCATGGAAAAATGAGTGAGGGAAAATTTATACCAGCACTAGGGACACCACTCCTGTGTCTACATAGCCCTCACCACTCGAATGTTAAGAAACACCAGTTGGGACCAAGTAGAAGCTTTTTGCTCTGGCTTTCAGTACGACCACGAAGCCCACACCACTCGAAAGTTGGGACCAAGTGAAAATACTTGAGATCTCCATTTCCCTCACACCTGGGACAACAGTAAACTCAGAAAAGCCATAAGGTTTCTCAATGAGAATCTTTCACCCAGGTGATGAGACCACAAATCACACTACTATCCATGAACCGGCTCACACAACTCTAGTCAGAACCAGGCATGGAAAAGCAATGAGTGAGGGAAAATTTATACCAGCACTAGGGACACCACTCCTGTGTCTACATAGCCCTCACCACTTGAATGTTTAGAAACACCAGTTGGGACCAAGTAGAAGCTTTTTGCTCTGGCTTTCAGTACGACCACGAAGCCCACACCACTCGAAAGTTGGGACCAAGTGAAAATACTTGAGATCTCCATTTCCCTCACACCTGGGACAACAGTAAACTCAGAAAAGCCATAAGGTTTCTCAATGAGAATCTTTCACCCAGGTGATGAGACCACAAATCACACTACTATCCATGAACCGGCTCACACAACTCTAGTCAGAACCAGGCATGGAAAAGCAATGAGTGAGGGAAAATTTATACCAGCACTAGGGACACCACTCCTGTGTCTACATAGCCCTCACCACTTGAATGTTTAGAAACACCAGTTGGGACCAAGTAGAAGCTTTTTGCTCTGGCTTTCAGTACGACCACGAAGCCCACACCACTCGAAAGTTGGGACCAAGTGAAAATACTTGAGATCTCCATTTCCCTCACACCTGGGACAACAGTAAACTCAGAAAAGCCATAAGGTTTCTCAATGAGAATCTTTCACCCAGGTGATCAGACCACAAATCACACTACTATCCAAAAACCAGCTCACACAACTCAGACGAATCTGTGGTCAGAACCAGCCATTGAAAAGCAATGAGTGAGGGAATTGTACAATGATACAAAGCTGCACCGGGACTGAAAATCGAGGTGCAGCTGACAGACTCCACCGAAGAAATTTCTCAATCTCAGATCGAAAAATTCTTCACTGCACCTCGAATTGGTACAATCACACAGCCCCCACCACTCAAGCACAGATTTATTTGGCATTGCCATAATAGGTTGGTGAATGAGTTGGGACCGCATTTAAATACCCAGAGTTTCAGTTCTTTCCCTGAGGTCAGCTGACAGACTCCACCGAAGAAATTTCTCAATCTCAGATCAAAAAATTCTCCACTGTACCTCAAATTGGCATATTCACACAGCCCCCACCACTCAAGCACATTCATGGATTGAGTTGGGACCGTATTCAAATACCCAGTTCACCCAAATTTTTTATTCAGGTTTAGGCTTTGCAAGCAAAGAAATTTCTACCAATTTATGGTCATGAAATTCTCGACTGAGGGAGCCAGAGCTGTGCTTTCAAGCAAGAAATTTCTACAGACGTAAAGTCAAGAAATTCTCCACTGAGTGAGACAGACTCTTCATTCAGATACTTAGAGCACTAGTCCTCACATCACTTCATCTGTAGGGCTATGGTGTCAACAACGAGTCCGATAGCCATCCAATTCCAGGCGTAACATCGGACCCTCCCACCTCATGAAGCAATGAGTGAACCAGACTTCTCCTTTCATGAATACCTCTGTTCTGTATAATCACACAGCCCCCACCACTCAAGCACGGATTTATTTGGCATCGCCATAATAGGTTGGTGAATGAGTTGGGACCACATTTAAATACCCAGAGTTTCAGTTCTTTCACAGAGGTCAGTTGACTCCACCGAAGAAATTTCTCAATCTCAGATCAAAAAATTCTCCACTGTACCCCAATTTGGCATAATCACACAGCCCCCACCACTCAAGCACATTTATGGATTGAGTTGGGACCATATTCAAATACCCAGTTCACCCAAATTTTTCATTCAGGTTTCTCCAGACTTCTCCTTTCATGAATTTTTTCAGAATGAGAAGTTGTTGAAACTCATTCGATGATAGAAGCCATGCACCACTGACTGACTTTATCACATTTCAATTTTTCGTCAGAACATTCTTCAACTTTTTTCCAGCCCATTGATATTACAGGACTCGACCGGGCTGGTAGTCGATCCCTATAGGTGTTTTTTCTTTAAGCCTCCACTCCGTTTGAAAGTTCGCCATACTTTAACTTTTTTTTTTTTTTTTTTTTTTTTAAGATTTTAAAATTGTGTTTTGGGGGT
>Ga0302209_10000951_pt1 | contig 13009 bp, 9 predicted proteins | sample II_Fen_E3_1_FD_194574 | JGI IMG/M metagenome (GOLD analysis project Ga0302209, IMG submission 194574) | Peat permafrost microbial communities from Stordalen Mire near Abisko, Sweden - II_Fen_E3_1 | ecosystem: Environmental > Terrestrial > Soil > Wetlands > Permafrost | place: Sweden: Abisko...
CGAGGAAGAATATCTTAAACGGTATCCCGGTGATGATTGGGTGGATATTGTTGGCTTTGATACCTACGCCTCAGGTACTGATACAAAAGATATTGATTTGTACAAACAGAAAATGACCGCCGGGCTTTCAATTGTTACTAAATATGCTCAACAATCAGGAAAGATACCTGTAATGGCAGAAACCGGTCTTGAAGGTATAAAGTTACCTTATTATTTTACTAAGGTTTTGTTGCCAATTATTAAGCCCTTCAAAATAAGTTATCTGCTTTTTTGGAGGAATGCGTTCAATAAACCGACACATTTTTATGTGCCATATCCAGGACATGCTTCGGCAGCTGACTTTAAAAAATTTACTGATATGCCCGGAATTCTTTTAAATAAAGAGATGACATCCATGTATGATTTTGAAAAATAGACAATGCATTTTCAACAAACAAATTGAATAATAAAACGAAATATATCACTTATAAAATTTAAAGTATAAAATTGATTTAGAATAAATGAGTATGACAAAATTTATTAAAGCTTTGGAAAATATCAAAGCATATCACGAAAAATTATTGTGTCGAAAAAATGTGAAATCTGAAAATGGAAATGGTATCTATGACCGTTATGTACATCCCATTCTTACTTCCGAACATGCACCACTAACCTGGCGATATGATTTCAATCCGGAAACAAATCCTTACCTTATGGAACGTATTGGTGTGAATGCCACATTAAATGCGGGTGCCATGAAATGGAAGGGGAAATATATTCTGGTAGTTCGTGTTGAAGGTAATGACAGGAAATCGTTCTTTGCCATAGCCGAAAGCCCCAACGGAATTGACAGTTTCCGTTTTTGGGATGAACCTGTAACATTACCCGAAACAGAAAGCCCGGATACCAACGTATATGATATGCGTCTGACGAACCATGAAGATGGTTGGATTTACGGTGTCTTTTGCAGCGAGCGTAAAGATCCCAGTGCTGCATACGGTGATCTATCTTCCGCTGTCGCCACAGCAGGAATCGCCCGAACAAAAGATTTAATTACGTGGGAAAGGTTACCCGATTTAAAAACAAAAAGCCAGCAACGGAATGTAGTGCTCCATCCCGAATTCGTTGATGGTAAATATGCATTATACACCCGACCTCAGGACAGCTTTATCGATACTGGCAGTGGCGGTGGAATAGGCTGGACTCTGGTAGATGATATGACTCATGCAGAAGTAAATGAAGAGATTATTATCAATCAACGTTATTATCATACCATCAAGGAATTGAAAAACGGAGAAGGACCCCATCCGATAAAAACAGATAAAGGCTGGTTGCACCTGGCTCACGGTGTGCGTAATTGTGCGGCAGGTTTACGATATGTATTGTATCTCTATCTGACCGATTTACAGAATCCTGCTAAACTAATTGCTGAACCGGCAGGCTATTTTATGGCACCGATAGAGGATGAACGAATTGGTGATGTTTCAAATGTTTTATTCAGCAATGGCTGGATTGCCGATGATGATGGAACGGTTTTCATTTATTACGCATCTTCCGATACCCGAATGCATGTAGCAACTTCAACAATTGACAAATTGTTGGATTATTGCATGAATACTCCCGAAGATGGTTATCGTTCAGCCGCATCTGTGGAAACAATTAAATTTTTAGTATCGAAAAATAAAGCGATTTAAATAAAAAAATGTATTTTTGAGGTCAATTTAAATTTTTTTTAATAAAATATTTTCATAATGTCATTGTGAGATGTTTTTTGACTCATTGATCTCTTTATTTTAATTATAAATATACTAAATGAAAAACTCAAAATTATTTCTGATTTCTGCAATTGTAACCTTAATGTTACTTCCGTTACAAGCTCAAAAATTCAAGGATTTGGCACAGACACCACCAATGGGTTGGAATAGCTGGAATAAATTCGCCTGCAATGTAAGTGAAAAATTAATTCGTGAATCTGCCGATGCTATGGTATCGTCCGGAATGAAAGATGCAGGATACGATTATGTAGTAATAGACGATTGCTGGCAGGTAAGCCGGGATAGTCTGGGTTTTATAGTGTGTGATCCGGTTCGTTTTCCTTCAGGAATAAAAGCACTTGCCGATTATGTACATTCAAAAGGATTAAAATTCGGAATTTATTCATGCGCCGGAGATAAAACCTGTGCAGGAAGACCTGCCGGACGTGGACATGAATATCAGGATGCATTGATGTATGCGAAATGGGGAGTAGATTATTTGAAATATGACTGGTGTAACACCGATAAACTGAACGCGGAGGGTGCCTATATCACAATGCGAGATGCATTGCACGAAGCGGGTAGACCGATTGTTTTCAGTCTGTGTGAATGGGGAAATAACAAACCCTGGTTGTGGGCTAAAGAAGTCGGTCAGCTGTGGCGTACTACAGGAGATATTGCAAATTGCTTTGATGGGTTCATGGATCATGGCACCTGGAAACAGAATGGCGTGATGCAGATTCTTGATTTGCAAGCTCCCTTACGTCAATATGCCGGTCCCGGTCATTGGAATGATCCGGATATGCTCGAAGTTGGCAATGGGATGCCTGAAAATGAAGATCGTGCCCATTTTACCATGTGGTGTATGATTGCAGCTCCTCTTCTTTCAGGAAATGATCTGGGCAATATGAGTGAACAAACAAAAAAGATACTGACCAACAAAGAAGTTATTGCTATAGATCAGGACGTATTAGGAATTCAAGGATTTAAATACTCCGTAAAAGACAGTGTCGAAACATGGCTTAAACCCCTGGAGAATGATGAATGGGCAGTGTGTTTGTTGAACAGAAGTAAAATTTCAAAAAATGTGACCCTGGATTGGAAAACATTTGCAGTGACCGATACCTTGTCGAACCGGATACTTGATACCAGCAAAGTAATTTATCAATTGCGTGATGTATGGACAAAGAAATCAGTTGGTGATACCCGTAAACCGCTTAAGATGTTTCTCCCTGATCATGATGTTTTGTGTCTGAAACTATTTAAGAAATAAAGTTCCGAATCAAAAATAGGTCTGTTTTAGAAACATTCAAGACCTTAAAAATTGATTGAAAACTGATACTTTTACGCCGAATAAAATAAGAAAATATTATGTCCTTAAATTTATAAATCTAATCATACAAAAGAATCACTATGACTTTTCAAAAATTAAGTTTTAAAGAGAAAGTCGGTTACGGGTTCGGAGATGCTGCTGCATCAATGTTCTGGAAACTGTTCTCCATGTATCTCATGTTTTTTTATACGGATATTTTTGGAATATCTGCTGTAGTAGTTGGAACCATGTTCCTGGTCACCCGCATCTGGGACGCATCTTTTGATCCTTTTGTAGGAATCCTGGCCGACCGGACTAAATCGAAATGGGGTAAATTCAGACCCTACCTGCTTTGGATGATGATTCCCTTCGGAGTACTTGGTGTTTTCATGTTTTCAACACCCAATTTGGGTCCTACCGGTAAAATAGTCTATGCTTATGTCACCTATTCGTTGATGATGATGGTCTATTCGCTTATAAACGTACCTTATGCATCCCTAATGGGAGTAATGACTTCGGATGGTAAAGAGCGGACTACACTGGCATCATTCCGTATGATTTTTGCTTTTAGTGGTAGTCTTCTAGTATTGGCAGCTGCTGAACCATTAGTTGATATTTTTAGCAAAATGGATGGCGGTGCTATCAATCTTAAAATGGGATGGCAATATGCGGCTATCGTGTTTGCTTTAGTAGCAGTTGCCTTTTTCTTTATCTGCTTTTCGTGGACAAAAGAAAAGGTTAAACCAATTGTCGAAAAGACATCCTTAAAACTTGATTTAAAAGATCTATGGGTCAACCGGCCCTGGTTTATTTTATTGGGTGCAGGAGTTGCCGTTATTTTCTTTAATTCTATTCGAGATGGTGCTGCTATCTATTATTTTAAATATTATGTTACTACTCAGGATGCATTCCATATTAATTCCCTGAAACTCACTATCACGCTCAGCAGTATGTATTTTGTGCTGGGACAAGCTGCAAATATCGTTGGAGTGGTATTGGCAATCCCTGTTTCGAGCCGGATTGGTAAAAAAGGAACTTTTATGACAGCGATGCTCATTGCTACGGTGTTAAGCATATTCTTCTATTTTATCGACCGTAGTAATACCACACAAATTTTTGTTATGCAGTTTCTGATCAGCTTATGTGCCGGAATTACACTACCCCTAATCTGGTCGATGTATGCTGATGCTGCCGATTATTCGGAATGGAAAACTAAACGCCGTGCAACAGGTCTTATTTTTTCAGCTTCATCTATGTCCCAGAAATTCGGATGGACCATTGGCGGTGCACTGGCAGGATGGTTGTTGGGTTATTATGGTTTTCAGGCCAATGTGGTACAAACCATAACAGCACAAAACGGTATTCGAATGATGCTGAGTTTTTTCCCTGCTATCGGCACATTGCTCGGAGTACTCTTTATGTTTATTTATCCACTGAATGAAACCAAGATGAAGGAAATCGGATCCGACTTGTCAAAATTGAGAGATAAAAGAGCAAACGATTAACGTCTGTTTTAACCCCACATTCAACACTGAAACTGTTTAAATAATTCAATCAATAAATACTTCAATCATCTTTTATGAAATACGGACATTTTGACGATCAAAGACGTGAATACGTTATTACCAATCCACGGACTCCCTGGCCATGGATTAATTATCTTGGCAATGAGGATTTCTTCAGTCTGGTTTCAAATACAGGCGGTGGATACTCTTTTTATAAAGATGCTAAATTCAGACGGATCACACGCTATCGATATAACAATGTCCCCATGGATAGTGGTGGAAAATATTTTTATATCAATGATGGAGAGTCGGTTTGGAGTCCTGGATGGAAACCCTGTAAAACAGAACTAGATAGTTACGAGTGTCGTCATGGCATGAATTACACGACTATCAAAGGTGTGAAAAACGGAGTAGAAGCTGAAGTGTTGTATTTTGTACCATTGAAAACGTGGGCGGAAGTTCAAAAACTGACGTTGCGGAATACAACAAATCAGGTAAAAAAGCTGAAAATATTCTCTTTTGTCGAATGGTGTTTGTGGAATGCTGCTTCCGATATGGAGAACTTCCAACGAAACTTTTCGACTGGAGAAGTTGAAATCGAAGATTCAGTGATTTATCATAAAACCGAATACAAAGAACGGCGTAATCACTATGCTTATTATTCAGTAAACCAACCTATCAGTGGATTTGATACTGACAGGGAGACATTCTTTGGCCTATATAACGGTTTTGATGAACCTCAAACTGTGCTTGAAGGAGCACCGCGCAATTCTGTTGCACACGGTTGGTCGCCTGTCGCCTCCCATTATGTTGAAGTAGAACTTCAACCGGGTGAATCGAAGGAGCTGGTATATGTGCTGGGCTATGTCGAAAATGCGGATGATGATAAATGGGAGAGTAAAAACATTATTAATAAAACCAAAGCGAAAGCAACTATCGCTAAGTTTGATACTGTTGAAAAGGTAGATACCGCACTGGCAGAACTGAGAACCTACTGGGATAAATTGTTGAATGTTTTTACACTCAATTCGGGTGATGAAAAGCTCGACAGAATGGTAAATATCTGGAATCAATACCAATGTATGATCACATTTTGTTTCTCGCGATCGGCTTCATTTTTCGAAAGCGGAATCGGCCGTGGTATGGGCTTCCGCGATTCTAATCAGGATCTGGTAGGATTTGTCCATCAAATACCTGAACGAGCCAGGGAACGCATTATTGATATCGCTTCCACTCAATTTTCTGACGGGGGGTGCTATCATCAATATCAGCCGCTTACAAAAAAAGGAAATAATGAAATCGGACAGGGATTTAATGATGACCCTATGTGGCTGATTTTTGGAACTATAAGTTATATCAAAGAATCAGGCGATTTCAGTATTTTGGATGAACCGGTGCCTTTTGATAATGAAGAAGGAACTGAAGTCTCACTTTTCCATCATCTGACGGTATCCTTCAATCACATTGTAAATAATCTGGGTCCTCATGGATTGCCTTTAAGTGGTCGTGCCGACTGGAATGATTGCCTGAACCTGAACTGCTTCTCAAACGACCCAAATGAAAGTTTCCAGACGACTGAAAATAAAACCGAAGGAAGTAAAGCCGAGAGTTTAATGATCGCAGGATTGTTTGTGGTTTATGGCCGCGACTATGTTGAATTATGTCGAAAGGTTGGTAATAAAATTGAATCAGAACGAGCTCAACAACATATTGATTCAATGGTAGAGTCGGTAATAAATGATGGTTGGGATGGTGAATGGTTTATTCGGGCATACGATTATTACGGACGGAAAGTGGGTTCAAAAGAAAATGAGGAATCCAAAATATTTATTGAATCGAATGGTTGGTGTACCATGGCAGGTATCGGTATGGAAGAAGGATTAGTCACAAAAGCGCTTGATTCTGTGAAAGAAAGGCTTGATAGTGAACATGGCATTGTGCTCAATAATCCACCGTTTTCCAAATACTATATCGAATACGGAGAAATCTCAACTTATCCACCGGGTTATAAAGAAAATGCCGGTGTATTCTGCCACAACAATCCATGGATTATGATTGGTGAAACTGTACAGGGTCGCGGAGACAGGGCCTGGGAGTATTTCCGGAAGATATGTCCTTCCTATCTTGAAGAAATAAGCGATCTGCATAGGACAGAACCATATGTATACGCACAAATGATTGCCGGAAAAGATGCATTTCTACCGGGTGAAGCTAAAAATTCCTGGTTGACGGGTACCGCTTCCTGGAATTATTATGCCATCACTCAGTATATTGTTGGTATTCGTCCTGTTTATGACGGGCTAATGGTTAACCCGTGTATACCATCCGAATGGACAGGATTTAAAGCTACCCGTCAATTCCGTGGAGCAACATATGATATTGAGGTGAAGAACCCCAATGGTGTTATGAAAGGTATTGCTTCATTAAAAATAGATGGAAAGATCATCGATGGGAATATTATTCCTTTATTGCCTGAAGGTGGTGTTTATAAAGTAGAAGCTGTAATGGGTTAATAACCGGATCTGTACATTCCTAAAAGGAATGGAACGGTTCAATAATGCTGTTTAAAATGAAATACGAACTTCTTCAACTTAAAAAAGAACTTAAAGAAGAGTTGACACACAATATCCTGCCTTTTTGGATGGATAAAATGACAGATGATACCAACGGCGGGTATTATGGGCAAATGACAGGTAAAAACCTGTTGGTGAAAGATGCACCGAAAGGAGGAATTCTAAATGCCCGCATCTTATGGACATTTTCGTCGGCAGCATTTTACTTTAAAAATCCACTGTATACTGAATACGCAAAAAGGGCAAAAGATTTTATATTCGAACACTTTTTTGACAATGACAATGGAGGTGTTTATTGGATGCTTCATGCCGACGGGAGTCCTGCGGATACCAAAAAACAAATCTATAATCAGGCTTTTTTTATTTACGGATTGGTAGAATACTACCGTGTGACAGGTGATAAATCTGTTCTGGATAAAGCGATTGAGCTTTTCTACTTAATTGAGAAATATAGTTTTGATACTGAATTGAACGGTTATTTTGAGGCCTACAGCAAAGACTGGATATTGTTGAATGACTTGCGTCTGAGTGAAAAAGATGCTAATGAAAAGAAAACAATGAACACTCATTTGCATATTCTTGAAGCCTATACCAATTTGTTCAGGGTTTGGAAAGATCCTTTGTTGGAAAAGCAAATACGTAACCTGCTGATATTATTCAATGAAAAAATAATAAATCCGAATACTCATCATCTTGACCTGTTTTTTGATGAGTACTGGAACTGTAAATCAACCTTGTTTTCATACGGTCATGACATAGAAGCTGCCTGGTTGTTGGATGAGGCTGCTCATGTCCTTGGGGATAATGATCTGATAAAAATGATTGAAGCTGTTTCCTTGCTAATTGCAAATGCCGCATCGGAAGGATTAAACCTTAACGGTTCACTTGTAAATGAAAAGAACTATGGATCAGAGCATGTAGATACCAACTGTGATTGGTGGCCACAGGCAGAATCGATGATTGGTTATTTCAATGCCTTTGAAATTACTAAAAACGAAGCATATGCCTTTAAGACCCTGGAAGCCTGGGATTTTATCAAAGCAAATCTGATTGATAAAAAAGACGGGGAATGGCATTGGTCAGTATCCTTTGATGGGAAAGTGGATGTTGTAAATGATAAAGCAGGATTCTGGAAATGCCCTTACCACAATAGCCGAATGTGCCTTGAATTAATGAAACGAATTCATGACTAGAAGCTTTATGTAGCCTACCTGTAATTCAAAACCTTAAAAAATACATAATGAAAATCACAAAAAGAAATATAGTAATTCTGTTAGCTATAATTCAAATCGCTTTTAGTTTTTCAGAAACTAAAACGAATAAGAATTTAGTTCCCCAGAACAGTCCGGTGGTATTAAATGGTAAACTTCAGGTTATTGGAACGCAACTGTCAAATTCAAAAGGCGAAGTGTTGCTTCTACGGGGTGCAAGTCTGGGTTGGCATAACCTTTGGCCCAGGTTTTATAATGAAAGTGCTGTAGCCTGGCTGGCAACCGACTGGAAATGCAATGTCGTGAGAGCCTCAATGGGTGTAGGGCTGGAAGACAGCTATCTCGAAAACCCCGGTTATGCACTGGAATGCATGACCAAAGTGATCGATGGATCGATCAAACAGGGTATTTATGTTCTGATTGACTTCCATAGTCATAAGTTACATACTGCCGAAGCTAAAACGTTCTTTACAGATATGGCTCATAAATATAAAGACACTCCTAATGTGATCTACGAAATATGGAATGAGCCTGATTATTACTCCTGGAAGTCAGTAAAGAATTATTCCGAAGAAGTTATTTCAACAATACGTTCTATCGATAAAGATAATGTTATCCTGGTTGGTTCGCCTCACTGGGATCAGGATGTCGATTCGGTAGCCGGTGATCCTATTCTGGGACAAAAGAACATTATGTATACCATGCATTTCTACGCAGGAACCCACAAAAAATGGCTGCGGGACAAAACAGATGCCGCAATTGCTAAAGGAATCCCGATTTTTATTTCGGAATGTGCGGGAATGGATGCTTCGGGTGATGGACCCATTGATCGTACTGAATGGAAGGCTTATCTGGATTGGATGGATAAAGGAAAACTTAGCTGGATTGTATGGTCGGTTTCTGATAAAAATGAAACCTGTTCAATGTTATTGCCACGTGCTTTGGCTACCGGCAATTGGGATGATGGGCTTCTAAAAAGCTGGGGGAAAATTAGCCGGACATCCATCAGGGAAAGTAATAGCAAGTGATATGATTCGTTAATTCACTTCAATAAATAAAGTATCCTTTTTTATTCAGCTCTGTTGTATTCTCGTAATATTTGCAAATAAATAATTTATTATTTATTTGTAACATCTTAAATCCTACAGTATGCAAATATCAAGCGTTTTTCGTGAAGTTACACCTCTTTCTACCGAAGATTGTTTTGTGATTATCAATCGAACTAAAACCGAATTTTGTTATCCGGTTCATGTCCATCCTGAATACGAACTGAATTTCATAGAAAATGCCAAAGGTGCTCAACGCATTGTCGGAGACTCGATCGAAGAAATTGATGATCTTGAACTCTGTTTAATCGGGAATGCCAGCCTGGAACATGCCTGGATGAATTATCACTGTGAGTCAAATGAAATCCATGAGATCACAATACAATTCCATAAAGATTTATTTTTAGAAAGCCTTTTAAACAAGAAACAGTTTCATTCGATAGCTGTAATGCTTGAAAATGCAAAAAAAGGCATGCTTTTTTCCCGACCGGTTATTGAAAAAGTAAAAGACAGATTAGATCTTTTGAACAAAAAACTGAATGGGTTCTATTCTGTATTGGATTTATTGACTATCCTATATGAACTTTCGAATGATGAAAATTCACGTATTCTGTGCAGTAGTACTTTTAATAAGCAGGATGATACATCCGAAAGCCGAAGAATTCAAAAGGTTATTACGTATTTAAACAACAATTATCATAAAGAAATTCGCTTACTGGATGTCGCAAAGTATGTAAATATGTCGGAAGTATCATTTAGTCGGTTTATGAAAAAACGCACAGGTAAAAATTATATAGATTATCTGAACGATCTGCGATTAGGAATTGCATCACGAATACTCATCGACAGCAGCAAGACCATTGCCGAAATCAGTTTTGAATGCGGTTATAATAATTTGTCGAATTTCAACCGGATATTTAAAAAAAGAAAAGGCTTTACTCCTAAAGAATTTCGTGAAAATTATTCTAAAATGCGTATTATGATATGATTTTTTTTTGATCCCGTCTAATATAATAGAAATTGAAAGCTATAAATAATAAGCCCTCCTGAATCAATTGTTTCAGGAGGGCTTATTGTTTTATTGTAGGATCGATTATTTATAATCTTCCCAATTGGTTCCCAACATAGTGCCGGTCTTAGCAAATTGAGTATGCATACCAAAACAAGCGGCTAAAATTTGAGGTGTATGTGTTGGTCCCGATAATTCGAGATAATCGCGTAACATTTGTTTGTATTCGGGAGCCACGCAGTTTTCAATCATTTCTTCTGCCCGTTGGATCGGTGATTTTCCACGGAAGTCAGCAATACCATGTTCGGTTATGATCACATTAACCGAATGTTCTGTCTGGTCAACATGTGAAACCATAGGTACGATTGAACTGATTTTACCACCTTTCGCAGTAGAAGGAGTGGTGAAAATAGAAATATAAGCGTTGCGGGTAAAGTCAGCCGAACCACCGATTCCATTCATCATTTTTGCTCCCAACACGTGTGTGCTGTTTACATTTCCGAAAAGATCAGCTTCTAAAGCGGTGTTGATCGTAATCAGTCCTAAACGGCGTGCTATTTCAGGGTTATTCGAAATCTCCTGTGGACGAAGTACAATTTTGTCACGGAAGAAATCCAGATCGGCATAAATACTTTCTAAAACAGGATTAGTTACTGTAAGGGAACATCCACTTGCAAATTTGACATTGCCATCGCGTATCAGGTCAATTACTGCGTCCTGAATTACTTCAGTATACATTTCAAAAGGTGGAATGTCAGGATTAGCGCCCAGTGAAGCCATTACGGCATTTGCAATATTGCCTACGCCCGATTGAATAGGTAAGAATTCTTTTGGGATACGACCGGTTTTTATTTCATTGGCCAAAAAAGAAGCAACATTTGCACCAATTTGATCGGTAATTGCATCGGTTGCTGAAAATCCACCCACTTCATCATTTCTGTCGGTTTTAACAACACAAATAATTTTCGATGGATCTACCTTTAATACGGGTGAACCGATACGATCAGAAGGTTTATAAATAGGAATTTCTCTACGATGAGGAGGATCAAGGGGTTGATAATTATCATGGAACCCACGAAGTTCTTTTGGATGATGATGATTCCACTCAATAATAATGAAATCGGCAAGTTGTACCAGAGTTGGTGCTATCCCAACGCCGGAAGTCAGAACCATTTCACCGTCTTCGCTAAGATCACAGACTTCAATGATTGCAAATTTAGGTTTTGGCATAAATCCAAAACGCAATTCCTGCGCGAGCATTGATAAGTGCATATCGAAATAAGGTGCACGTTCTGCATTTAAAGCAACACGTAAGTCTTTATTCGATTGGTAAGGTGTTCGGAAAAGAATGGCATTAGCGCGGGCCAAAGCTCCATCCAATGAGTCGCCGGTCGATGCACCGGTATACATTCCGATTTTAAATTCTTTTCCTTCTGCATGAAAAGCTTCTGCCCGTTTGGCAATGGCAGTTGGTACTTCTTTTGGACATCCGGCGGGTGTAAATCCACTAAATCCGACTACATCTCCGTTGTTAACATAGCTGGCAGCCTCTTCGGCAGTTACAAATTTGAAAGATTTTTGCATATCTGAGTTATTTTTCAATTATTCTTTTGCTTGATAATAAGATAATTACAGTTGTAATTATCCTGTAAAAAGTTAATTCAAGGAAGGATCTGAATTCGGGCACAAAATTACCAAATTAAATTCAATTAGTGATTAGAAATGCCATCTAATTAAAGAATTAAATCGCTAATGAGCTGACAAGTACAACCTGACTACGAAATAGATTACTTATTACCTGTAAACGAATTGTAGTTAACTCCAACATAACTGTGAAAGTAAAAGTTTGAGTTGTAAAAACCTTGCATTTAAAGGGCATTCCTCTAAATTGTTTTTCGTTAAGCGCTGAAACGTTTGAATACTTACAGGATGGAGTAATGAAAAGTATCTCTAACTAAATTTTGAATAGCGATATGACAGAAGATTGAATAAAAAATATTCTATTTTACTTTCAATTGTAATGTCTGAAGTGCTTAAAATATCCGGTTCCCCTTCGCTTACTGTTTTATTGCTGTTTTACACCCGTTTAAAACATATCTAAAACACAGTAAAAATATAGATGTACATATCTATATAAGTAGTGGGAACAATATAATGTCTGGTTTTATTATTCTCAAAACACGACCTCTTTCTTTGCCCTCTTCCTCTCCATATTGTAAACGTTAGAGGGAAATAGTACTAAGGGTTCATGACGTTCTATTTTAAATTATGGGAATTTATTTAATTCCTATTCGTTATCTTATTTTAATTCTTCTTCCTCTAAAACATTTCCCAATGTTTCTTGCTCTTCAGGCAAGCTCTCTGGCCCGGAGAAAGTTATAGGAATGAAGGTTGAAGATCATTCATTTAAAAATTACTTGTCACTTTCTATTTCCTACAGCATAACCAGTGTAGTTAACTTGCTTCAAAAAAGTATTTCCATATTCCATATTCCAACTTTCATCCCTGTTTTTCAAACACTACTTCTCTTTGGAACAGGAATTTTCAAGCCCGTATCATTTTACTGTAAATCAAAATTTTGACAATGAATCATTAAATATTCATCCGTTACATGTTCATT
>Ga0302209_10000956_pt1 | contig 12946 bp, 16 predicted proteins | sample II_Fen_E3_1_FD_194574 | JGI IMG/M metagenome (GOLD analysis project Ga0302209, IMG submission 194574) | Peat permafrost microbial communities from Stordalen Mire near Abisko, Sweden - II_Fen_E3_1 | ecosystem: Environmental > Terrestrial > Soil > Wetlands > Permafrost | place: Sweden: Abisko...
TAGGAGTATCCTTTCCTTTATTAGTATTAAACATTATGTCAGTTCCTGCTGGAAGATCATCAGAATACATAGCCATACCCTTTAAGTAATGTGATCCATCAACCATAATACGAACTTGTGCATATGAAGTATTACCAAGAGATATTTCTTCCATACCCCTTCTTAATTCAATAACTCCATCTTTATCTGCACCACCATCTTCTTTATATCTGATGGCAACTCTCTTTGATGATACACTCTTAGGATACTCTATACCATATGCAGTTTTACCATCTTCTTCAACATGATGATCTATTACCATTTTAATCTCTGATTGTCTTTTATAGAGATCAGCATAAGGTATTCCAGGAGGGGATAATACAAGAATTGTAGTTTTCTTATTACCACCAATTCCTAATTGAAGAACATTTATATTACGAGTTTCATAACCTTCTTCTTGTAATTTACTAACTGCTGTCATCATTTTAGTTCGGTTAACACCCAAGTATCTTTCTTGACCAATTCCTATATCAATAAGATTATTTTTTCCAACAGCATCTCTTAAGGCATCAGCAACTACTGCTGTTTTCTGACTTCTCTCATAAATATCTTTATTAAGTAATGAACGAACAGATGATTCATTTGGCATACCAAGTTGCTTAGCAATTGCTGTATCACTAAGACCTTTACTTTTTAATTCAGTAGCTAATGAAAAGTTTGCTTTCTTTTCTTCCATACGAGCTAAGGATATCTTTTTTCTAAGTTCACTAGTTGTTTCTAATCCAGTTCCTTTAGCTATATCAATTGGTGAAAGACCTTTCTTTTTAAGATCGCTCACCATATTAAGAAAAGTTTTATTTCTTTGATCTGGATCATCTCCAGAACCTCTTGGATATCTTCCTGAATAGCTAGTACCAATATGATATAATTCTTCACTCACAGGTCTAACCCCCTATTTTTAATACTTCTATATTTTTATCGAACATTATAATTTTTCCCATAATTGCATGAATATATTCTGCGTCAGGTATGTTTACAATTATCTCATCTGATTGATAAATACGCAATTCCATTTCAATTGTATTTGGATCTACTGCATACTCTAGACAAAATAATGCAGCATATATTTCTAATTGTTGCATATGGGCAGGTGTTCCACCAGTTTTAAGGTCATGTATTCTAAGAAAATTATTACGAAATTGAATAGCATCAACTGTTCCAAAACAATTATCTGAATAATATAATGAGACCTCTGTATACATTTTAAAACCAATAGCATCATTTATGTATAAATTTAAAGTCTTTTTTGATTTTGGCAATTTTTGATTTAACTTAACACATTCAGATGCAAAGGCATGTAGTCTTGTTCCTTTCTGAACTGCTAAGAATCTAATATATGCTAAATCTAATTTTTCATCATTATAGTTTAACCATGAAAATTTACTTGCTCCTAAGAAAGCGTGTTTACCTTCTAAATCTAAATGCGGTTTGAAGTTCATCTAATACCCTCCTTTTATTCTCTGGATAGATAAATGCGGCATAAGACATTCTATCCATTTTATCAACATAGTATCCTTGATTTGCTTGCTTGCTTGCATTCTCAAATTTTTTACATTCTAATGCTGCCCACCTATCTCTAAACAAAATTAATATGTCTGGTATACCTTGAATATAGTTTGCATCATTTTTTAGAATAATAGAATCTGGAAATATTAGTTGCAACTCTTTTATAAGTTTTCCTTGGAAGCTACTTTCTAAAGCCATTCATATCACTTACCTTCCCCTTTAAGTTGATTAGAACGCGAAACAATTCCTAATGCATAAGATGAAATTTGACCTTTAGCAAAAAGATTGTTTGCAGTTTTTATTGGCATGTTATATCTCATAAGATTATAATAAACATTATTCTTTTCTTTTTTAAGTTCATTCATAAAGTCAGCTGCAAGTAATATGTTTCCATATGGATCATATATATCGGTAACCCCTAATTGTTTCATTCTATCTCTGTGATAGTATGTATATATTTGCATTAGTCCTTTACAATTAATATTAGCACAATATACAAATCTATTACTTTCTCTTTCACACATAGCATAAAGTAATTCTGGATCTATTGAATATTTTGGTCCTACAATTTTACAAATACTTAATAATGATTCGGCAGTTATCTGACCATTTATTATTTTAATAAAATATGTTGGGGCTACTATAACTGGTACTACTTTAATTTCAGCAACAGCTACCATTAGTTTTCGTTGGGGTTTAACAACTGGAGATATATTTTTTTCAGCGATAGCAGATAATAATTTTTTCTGAACAACCTCAGCTTCTATTAATTTCTTTTGCTGAATGATTGTATCTTTCTGTAACCCATTTAATATTGGTGCAGTTTTTATTAGCATCCCTATTATCATAAGTATTAGAATTTCACAAAATAATATAATATGTTTCTCTGTATTTATCTTCATATTAATTTCCTTTCAAAAGCATATTTAAGCCTCAAGAAAAAAGGAAAAGTAGTTACACTCTCCTTCTATTATAGGGTATGTTTTCTACGCGAAGCTTTTTTGTCATTATTTAGCTTACATCGCTTATTATTATCGGAATATGGTATTATACAGCCTGTTTTACTGCATACTGGCTCATTAGCAGCATTTGTTTCTCTATTACAACATACTTTGCATTTCATCAAAATTCATCTCCTTTATTAATATCATCAAAGACTACTGGGATTAAAGTTTTAAGTTCTGCTAATAATGGAATTGTTACTTCTCTCATTTGAGGATGAGCTACATTTTCAGTTCTTAGTTTAAAAAAATGTCTCCATTCTCTAAGATTCATAGTAACAACTATTTCAGTCTTCAAACTATTTGGCAATACTGTTCTTGCTTCTTTAGGAGTTGCTCCATAATCTAGTAGTTCAAAATAAGATTTTTCAGAATTTAAACAAGCCTCTTTCCAACGATCATAACCAAAGGTTCCTTTACCCCAAAAGGATGGTTCTATTACTGTAATTTCATTTCCAAATTTATCTCCACTATAATTACAATATCTTGTAGACTCCTGTCCGAAGGATGCTAATCTATGTCTTACTAATTCATGACTAACTCCTCTATCACATGTAAATCTAACAGATAAACTATTATGTTCAATCATCGCTTCATGACCTCTAGAGATTAAACTAGTTACAAATTTTATTGCTGAGTCATCAGTTATCTTATCCTCTGACTTATAACAAGTTCTACCAACCTTTTCAATTTGCTTTAATATTTCCATTCCATTTATTTCACTTTCAATTTTATAAGATGCTTTAATAATTTTCATTTTACATCGTCTCCTTTATTATATTAATCTTTTCTTTTTACTAAAACTTAGTTCATTAAAATTTTGTTTATTTTTTAAGGTTTTCATTATACCTATATCGATTGGAGAATTAGATATTAATGTATAATAATATAAATCTTTGTATGGAGTATTCATTCTATCAATTCGTCCCTTTGCTTGTGTTTCAATCTTATAAGAATAATTCTGAGAATAGAATAATATACTATTTGTTACTATGCAATTCCATCCCTCAGCTCCTGCTGTATACTGAACCAAATATACCCAAGTATCAGTTAAAGGAATAGGCTCATGTTTATGCCCATTCCATTCAGTTGTAGTTACTTTTAATTTTTTAGTTAATTCTCTTAGTAAATCTAATTCATAATTAAAGTTGTAGAATATAATTAGTTTTGGAGTTTCTTTTATTATTTTAGAAACAGCCTCTATTCTTCTTGGATCACTATTTGTTATCTTTCTCCATAAATAGAATAGTTCACTTATATCTTTTACTGGTTTATTAGTGTATATATTCCACCTTTCTTTAGTTGCTTTATCATAAGCAATATTATCATATTTAACAAATATATTTTTATCATGAAGAGTTGTTGGACTTTTGTATTTCATTCCAATAAGTATTTGCTTTTGAAACTTAATTAATTTACCTTGTTCAATGTAATGATCTATTTTTGGATATTTACAGAATCTGCTATATACTACATGCTCTCTCAAAAATTCTGTTCTATTTTTAAAGAAACCATTAGCAACAAATACTGGAACATAATCCATCCATGTATCACCAGGAGTAGCACTTAATAATATCCATTTATTTTTTTTAGTTATTTTAAGAAAGGCTTTAACCCAACTCCCAGAACCAACAACTCTTTGTTCATCAAATATGAAGAATGCCCCAAAAACTTTATCATACTTTTTTATATTATTCCATGAATCAACTATAACATTTACATCACAAAGTTCTCTATGAGTAGATAGTAAAAAGTTAAGGCATTCTCCTTCCCATTCAAGAGTATCTCTCTTACGAGCTGTAGTAATTATATAAAGGTCTAGGGGTTTAACCATAGGTCTATATTCTGGATCTATGGATCCCCAACATATATTTATAAAGTAGTAAGCTAAAGCAGTCATCGATTTACCTGATCCTACACTGCCACAAAGTATAGATCCAATTTTCAATGAGTCTAAAGCTTCTTTTTGGTAATCACGCAATTTAATTGCCATTTAAATCCTCCTATTTTTTTTCAGGTATAGGATCATTTAATATACCACCTAAAATTTTTGTGTACAACTGTTCTTTCTCTTCGGGATTTAAAACTGATATTATTCTTTCTAGTAGATCATTTTCTTTTTTCTTTGTCATTTATCTTTCCTCAAATTCAGCATCAGTATAATCCTTTGGTGCAGCTATACCCATTAAAGCAGTATCTGGAATATCAAAATACTTTTGCTCAAATTCATCTTCTTTGATTGTTATATACATAGATTTTGCATAAGCCTTTACACCTGACTTACCATTAACGTCCCAATTGTATGGCCTAATTATAAGATCTATTGTTTTAATCTCAGCCCAATCTAAAAGTGAAACAGAATCCTCATCAAGTATTGTTTTACCATGACTAGTTATTAAAACTAATTTAGGATCAAAATTGCCATATGCAACTGATACTTGAAGATATGCTTGAGCCTCATCACCTTCCTCCCTTGGCTTTAAGTATTTCATATTCCATCCATCTCTCTCTAATATTTGTGCCATTTCTGGATCAAATAGTACACAGAAATTTCTACGACCTGCCGGATTAAATTTTCCCTCTGCACCTGAAAAGTTTCTAAAGCATATTCTTGCGTCTTCCATTGATATATTATTTGTTACTTTCATTAATAATTCCTCCTAGAATTTTATTTATTTTTATTTTATAAATACTAATATATTTTATTATTAAGAATCAAGTAATATTCCTAGATTTTTTATTACATTTTTAAATAGAGTATTCATTTTTTTTAATTCTTCATATTCTTTCATTAGTTTATAATACTCTGACTTATAATCAAGTGTTGCTTGCATGGATTCTGTTTTTATTTGTCCATCCGTTATTTGTGCATTTTTTACTATATCTGGTTTCATATTAATCATCCTTTCCTAAATCAAATAAGTTCCATTTAGTTGTTATGGTACTATATCCATCCTCGCATTTTATTAGAGAATTATGATTAGTACCATTAGCAACTTTTAAAACTGTACATATTTGCCCACTATGGGGGTTATTACATTTTTTATTACTAAACTTATATTGCTGTCCAACTATTGGTTTAGGTTTTTTATACTTAGCCTTCTTTAGTCAGAATGGAATATCATCTGGGTTATCTGGTTCATCTAACTGAATAGGAAAGTTTTCTTTAACATAAAGATCCCCTCTTACATATGGATCATTTGATCTGAACCATTCAAAATCACAATATCCAGATATGGCATCAATTGCTTCATCACACATTTTTGCATAATATGATTGGTCAATATCCATTTCTCTATGCAATGAGTGAACCATTTCTGATTCTAGCCATCTATAACCCTTGCTTCCAGTTGCTGCATAGTATTTACCATCTTTTTCGCGCATTAGAAGCCCACCACCGCATCCAGGTCTTATTGGGCAGAATGCTCCAACCTTACCTATAAAGTGATAGTCATGACCTTGTGAGATTAGATGTTGTATCTCATCTGCTCTATTGCATTTTCTTTTCATATTATCATCATGTGGAAGATTATCATTTGTTATATCTTTCCATAACTTATCATGTTCTTTTTCATAGCCAGTCACATCTGGAAGATCTTCATTCATATCTAAATATAAAGAACTAAGTACTGACTTTGTCTCACACATATCTTCAAATTTAATAGGCTCTTTGGTGAATAATGTCTTAAAGACATATGGCTGTTGAAATTGAGTACCAGTTGCAGTCCATTCATTTGCATGCTGTCCACCTTTAGTTCTTATGCCATATTTATCATATTTTGCAATGTATACAGCATTGTTAACTAAACATAATTTATCATAGGTTGCTTCATGCTCAAAGTCATAACCATATTTCTTACCAAAAGCTGTAACGAAGTCTATTATTTCTTGAGTAGCTTCTGGGATCTTAATCGAGTCTGTCTTAATATGAGCTACAACAAAGCCTTTTTCTTTAACGGCATAATATAAATCTATCATAAATAATGCTCCACGCTTAGCTACAATATTATCTACATTACGAGGATCTCTAAATGGATTTTCAAACCTAGCTGAGGTTAATCCATAAATGGAATTAATAACGGTCTTCAATGCATCTGACAAATCTCCTGCCTTATCCTTATCAGTTAAGAATTTAGCAAGTTTACCTTCTAGCATTTTCTTAGCTGCCTCATAGTCACCATGTTTAATTGCTAGTCTAGCATTCTTAATATCACTAAATATTCTAGTGTATTTTGTTCCGAATAAATTAAGTTGCTCTACACTTGTAGGATGCATAGATGCAATATCAAGTAATGCTACAAGACCATAGGCCCCTATTTCAGAAAGGACAATACCACCTTCACCAACTTCTATACCTCTATATGTACTCTTACCCCCTTCAAATTTATATCCTGGGAACATAATACTAAGATCAGTATATACAAACTCACTTTGTGGATGTTTATTATTACCAAACATAATCTTTGTTGAATGCATATTTGTAGTATCATTAACTGTCAATCCACTAAGTTCAGCAAGTATCTGTCTAGCAGTCCAATCTGAAACTAAATAATCAAAAGTAGCTTCTGTAGCAGTAACATCATTACAACAATAGTCTGCGACTTTAACCCATAAGGACTCATCAACATCTTTGTCCCAAGGTAATCCTAACTCTTGATGATGAATACCTAATTGAATTTCAAACTTCTTAAGACTCTGTTTATTTCCTGCTGAAGCAAAGTCATATACATCAGTATAAGAAACACCATAAGCTTCTCCAAACAATCCATTACGACTGTTATTAATAATCTTTTGAGATAATTCATATAGTTGTCTATTTGTATATCCTATTAATCTAGCATATAGAATATGGTTATCATACCTTCTACAATTAAATCCAACAAGTTTCATCTTCATTAGATGCTCAACATCAGAAGAACTAGGATTAATCATTTCAACACAAGGTTTACCTTTTACTTTCCATACAATTACAAATAGATTAGGAAATACTTCAACATCGAAGAATACTAGTTCATCATGTCTATCATGCATATCATCCAGCATCTCATCAACCATACTATTAACATCGGTGTTACCTTCTACTTCAGATTTAAATTTCATCTTGCTAACTATCTTAATACAAAGTAATGCTTGATGACTACTATTATTACCAAATGCTAATATCTGGGGTCTCATATCTGTTAAGTCATAACTTACTCCAGAATCATAAGCATCCTCCAATATTTTATTTATAAAATCGATACTTGACTTTGTTCCAGGATGTATCTCCTTATTAAGATTTCTCTTTACTAATGTCCTCAAAGCTTTCTCATTTTTAACGCCTTCAAAATTAATCATTTTTTCTCCTTTCAATGGCAACCCCGAATTTATAGTTGCTATGGGTATATTATTACATTTTGTAAGCCTACGCCTAAGTGAACTATCCCCTACAAATACTTTTATTTCAATATCATTGTCATATATTCTACTAAGCCTAGATGCATCACCATCATATATATAATGCAAATGAACTCCGTTCCCACCTTTACTTACTTCAGCATAGGTAGAAGGCCAAAGACTAGCTGCTTCTATATTCTTTTCATATGATTTATTACCTAACTCATCTTTAATATCAAAGTCTATAACTATATGATTTTCTGGTAATGCAACATAATGAATTTTACTTGTATCTAAGTCTGCTAGAACACTACTAACTTCTTTCCATTTCTGCATTGGTATTTCTCTTTCACCACCTGCATATTGAGCAGGCTCCATAGCACAAGCAATTTCAAATAATGATTCTTCATAGTCAAGAGTCATGGTAGGAATTTTAGGTTCCATATTTTCAGTAGACCCTTCATTTTCTTCCTCTTCTTTGGCTTTTGTAAACAATTCTGATTTAAATACTGAATAATAGCTTCTTATTTGTTTACCATCAACTCTTGTAACCTCATCAAATCTTTCAAAGTAATTTCTTAACTCTCCTCTAAACTTATACATTGGTAATTTAAACTCAATCAGACTTTCATCGCAATATTGCTTATACATCTCAAATGCAACTTTTAGAGTAGTACTATCTTCTCTCTTGAATACTAAATAACTATCTTCTATAAAATTAAAGAATAAGTCAGTGTCAAACATCATATCTAGTGGGGTATAATGAGCATAATAATTTTTTCCCATTTTTTTATATGTCTCTAAACAATGAAAGGCAATAGCTCCTAATTCAAAATCTATTTTATTTACTAATATCTGATATCTAGAAGGAGTTAAATGTTCACCTGTAGGTTTAACATCAATAAGTCTTCTTATAATACCGGATTTAGCATCGGTTATCTTTACTGGTTTATTAGTACCCATAAATAAGAAGGCATTTGTTTTTGCAGTATACGATGATTTAAATTTTTCATTCATAGTCATCTCTTCATGAGATATAATTGAATTAAGTTTTGAATTGTCTTCTATCTTGCTTAAATCACCATCATGTTGAATTGCTATTAACGGATTACTTTTAAAAACATCAGTAGCAAAAGTATTATTATTTGAAGTTAATGCTTTTGCTTCAAAAGTTGTATAATATCCGTCAAATAAGTTTTGTATAATATTAAGTATAGTTGACTTACCAGATCCTTGTGTTCCATATAGAACAATAAATTTTTGAATTGATTTAGAGTCACCACAAATAATTGCACCTATGGCCCATTCTAATTTAGCTCTTTCTTCTTTAGAATATAAAGTATCAAACAATTCATCATATGCTTCTATAGAACCTTCTTCAATTGCATAAGATACTCTTTTACTTACATAATCCTCTCTCTTAACTTTAGTATTTGTGAATGTTATTGTATTATCCAATTCTCTATAATAGTCTGGTTGAATTTTTATATAGTTTTTAAACTCTTGCCATTTACCAGATGTAAAATCAATAACTGATTTAACGGAGGTAGGACTTGTCTCTTTGCTACTACAATCATATAATTCTTTATCCACCAAACGAGCCACGTCAAATTCATTAGTAGACCACATTTTAATATTATCGTCCCAGATAGCATAAAAGCTTTTACCTCTGACCATTAAGTCTTTGCATTCTGTAACTTTAAAATTTGGGTAAAATTCTGTTGTCATTGTTGTTTTATTGTATTTATTTTTGATCTCGACGAAATCCATTAAATAACCCCTTTCCCCCTTGATTTTCTATTGTGTTACGAAAACGAAAAAAAACGCTCTAAACTAGTTCTATATATATATATTATTATTATTATTATTAATATAAATAAAGTGTAACAAGTGTAACAATACCCTTCCAATCAAGTAATACCCTTTATCTACAAACTTAAAATTCTGTTTTTTTTTGCACTTTAGGTGTAACAATAAAACGCAACAAGCAATTTTTTCGCCTTTTTTCGCCTTTTTTTTTCGCTTTTACACTTCTGTGCACATTTCTGTGCAAAATAAACGTAACACTTTTGCACACCTTTTCCATAATTTTTACCCTAATTCGGGGTGTTCTTGAATATAAGTACCTAATTGATACCACAATTCAACATTTATTTGATTTTTACAAGGACCTCTCAATGGAAATAATCCACCAACTCCCTTGGAATTATACTCTCTATCCATGAATTTATCCACAATCTTAGTAACATTAGTGTAATTCCAAGCCTCTTCAAATGAGTTATCTCTGAACTTATTAAGCCCTAAATTAGTCAACATCATCCAAAACCAATCAACACTTCTATTACCAAATCTAGGATTATACATCAAATCATCCTCACAACGTCTGGCTAAGGCTACCAACATTTCAAGCAAATTACAAGGTTCATCCTCATCCAACTCATCATTCTCCATATATTTCTCACGTAACATAACACCATCATTAGCTCTATTATCATCATATTCTACTGACCATCTGAATGGTGTCATATATAATTGTGACATTAATTCAAAATAACAGCAATGTTCAACAGGTGTTTCAAGTCCTGCAAGTGTACATAATGCTGTAAAATATGAATTATGATTCTTCGTTATTGTCATTTTTTTTTCACCTCTTTTTTCATTTTTCCCAACTCTAATTGTGTCTCATCGCAATCAATTATGTTCATTCCATGTTCACATGCCCATATATACTCAATCATACAATCTTCACTTTTGTTCCAACCTAATCCTAAAAGCAATATATCACAATCCTTCAATAGCTCAATACGATACTTCACCATATCAATACGCTCAATAACATCATATAAATAGCTAAATGTATGAACTGGAGATATAAATATATTATCCTTATGCATACATATAAGCTTAATGATTAATTTTTCAACTTCTTTTTTATCCCCTTCTCCTCCATTATAAGGACAAGAAACATATACTTTATTCATTTTTAATATTCTCCTTATCTAACTCTTCTAATAATTTCTTAATAGGAGGAAAAGATTCCATTTTCTTTGCCATAGTTTCTTCTAATTCTAGTCGAGCCTTATTAATCATATCTTCTTTTTCCTCAGACATAGGTACAAAATGATCTACATACGGATCCCATGGAGTTGCTGCATACATAAATTTAGAATTATTCTCTACAATTTTAGAATCACCATCGAATATAGACCCAATAGGCTTTAATACAGCATCTTTATCAGCTGGACTAACCATATATGATTTATCAACTACCATCTCAAAAATAGGATTAGTTCCACAACAACCTGGCCAACAATTAACATCTTTATGAAGATTACTACAAACCATACAAGATAACTTTTGTATTTTATCACCAGTGTGTAAATCTTCTGGACAATTAGCCCAACAACTAACTTCCTCTTTACGTAATCCATTACATTCAGAGCAAAGTATTCTAGCAACATCCTTAAACTTATCATCCCAAGTTCGTAAATAATAAACAGGAATCCTATTGGTAAAGCAAAAGTCAATTTCAGCTTGACCATCCTCACCAATATATCCATCCACATTTAATACAAAAGCTCTATCACACATTTTTAATTTCTTTCTATGCAATTGCATTAATTCTCCATGATGTTCATTTCCTTCAAATTCTGAACATATAACTGGTGACAACACAATATGACCTTCAAGACTCAACTTTTTAGTTTGCTCTAGCAATTCTTCTTTAAATCTCATACTTGTAATTATTGTAATTATCATTTATTTGCTCCTTTCAAAAGCATATTTAATAATCTCTTGATGGATAGTTCTTAGGATTCTTATTTAAATAATCCCATATTTTATCATTATCATAATAGACACCATATTTAACTTTATATTTTTCTTTTATGCTAACTGTCTTATCTTCAATTTCTTTATTCATTTTTTTCTCCAAAATGCTCTTTTTGCAATCACAATCCTTCGTACCATAAAGTCTTTCAAGACAAAAAGCACAATGAGTATCTAAGCCATTATTAAATTTCATTTATTTGCTCCTTCTATTTTACTAAAATCAACTGATTCAGAATACCAGCCATTAGAATTTCCATACCATCTTATGGTTACATATCCTTTAACTGTTGCTAATTTATAAAATGTCCATGTGAATGACTCATCATATTTACTTTTAGGATTATCCTTATTGGATGATTCTTCAGCAAGTAATATAGGAACACCAATTAGATCATCTAAGGTACCACATATATCTTCTATGCTAACATCCTCACAGCAATCTTGATGATGGATCTAAATATATAATGAATCATCATCGCAAACAAATATAACTTCTTTACTACAATGATCATCACTAATTATATTAGTTAAAGTTTTTCCAACAAGTACATTAAAATCAACATTCATTTATTTGCTCCTTTCAATTCAATATCATATTCTTTCTTATAGTATTTTGCACCTCTCATATACATCCAATGTATTCCAAATATAACTAACATGGATGGGAATGGAGCAGCATTATCACTATCTCCAAATCGTAACCGTCCTTTAATAAAATATATTTCGGCCGAGGTTCTGTATATATACTCATGAAACCATCTAGTATCCGTCCTAGCAGGTATCAGAACAACAACTATAGTCCCTGGCTTTTTTGATTCTTCAAAGCATTTCTTAATCCAATCTCCAGTACTCTTACGCCCATATGGAGGATTACAAAATACTTTTTCTCCACCCCAATCCTTAGTTAATCCATTTTCTTCCTTGGTATAATGTTTCTCACATTTAAAATTTGTCTCACCAGAACAAGGGTCTAATGTAAAGTTAAACACATAATCAAGACTATTAAATAAGTCCTGAGGTGTAGCCCATGCTTCTTCTTCACTACTAAATAGTGCTTGACTAATCATTTATTACACCCAACCTTTCAAACTATTAATATAAAGCACACATAGGATTTGGAAAAGTACCCTTAGGATTTTCAGCATATTTCTTTTTTATAGTATCTCTTTGCTCATCTGAAAAACTTCCAAAAG
>Ga0302209_10000958_pt1 | contig 12922 bp, 11 predicted proteins | sample II_Fen_E3_1_FD_194574 | JGI IMG/M metagenome (GOLD analysis project Ga0302209, IMG submission 194574) | Peat permafrost microbial communities from Stordalen Mire near Abisko, Sweden - II_Fen_E3_1 | ecosystem: Environmental > Terrestrial > Soil > Wetlands > Permafrost | place: Sweden: Abisko...
AAGTTTCATCTCTAAAAGTGGTTGCACATGCGGCAGTAGCCCAGCCAGCAGCATCTAAGCCTAATTGAAAAAACCAGTCTGAGAGGGGCCCTGTGGCATACTGAAATAAAAATATGTCGCCAAAATTTCTTAGCATTTTAGGACGGTCATTATAGGTCTCTTCAATCAGTTTCGTTACATCTTCCTTAGGTAATCCATATGGGAAATCTGGGCGCATCGTTAAACTCGGAGCTGCGGCACCAAAAAGAGCAAGCTTTGACACACCATAGCCGTTGTGTCGAGCCATATACCGAATCGCCGTTGCACCACCCATAGAATGTCCAGCCAATGTAAAATCTTGCAATTTGAGCTTTTCAACGACAGCTCTAACATCGTCGGCCAAACTATCATAGGAGTATCCAACCCAAGGTTTATCGGATGCACCAAAACCTCTGGTATCCATTCCAATACATCGATACCCCATTTGGGGAAGTTTATCAAACTGGTATTCGTACGCCTTATGGCTTAAGGGCCAGCCGTGTATAAATAAAATGGTCTTCTTGCCTGTTGGATTAATATCCTCAATGAAAATATTCACATCAGGTTCAACTTTAATATAATATTCCAATGAAATAATACTCCAGTAATTTGATCTTATTCATTAGCATATTATGCATTTATGTATTAAAATATGAATATATTGTTTGCTAATAAATTTTTGTTGACAGAAGAGAATAAAAAGACTATCTTATAAAGCATACTAATCATATATAAAAAGTATGATATAACTTTTGTAAATTTTAAAATTTAGATGCTTGAGCAAAAAAACAATTATGTAAATATGTTCTGATACCAGTTCGCTAATACATAATATAAAACTATAAATCAAAATCATATGAAGGAGGATCTTATGATAAATAAATCACGTATTGTTGAAGAATTCTGTACGCTCGTCGGGATAGATGCATTATCTTATCAAGAGAGAACAATTGCAGATATATTAAAAAAATACCTAGTTGAGCTGGGATTCGAAGTGAAAGAAGATAATGCAGGTTCGTTTTATTCTGGGAATTGTGGAAATATCTATGGATATCTACCAGGAAATCTCAACGAAGATCCTCTATTGTTTTCTGCACATATGGATACGGTAGGTCCAGCTCAAAATAAAAAAGCGGTGGTTCATGAGGATGGACTTATTACGAGTGATGGAAATACAGTGTTGGGTGCAGACGATATATCCGGGATTGTTGCAATACTAGAAGCACTCAGAACAATAAAAGAAAGTGGACTTTCCCATAGAAGTATTGAAGTCTTATTCACAATTGCAGAGGAAGTATATATTCGTGGAAGTGAAGTATTTGACTATAAAATCATAAAGTCCAAGGAAGCTTATGTGTTAGATTTAAGTGGACCAGTAGGTACGGCTGCGTTGGCTGCTCCTACCTTGATATCCTTTACGGCTGAAATTCAGGGAAAGGCTTCTCATGCAGGATTTGCTCCAGAACTTGGAATTAATGCAATCGCAGTTGCAGCAGAGGCAATTGTTCAAATCAAACAGGGAAGAATTGATGAGGAGACAACTGTCAACATTGGACTAATTGAAGGTGGAAAAGCAAGAAATATTGTACCAGATCAATGTATCCTTAGGGGAGAAATACGAAGCTTGACACATGAAAAAGCTTTGCTAGAAGCAAAAAACATGAAAAAAGTCTTTTCTAAAATCACATCAGTAAGTCATGCAACATTAAAATTTTCTACGGAATTCGGATGCCTTTCTTATAAAGTGGAAAAAGACCATCCCGTAGTAAAAAAATTCGAGAAGGTATGTAAGGAATTAGGTTATGATACACAATTTACTAGCACATTTGGTGGTAGTGATAATAATAATTTCATGAGATATGGGATTACAGGAATTGTAATTGCCTGCGGCATGAACGAGGTACATTCATGCACCGAATATACCCATATAGAGGAATTGGTGAAATGCGCAAATATTGTCGTAAAACTTATGACAAAGACTTGATATGCACAGAAAGTAGTGCAGGAAATGAGGCAAAATATGAAAAATCCTTTGAGTTATCAATCAACTGAATACGATTGCGGTCCAACATCTATGTTGAATGCGATAAATTTTCTATTTCATAGAAAAGATATCTCACCTGATGTTGTTAAAAATATTATGCTTTATTGCCTTGATAGTTATAATAAAAAGGGAGAAGCCTATAAGAGCGGAACAACAGGAATGGCAATGATGTTTTTAGCGAATTGGTTAAATGAATTTGGAAAAGTGAAGAAGTGGCCAATTCGTTGTGATATGATAAATGGTGACGACGTACATATCAATCAGACTAGCAAGATCGCAGAATGCCTTGGACAGGGGGGCGTGGCAGTTGCACGCGTGATGCTTGGAGGCTGGCATTATGTACTTTTGACTGGGATTGATGATAAGTATGTTTATCTGTTTGATCCATATTATCGAGGAAAATCATTTTCTGTGGAAGGCATAGAGATGATTAAGGACGCTCCAACGAAAATGAACCGTAAAATCAAACATGAAATCCTTAATAGTGAGGGCAAAGGCTATTATGCGCTTGGAAAATTAGAGGATAGGGAGTGCATGCTTTTGTACAATAAGAAAACAAAGGCTTCAATGGAAGCGATTGAATATTTTATTTAAAAATGGAAAAAAGTTTCCAAAGAAATCTTCTTGATAGAAACACGAATGTATCATATAATGAATAAGTATCACTTGATTTTCAAATGTGATTCTTATGAAAGGTATGTGATGGAATATGGGCTTCTGTGGATATAAATATAAATTCGAATTATATGCTTCACATTCTAATATTATTAACAGTGAAGAAGTTGCGCATTTTCATAATTTCACAATCGCATTATATATTAATACAACGAATCTTAGATCAGATGATAACTTTGCCATTGAAAAAGATGTCAAGGATTGGCTTAATCCATTTCAAGGACAACAGTTAGATCATATGGATTTGTTTATTGAAAAAGAGACAACGGTAGAGGGGATTGGTAATACGTTCTTTGAACCTCTATATGATTTAATAGAAAAACTTGGATATGAATTGGTAAAACTAGATATATATGAGAATCCTATTAGAGTATATTCCGTGTCAAGAAAATTGTTAGATAGTTCAGTGAATGTAATTAATAGTGTTCCATCTGTATGTCTCCCTTTGATAAATATCGATGAAGACGAAGGCAGGTTAATTAATAATAATGAAGAACCTGAAAAGGAAGCGGCGGTAACACAAGAACCCATAGAGGAAGTTAAGCAAGAACCGATAGAAAAAGTTAAGCAAGAACCGATAGAGGAAGTTAAGCAAGAACCCATAGAGGAAGTTAAGCAAGAGCTGATAGAGGAAGTTACTTTAGAAGAACTTACATCAGCGGAACTCTCAAAAAATAAAAAATTAATACATAAAAAAAATAAAGCAATCGCGCATAAAACTAATAAAATATTTACGGCATTGAAGCTTCTGATAGGGTTAGGATGTTTTGTTTTATTAACGCTAATGACAATGTATATCGTGAAGACAAGTGGAAAATACCCTCAAGGATCGGATACATTTTGTCACTTATATAGAGCTGATTTAATTTTGAAAAATATTGGACAAGGCAACTGGTATCCGCTATATGATAGTACTTGGTACAATGGCGTAGAGATAATGAGATATTGGGGACCAATCCCACTATATATGATTGCAGGATTAGAATGGATTGCACAAAGTAGTGTGTTAGATGCATATGTATTATTCCTTGGAGTCCTTGCTTTAATTGGCGGATGTGGATGGCTTTTATGGGGTTATCGATATAAAAGAGTAGGATTGTCGATATTTTTGGGATTAATATGGTTTTACATGCCTGAAAATATACGAGTTGTTATATATGAAGGAAATCTTCCAAGAGGTGTAATAAATGCCTTATTACCTTTTTTCTTTTACTTCTTTTGGCGAGTGATGGAAGACAAAAAGAAGAGTGCAATATGGCCATTAATGCTTGTTACAACCCTGATTACATTATGTCACCTTGGAATTACAATTATGCTGATTGCTACAGTTGCAATTTTTGCGATCATCTATTCAAAAATAAACCATTCTGGAAAGTGGGCATTGGGTGCAATGTTAGCAAGTATTTCCGGAGTGATGTTAGCAGGATTATGGGTGGTTCCAGCCTTGATTGGCGGAGCAGCTAGTGGTTCTTCAACGAATCAGGTAATGAAGAATTTCTTTGAGAGTGCTACTATTTCTTTAAATCCATTGATTAGAGTAAATGGGGATCCGTTATCATTTTATTTTGGACTTTCTATATTTGTTATTTGTATAATTGGAATCATTTTTGGCACAAGGAAAGTAAAACCTGGATTTATTACTGCAGTGATCGTGTATTTGTGTACGACAAAATCAACATATACACTTTTTTCAAAATTACCGTTTAGCCAGTTTTTGTGGATGATTCGATTTATTCCAATTGCACTGGCTGTAGCTATGGTCTCATTTATTATGTGGAAGCAGTTAAGAAAATGGATGATTGTGCTGTTTAGTATTATGTTGATTGCAGATTGTTTTGCATCAGCTCAGTACTTATATTATCCCAAGGATGATCGAATTGACAATGTTGAGGCTGAATTGGAAAATAAAGCAGAAACAATGCTTTTAACCCAAGCTAAGGAGATAACAAACCAACGAATAGCCCTTTTGGATTTAAGTAAGTATGGATCATTTGCACCGTATTATATTACCGGCGTGGGTAAAACGGTTCATTATACATTTGGGGCAGGATGGGAAGGAGCTAGTACGGCTTCTAATATTGTTAATCTGAATGCAGCAGTTGAAAATGGTTGGTATGTGTATTTATTTGATAGAGCATTAGAGCTTGGAAATGATACCGTATTGATTCCTATAGAAAATCTAAAAGAAAAATCAAAGGATATTAAAATAGTTATTGATTCTGCACAAATAAGCGGATATAATTTAGTTAAAAATAACGGAAGTAGTTTGTTGTTTCATAAAGATACAATCGAACAATTTGGAGTTATAACACAATATAAGAATATTGCGATAGGTGATTCTGCATCTGGAATAGCAATGATTTTTCCTGACTTTGAAGAGGGATCTAAAAACAACATCAATGATTATACATTTGAAGAGCTTTGCAACTATAAAACAATCTATTTATCTGGTTTTACATATGATGATAAGACGAAGGCAGAAGATCTATTATTAAGATTATCTGAAAGTGGTGTACAAGTTTACATAGATATGAACAAGGTCCCAGAAGACAGGGCAAAGAAACAGATGGAATTATTTGGAGTAGATGCGCAGAGCATTAGCTTTACAGAAACATATCCTAAATTCGAGTATCAAGCAGAAACCTATAAAAGCTTGGACTTTTCGGCTGATAATCCTGAGTGGAATACAATATATCTGGATGGCCTCGAAAATGTTGATGGATATTGCAGTATGCCAGAGAAGAATCTTCCTTATATTGGGACATCCAAAAATGAGAACTTGCATTTTATAGGACTTAACATTATTTACTATTTGCAGACTACAAGAGATTCAAAAATGAGCAAACTTGTCGAATCAATATTTGGAATCGATAAAAATGCCGTTCCGTATAGAAGCGTGGTTCCTGTAAGTATCAAGACAGAAAACAATAAAATAACAATATATTCAAAGTATAATAATGTTAATACCACATTATCAAGTATTGATATATTTAGTAGTGATAGCAATTATAGAACAAATAATAATCTAGTAGTAGTTGATTCAGGTGTGACTGTAATTAATATAGGCTATCCACATTTTGAAATGGGGATTTTGGTGACTGTCGTTGGCATAAGTTTGGCAATTTTAACTTATGTATTAATGCTAAGGATGAAGGAGAATGAGGGAAATGACGAAACGAATGAAAGAGACAAAACGAAAGGAAAGAATGGTAAGTAACAAAATATATATTCTTTGTAGTGCTATATTTCTTTTGTGTATGACTTCAGTAGTAAGCACATATGCGAGTACTAGTGTTGGATTACAAGCAAAAACATCACAGTCAAACACATCTAATATAACGATAGATGGATATTATGATGACTGGGTGGATAAGCCGATGTCAACGCTGACATATGGTTCAGATAACGGAACGACAATTCACGATGTTTCTATGATAAAAGACGATAATTACATATACATATATTTGAAGATGCATCCCAATTATACATCGGCTATTCCAATTGACGCTATAAATCTATCAATTAATGGTAAGGTATGTCAGTTATTTATTAGATATGCCAATAACCAGAACACAGTTGATTGGGGCCATCAGGTTAATTTGAGTCAGAACGGAACATATCTAGGATTACATCCATTCACAAGTTATCCCAATAATTCATTAGGAGATGCAGCAGTTACGATATCGAAGGGAAATCCTAATGACAGATTTGAAATGAGAATTAACATTAAGGACTTGGAAAAAGTTATGAGCTTAAAAACGGGAACAATTAACAATGGTTCTCAGCTTAAGTTGAGTATGCCTAATGTGGGAGGCGGAACAATTGAATTACTTGGAACATCAACAGGTGCATTATTAGGAATCATCTTATGTGTAGGTACAGTAATGGTTGTAAAGTTGCGCAGAGCGAATAAAGCGAGGTTAGCATAATGAATTGGCTTATTATAGTCTGCTTTATTATCTGGTTATATTTCCTGACCGTGTTTCATCGTGGTAATTTGAATTATTTTCAATACTTATGGGGAAGTGTCGGATTGTTCGTTTTTATGTGTATATTCATACAACCAACATTGACTATAATATTGAAGCAATATGTGACTTCTGTTGTTGGAATAATTGGTAAAGTAACAGGAATATGTGAAGCATATTACGAATATAGCATAATATTTATACCAAAACAGAGCGTTCTTTCATCCATATCCTTGTATATCGATTATGAATGTTCCGGCGTTATAGAAATGATGGCGTTTGTTTCACTACTTGCATTTTTTCAAGTATATGAAGTTGGACAGCGAATTATTGTAGGTGTGATTGGTTGTGTATGTATATTCTTTTTTAATGTAATTCGAATCGTGATTATATGTGCAATCATATTTCAATTTGGAAGTGGTTCCTATTATGTAGCGCATACGATAATCGGAAGACTTGTATTTTATACACTTTCAATATTGCTTTACTACTATGTCTTTACAAAACAGCAGATCGTAAAACAGAAAGTTGGAGGATTTAGCTATGCAGAACATAATGAGAATACTAACAAGTGAAATGGTATTTTGGACTGCCTGGATTATAATACCTCTTATCATGGAAATTATTCCGGCTATTTTTGGATTCTTAGTACTAATTAAGAAGCGATTACGATATAGAAAGGATATTGAACTCAAATATTTTCCTGAAATATCTGTAATTATTCCCGTTTATAATTCGGCAGATACTTTGGAGATGTGTGTTAATTCTATAGTAGAATCAAAGTATCCTTTTGATAAGATGGATATTCTTTTGGTTAATAATGGAAGTAAAGATAATAGCTTTGAGATCTTTAAAAAATATCAAGAAACACACAAAGGCGTTAATATAAAATGGATGAATGCGCAACAAGGGAAATCTAAAGCACTTAATATGGCGCTATTTAATAGTCAAGGAAAATATATTATACATTTGGACAGTGATGGAATCGTGCATCCGGATGCTTTGCTTAATATCATCAAACGATTTGAGTCAAATGATAACATTCATTGTATGACAGGTTCCATATTGACAAATCCAGAGGCTATTCAGAATGCGAAGCCAGGTTTTATGAAATTGGTTCAAAAACTCGAGTTTTTTGAATATGCACAGGCATTTTTGGCTGGACGTAATTTTGAAGCTGAATGGGATAGCATATTTACGATGTCTGGAGCATTTTCATCATTTCGTAAATCTACTATTTTAAAAACGCAGTTATATAATACAGAAACTGTGTGTGAAGACACACATGTTACATTTCAAGTTAGACGGTTGCTGAAAAAGAAAATTGATATTTGTGAAAAAGCTATATTTTTTGTTGAACCGATTGCAAACATTGATACTTTGTATGTGCAACGACAGCGTTGGCAGAGGGGAGAATTAGAAGTAGCCCATATGTTTCCATCTAAGGGCGGTGCAATAAAAGGATTTTTTACAAATTTTATGACAAGGCTTATCATGTTTGACCATACTTTTGCATTTCCTAGAATGATATGGTATTTTGCTTTAATATGCCTTACGTTTATGAATTATCCCTTTATGTTTATTGTACAATCAGTTATTATAATTTATGTACTATATGCATTCTCTGCCTTCTTGTTTTATCTGAATGTGTTCTCATATCTTAGTTGGGATAAAAAATTAAGAAGATTTTATGCAAAAAAGATACTTTTGATTTTCTTTCTACCGATGTTTAATTTTGTTGTATATTGGTTTAGAATGGCGGGTATTATTAATAGTATTAAAGGTACTAGTACTTGGAAAACTAAGACATTTAAAGAAGAATGTGAAACTTGTAAAACAATTATAAAAAAAGATTTTAAAGTAGTGATAGGCATTACAGGTAAATTAAGAGGATTTATCACTACCCAAAAGTAGAAGTAGAGGATTAAGTGGGACAAAATAAAGAGAGAAATAATAGATTTGTCATATTCGTATCGGCAGTTGTTCTAGGTATTGTTTTTCTTCTGCTACTTATATTAGACATTAACAATACAATTGATAAATCCCTTGGGGTGTATAACGACAATCAGAAGACACTTGCGAATGTGCTTATGAAAACGTCAGTTGTTCAGGCACAAAACGATAGCAGCGAATTAAAAGATAAAATAATTGCTAGTATAAATGATGATTTTCCAACATCTTCTAGTACCTATTGTATTTTGGCAAAGAATGATGATATCATATTTTTGAAAGATGATAATACTTCTTTAACATTAATGGATGAGAAATTGAGCGATTATTTTGATGGAAATAATATAGCTTTTAGAGATAATCAGAAGTATATTATATCTACATCAGAAACACAATATAGTGGAAATGATTATACATTTGTGATTTGTACAAGGCAAAACTATATTATTAAGCAAATAAACTTTAATGAGTTGAGGCTTCATAGTCTTGGATATTTCGTTATATATGGCGTTATTTTATTAATTATTATTATATTATTATTTTACAAATCACGTTCCGACCAAACAAGAAAAAAAACGTTGAGTGAAGAAGCAAAATACAATAGGATGATTATTGAAAAACTGGGAAATGATAAAAATAAGAATTATGTTAACTCAGATAGAGAAGGCGTGTACTCTTTTTACAGTAGAAGTATTGTTGATGAAGTGATAGTATGTATGAGTGAAGAAGAAAAAAAGAACTGTATCGAAATAGATATTATTATAGAAAATTTAAAAATAGAACATTTTATTTTGATTACTGCAATTCTTGGCAGAATAAAGGAAGGTAACAGTTTAGCCTGTTACTGGGAGGAAAATCAGTTTAAAGTGTTGCTGTTAGATTCTGATAAAAAAGATGTGCAAGAGTTTATTGATATCTTTATGAGTAAGTATAGAACAGATAGTGAAGAGAAGGTTGAAGAATTAAAAATCATAGCAAGTAGATTTGGGAGACAAATCATGGAATATAGTCAATACAAATATAATTTTTATCTCAATGCCAGCCATTCTATCTATATTGATGGTAATAAAGGAGAAAGACATCCTCATACCTGGCAAATATCATTGTATGTAGTAAATAGTAAGGATACATTTATGATGTTTAATGAAGTGGAAAAGTTGATTGAGGATTATCTTGGACAGTATCAGGAAAAATATATGAATGAGTGTGCTCCATTTGACACTATGAATCCTACTTTGGAAAATATTGCACAGTATTTTATGGAGGAACTTCAGAAACATCTAAATCCACTGAATTGGGTTATATTTACGATGGAGATCAGCGAAACACCTTCAAGATCTTATATTATAAGTAATGTTGAGAACAATATTATTAGTGATGTGGAAAAAAGAAATATTGCAGAGAAGATTTTGGATAAGACGCGAAAAAACAAGCAGTAAACAAAACAAGCAATAAACTAATAAACAGGGAACTATACGATTGTGGAACGAAAGCACAAACTTGATATGCGTAGAAAGATGCGCAGGAATGGAGTAAATGTATGAAAAAAGAAATTTACTTAGCTGGAGGCTGTTTTTGGGGAACCGAGAAGTATTTGGAAGATATTAAAGGAATTATAGAAACGCAAGTAGGATATGCAAATGGAAATACTAAAAATCCGACATACAAAGAAGTATGTGATAATAATACAGGATATGCAGAGACCGTAAAAGTAATCTATGAGGAAGATCAAATAGGTTTACCTTTCATTTTAAATTTGTATTATGATGTTATTAATCCCGTAAGTCTCAATCAACAGGGTGGAGATGTGGGATCACAATATAGAACCGGAATATATTATATAGACGCTCAAGATGAAAATATAATTCAAAATTCAATCTTAGAACTTCAAAAGAATTATCAAGAAAAAATCGCAATTGAAGTAAAACCGTTATTTAATTATTATAAAGCAGAAGAATATCATCAAAAGTATTTAGATAAGAATCCAAACGGATATTGTCACATCGGAAAAGATAAATTTGATAAGTCTAAGGAAGCAATTGATTATAGTAAGAAGTATCCTAAAAAAACCAAAGAAATATTAGAAAACAGCTTAACGAAAATGCAGTATAATGTAACTCAGAACAGTGCTACAGAACCAGCATTTCAAAATGAATACTATGATGTGTTTGAAAAGGGGATTTATGTTGATATCACTACAGGCGAACCACTTTTTATATCAAGTGATAAATTTGAATCTGGTTGTGGTTGGCCAAGTTTTGCAAAACCAATCAATCAGAATGCAGTTATAGAAATAAAAGATAAAAGTCACGGAATGGTTCGTACAGAAGTTAGAAATAAAGCAGGAGAGGCACATCTTGGACATGTATTTAATGATGGGCCAACCGAATCTGGCGGACTTAGATATTGTATCAATAGTGCATCGTTAAAATTTATTGAAAAAGAAAAAATGGAGTCGGAAGGATATGGATATCTACTTTCACTACTAAATTGATATGCATATTCAAAGCCATTGCAACAATCAAAAGTGAGATAAAAGATTAGTTGTAATTATACAAGAATAAAGGGTATAATAAAAACTATACATTTTAAGAACTATACATTTTAAGATCTATACTGAGTCAAATAATATATTAAACGGAGGAAAATATTTATGAATAAATTTAATGGCGTCGAAAAATTAGCATTGAGAAATAAGAAAACAGAAAAACTGGTTGCAGTTTATCCTAAAAAGGTAGAGGGAACGGATGAGGAGATTATCAAAACTGTGAAAGATTGGTATTATAAACAATTTTGTTCAGCTGAAGATGAATTGCTAAATTTATATGTGGATTTATTAACGGAGAATGAATTGAAGGAACATCAATAGAGAGAGGCAATAGATTAATGTCAAAAGATAAAAAAATATGTAAAATTAAAGTTACAGAGAACGGACCGTATATTGTAACCGGAAATGTTCCTCTTCAAGAAAAAATTATAGTGAAAAAAGGAAGAGGTTATGAATACGAAGATGGTCGAGACTTGCCTCAAGCAGAAGAATATCATCTATGTCGATGTGGAAAGTCTAAAAATGCTCCTTTTTGTGATGGGTCACATGTTACAACTCACTTTGTGGGTACCGAAACTGCTTCAAGAGCGAGCTATGAAGATCGAGCAGATTTACTTGTAGGACCAGACATTGCTCTTTTAGATGACAATAGATGTGCTTTTGCGCGTTTTTGTCATAGTGATAAAGGTAATACATGGAGTTTGATGGAAAACTCGGATAAACCGGAATATAAAGAAAAAGCAATTAAGACTGCAAGTGATTGCCCAACAGGTAGATTGACTGCAATTGATAAAAGAACTGGCATAGCGATTGAACCTGAATATGAACCTTCCATCGATATCATTCAAGACCCAGAAGAAGAAGTCAGTGCTGGAATATTTGTAAAAGGTAATATTCCCATTGAAGCTGCAGATGGAGAAATATATGAGATAAGAAATCGTGTTACACTTTGTCGTTGTGGTAAATCATACAACAAGCCATTTTGTGATGCGACCCATATTCCAACCGGATTTTCAGATGAACAATAGAAAGTAAAATCGTATAAATAATCTAGAGTTTCCATATTTGTTTTTGAGTATGGAAACTTTTTTTAGAAATATATAATCTAATAGCTCTCGTATAAGTTTTCATAATGCATATTACAGATTTTTTTTAGAACTGAATCAAGAATAATAAATTTAAACGATAGATTAGAAGCAATAAAGAAGGAGGTTCTTAAAAGTGAGTAAAATTAGAACTATAAGAAAAATCACAAAAGGAATGCATGCTGTTGATGGCGCAGGTGTAAATCTCGTTCGTGTGATTGGATATAATGATACAACGGATTATGATCCATTTCTAATGCTAGATGCGTTCGACTCGACAGATCCAAACGATTATACGAAAGGATTTCCATGGCATCCACACAGAGGAATTGAGACAATCACATACCTGATACAAGGGGATATAGAACACAGTGACAGTCTTGGCAACAAAGGAAGCATTAAAGATGGTGATTGCCAATGGATGACAGCAGGTTCAGGAATAATCCATCAGGAAATGCCAAAGGCAACAAAAAGAATGTTGGGTGCACAGATTTGGCTTAATTTACCTGCAAAAGCGCTTAAGGAGCCAATAGCGTGGGGTGGCCCTATTGTTATGAATACCAAGGAAGAATTAAATTTAGCATTTAAAGAACTTGATGACAATACATTTATTAAATAAAGCACTGAATATTCT
>Ga0302209_10000960_pt1 | contig 12897 bp, 11 predicted proteins | sample II_Fen_E3_1_FD_194574 | JGI IMG/M metagenome (GOLD analysis project Ga0302209, IMG submission 194574) | Peat permafrost microbial communities from Stordalen Mire near Abisko, Sweden - II_Fen_E3_1 | ecosystem: Environmental > Terrestrial > Soil > Wetlands > Permafrost | place: Sweden: Abisko...
CACCCTCAAGGAATTTCTTGCTGCGGGTGCCGTTGCCGTCGGTAGAACCCTCCGGTTGGAAGTTCACGCGAAGGCCTTTCACGTTCTTGGCTACCGAGTAGTCTTTCACCGTTGCACACCCTGTGCCCTTGATTCCGATCTTGAAGCTGCCGAAGCCGTTGAGCTTCACACGAGCCGACTGCTGAAGCTGGTCGGTCATGGTCTCCACAAGCTCTGAGAGCACTGCGAGGATGTCACTCTTCTTCACTGTACAGTTACGCTGCATGATTTCAGCCAGACCGTTTGTGTCGATCACGTTCATCACCACTGAGCGGCCGAACCACTTCCCTTTTGTTGTACTTGTCAAACGCTTATCCTGAGATAATTTGTAAAATATTGGCATGTTACATCATTTTAAATTGTTAAACACTCACGGATTACTTGCTTCGCCCACTCACGGTTTCGGTCGTACGCCCGGCTTCGCCGAGGCTTCGCTTTGTCCATGGCTCAGGACTTTCCTGAACACTTATGCAATAAGAGTGCAAGTCGAGAGCAGAGTCTTAACTCGTTAGAACTTTGCCGAGGCGCAGCCTCTTATCGCAGATGCATTTCTAAATTGCATCTGCAAAGGTACGGTTATATTTCATGCAAAGCAAGAGATTCGCATGGAGCAGTAATCCAAAATGAGAATCAATGAAGGCAAGATAGACATGATATTGATCAGGAGACTTCAAAATCGTATTAAAACTCTTGGTATTTCCTGATTTTTCTTTTACGTCCAACAACATTGTATGGTGATGAATCAGGTTCTATACCTGCACACTATTCTTGTCTAATAAGAAATCAAGCAGGCTCATTGTTATAATACCTTGCTCGTTAACCTTTCGCTTAATGCTATCCCATACAATAACCATTTTGCGAAAACTATCATCAATCTTCAATAGTGAACGTAACTCTTGTTCTTCTTTCTCGGCTCTAGGCATACGGAAAGCCGATTGGATGTATACACGGTTTGCTCCATTATTCACAACGAAGTCCACCTCGAGGTTCTGACGTTTTCTCTTACCCTCCGTGTCAATGATCCAAGATTCTACAAAGCCAACATCTACAAGGTAACCACGCGAACGAAGTTCATTGTAGATGATATTCTCCATGATGTGAGTTTCCTCCTGTTGGCGGAAGTTGAGGGCAACTGCACGCAAGCCAAGGTCGCAAAAGTAGTATTTTGTTTCAGTCCCAATGTACTTACGGCCTTTCACATCATAACGCAGAGCTTCCTCAATAAGGAATGAATCTTGTAGATAACCTATGTACTCTTTGATGGTCTTGTTAATGATTGTAATACCCTCTTTGGATAGGAACGTATTACTGATGCGTTTAGGATTAGTGGATGAACCAATGCCAGATGCTAAGACACGTACTATTTGACGCAAGCCTTCAGAGTTGCGCAATTTATTACGTTCAATCACATCGTTAATATAGGTCAGCTCATAGATACTGTTCAAGTACTCCTTTTTCTTCTGTTCGGTTGGCATTAATAGTACTTGTGGCAATCCTCCATAAGTATAATATAACTGCCATGCTTCATTACGATCACCACCAACGGCATTGTAATACTCAAAGAAACTCAGCGGCCGCACATGAATCTCGTCACCTCTACCACGAAACTCGGTTACAACATCCTTAGAGAGGAACTTGGAGTTAGAACCAGACACGAACACCTCCAGTTGTGAGTTGTGCATGAGCGAAAGCAGCACTTCCACAAAGTCCTCCACCAACTGCACCTCATCCAAGATCACATAATGGGTTTGGCCATCCTTAGCTACATGGTCATCAATGTAGTCAAGTAAGGTGTCCGGTTTACGCAATGGTTTGCTACGACGGTCATCTAACGACAGTTCTATGATATGGTCTGCATTTACGCCCTGTTCCAATAGGTAATTGTGGAAGATGGTGAACAGAAGGAAAGACTTACCGCAGCGTCTACCGCCGGTAACTATCTTGACTAAACCGTTTCCTATTCCTGCAATAAGCGCATCTAGGTATTGCTGTCTCTGAAATATCATTCTAAGTTCTTTTATTTGTGAAAGTCACATATTTTGGTCGCAAATATACAAAGAATCCTCAAAAGCAGTACATAAACCAAATAGAAAATACTATTTTATGGTGAAATTTAACCGTTTTCTGATATTTTCATCCAAATCCCCATAGCTACTAACTATATATATCATCTATTTTTGACGTGGATTGCCGAAGGCTTACGCTAATGATGGACAATTCTTTTACGGCAGTAAGGTCGTCATGGAACAATAATCCTCGATCTTTCAGTTGCTGTAATATTTGAGGATAATCAAGTGCTTGCTTTATGTAGTTCATGCCTTTATAAAAACGAAGTTCCGCCCTGGTTCGCTATTCAAATGGGAAGCGTGGCGGAATCTGTTGGTGCAAAATTAATACATTTTTTGTAATAGCCAAAGATTTTGAACAAAAGATGGATGATCTCTTCTATTTCTTATTATTTTACTATTAATGGCCACAAAAAAATGAAGAACGAAATAAATAGCAAGTCCTCGATGCCCCAGTCCTGTAAAATATTGTAGACTATGAGAAGTCTATGATGTTTTTGAATATCTTCTATTTTCATGTTCGAGCAAAAGACACGAACGCTCATACCGCTCGTTATATATTTGGAGTATATCCCCTTAAATTGCTATAATGTCCAATAGGTAGATATTCCAGGCTAAACCGGAATATGTAGTTCCATGACAAACTTCAGACATAGCCACAACTTCGGGAGCCTCTTTGGCTACCTTCATATATGGAGGCGATGATAAGATCGTATTGTTCACCTTCCTGAAGAGTATTATTTTAATGTTATCAATGCATTATACATGATACAGAGAGGTTCCTCCATCCCGATCTTTTTTGCATGTTCTTTTGCCTTCTCTCTCTCTTTTGATAATTTCTCATTCTCCATTTTTCCACGATATGCAAGAATCAACATCATCTTGGGTTTACTGGCGAAGTTAAATATTTTAGGAATGCCCTCTATAATACCAAGACTTACCTTTTGAGCGACTATAGAGATAACATCCTCAATGAGAGATTTACACGCATTCCTTTGGTTTATAATCTCATATGTTTTGTCTACATGATCAATAATTCCGGAAAATCCATCCTTAGCACTAGTACCTACCTTTAACTCTGCCAAATAAATATCATTATCCCCTTCATTATTCGGTTGGGTGTCAATAACAATCAGATCAATTCGAGTTTTATTGATTCTCTCATCCTTTGGTACCTCTGATTGAGAGAACTGCCACTCCATATCAACAACAAGATATCTGTTGTCAAAAGATTGATTACCTAAAGCAATATTTTGCTGAATAGTGAACTCTGTCCCTATTTTGTAGACATATACCAATTTCTTAGCCTCTCTGAAATATTGACGTATCAGTGTCAGTGATTTTAAATTATTGTTATCAGAAAGATCTACAGAAGGCTTCGATTTTTCATTATAATACTTTTTATCAAGGATCTCAATTTTTATATTACCATGAGTATCAACTTTTGAAGTTAGAATTTTATCCTTATGATAATATACCATTACTTCATTGTTTCTACGAATCTCCAAAGATAACTCCGGATCTTCCTGAATGCCATCAAACAATTTCTTTAATTGTCGTGATTTATAGGCCTCTATGTGCTCATCTATTATAATTCTACTCATATTGTTATTTATTGAGGGTTATTTTACGCTATTATAAGTCATCTTCTTCATCACGCCATTGATGTGTTTCATCTAATTACTACAATTTTATATGTTCTGATTCTATAAATTTATTCAATTTTTCATGATTAAGTTGTCCTGGTCTGCAATTCTCGTCAAAAATAAGATAGGTACCTTTTAGTTCATTCTGTTTCAAAATCACATGATCTCCTTTCAACAACTCCTCGGGAATCATTCTGACATCCAAATCCAAGTCATTTTTGACAACACAAGCCGCATTTCTATCCTTATCAATGTTATACCCCAGCCAAGGATGCGAACTGTCCGTTCCAAACAAATGCTGAATCCGCTTATATCTTACAATGATTATTTTAGGTTGCAGTTCAACTATCCGCTTATGCGTTTCCATTAATATTGCTTTCTGAAGAAGCACCTTTCTATCCAATAGTCTCTTGAATACACCAAGGTCCATTTCTTTTAAAGGAAACACATCTAAATAATTGGCTTTACATGCATATTCTCCCAGGATCTTCCGTATATGCGACCAATATGAACATTTCCTTTTTTCTTTAGGATCCTTCTTTTGAGTTGATTTTTCCAGAAGTTCATTCAAAGAGAAACAAAAATTATCTTTAGAGCCATCGCTATCCTCATCGTATGAGGGATTTGCTCCTAATACAAGAATTCCATCCTTGTTGCAGTTATTTACACAGATAAACAGTTTACGATTCAGAACTTTTTGTAGTTTATCCAGATCATCACCATTAATTTCGTCTGTTATACTTGAATCATCAAAGATATCATAATAACGATTGAAAGAATCACTGAAATTTTCAGGAATATCATTCCTCAGGTTTTTAGTTGAAAATTTTCCCATAAGTATTACTTTTATTAATCTATTTATTTTGTCTTTAAAATTAGCAAAGATTTCTATTTTTCTGTAGATAACCACAGAAAATATAATGTCTAAAATTAGCAGGTGCAAATATAATAAAAGGAATTTAAATCAATCATTTTAATTTATATTTTTTATACATTCTGAAGATAAAAAAGGGAGAAAGCAGTGTTGACGACTCCGTATATGAGATTGCTCAATACTTTCAGTTCATCTCTGTCGTCAACAGCAAACGGAATATATATAAAAAATATCAGCAAAAAAAATAAAACGTTAAATTATAACGTATTTATTATTATTTAACTACAACACAAGGGCTTAAACAAACAATATTTGTAATTTTGCCGTTAAATAACAACATAAAATGTTCAAAATATGCTATTACGCGTAATCATCAACAATCTGTTTTCTTTCAAAGAGCAAACAGAATTCAATATGTTTACTAACAAAAGCCAAAAGCACTTACACCACAAAAAACATATTGGAGATATCTCATACTTAAAGATGGCTGCACTGTATGGAGCCAATGGCGCCGGTAAATCTAATTTTATCAAAGCGTTGGGCTTGCTTGTTTATTGCGTAAAATCAGGTAAGATCGTTTCACATGCAGAAGAATTAAAATTCAAATTAGATGAAGACGATAAAGAATCTCCCATTTCTATTGGAGTGGAATTCGTTGCCGATGATGCAGTCTTCTATTACAGTATTTCTTTTGATCAGTCAGGAATTCTATATGAATATCTTTCAAAAGGAAATGCAAATAATGAAAAGCGTATATTCGAAAGATCTTTTGATAACGGGAAAGAGAATATTTCTTTTTATGAAGATTTTGAAGAAGACCCAAAGAATAAACTATTCATCGAAATGCTGAGTGAAAAATTCGTAGGAAGGAATGAGCTACTTTTATGTATCTTAAATGATAAATATGCAAAAGACTATATTGAGGTTCCCATTGCATACCAATGGCTTACGGATACACTGAAGGTAATACGGGCTGACGATCAATCAATACCCATAGCTCATGTGATGGAAGCAAACAAGAATGTACTTGACTATGCGAATAGTTTGATAGGAAGACTATCGACAGGAGTAGATGGATTGTCTGTACGTACGTATGAACTCCAGAAAACAGAAGAGAACACTATCATTTTCAATAATTTAGATAAAAATCCAAATGCTATTTCAGAAACAAGAAATGGATTGACTGGAGATATTATCAGTTATGTAAAAGATGGTGATAAGATTATCGCAAAGAAAATCAACACCTCACATCTTGACAGTAACGGAAATCAGATAGAATTTGGCTTGGGATTGGAATCTGACGGAACACAGAGATTGGTAGATTTCATTCCTGTCATTTATGGTATGCTCAATAATAAACATGTGTATGTCATCGACGAGATAGAAAGAAGCATTCACCCTATCATCATCAAAGAATTAATCTCTCTGATTTCAAACAACAAGAAGATGAATGGTCAGATTATATTTTCCACCCATGAGTCTTGTCTCCTTGACCAGAGTATATTAAGGACTGATGAAATATGGTTTGCTCAAAAAGATAGTAATGGCGCTACACAATTGTACTCGTTGAGCGACTACAACGTACACAGTACGGCAAATATAGAGAACGGTTACCTGAATGGACGGTATGGAGGAATTCCTTTCCTGAGTAATTTATCAGATATACATTGGGCAGATGGAGAAGAGTAAATTTATTATCAGGCCAAAGATATATGAACGACAGAAACCCTCAAAGGATTCCCGTAAAATCTATATTTATTGTGAAGGAGACCGTGAAAGTAAATATTTCGAGTTCTTTGAAGGTTTATCCTCTAATGTCTCCATCATTCCGATACCAAGCAAAAACGGGAAAAGTGACCCGGAGAAACTACTGGAATCAGCAAGAACTGATTTTGATGGAGACAAGAGCTGTTCTAGTAGGTATGTTCTCGATAAAAAGCAAAAAGACAGTGTATGGTTTGTGATAGATACAGATCAGTGGGGAGATAAAATATCTACACTCAGAGATTTTTGCAAACAGCATAATCCACCACAAGATGCTGCCCTTTGGTTTGTTACCCAGAGTAATCCATGCTTTGAAATATGGCTATATTTTCATTATTATAACACGAAGCCGAAATCTGAAGACGTAAAGCAATATAGTTCAATGAAGGATTTTGTAAACAATGTGATTCCTGGAGGATTTGATAGCCGTAAGATGCCTGCAAAAATTGAAGAAGCAATAGATAATGCAAAGTTAAATTTCAATGCGATAAACGGCGAACCTGATTTGTATTCCACGGAGGTCTATAAACTAGGAGAGTCAATTCTACCTTTTGTAAAATCCATTTTATGATATTCTCCCTTGTTTATGCAGATGTTGCTATAAACAATGGGTAAGTTTAATAAAAAAGTATTAATTTTACAGCCTGAAAATTATTGATAATCGAAAGAACGGGTATCACCAGAAAGGGTGAATGGGTTTAGCCCGGAATATCTACCTACGTAAAGAAAAAGCAGAACTAAAAAACTTATTTATTATATTATTATGAATGAACTTATATTTCAATATTTAAAAGATTATACTGAAAATCCAGATCCTCAATATGCGGTGATGCTAAAAGGAAAATGGGGATGTGGAAAAACTTTCTTTATTAAGAATTGGTTAGAAAATAACACTGGAGGAAACAGTGATGAGGATGAAAATCTTATCTCAATTAAACCTATATATATATCGCTTTATGGAATGAACTCCATCATGGATATTCGTAGTGCACTCGATAGAGAAATAAATCCTTTTTTTTATTCCAAGTCTGGTAAAGTGATTACTAGCCTAGCAAAGATTGCAGGAAAGGTGATTTTGAAGACAAATTTCAATATAACTGGAGATGGTAAAGATGATACTTCTTTCTCTGGCTCGTTGGATTCACTCGCATTATTCAACAGCAAGGATGATGTAATAAAAGGAGTTAAATTCATTATCTTTGATGATATTGAACGATGCCAAATAGAAATGAAACAATTACTTGGATTCATTAATTACTTTGTAGAGCACTGTAGTTGTCATGTTATTATAATTGGTGATGATACTCATCTAGAAAATGAAGACGGAAATCAGCTTAACGAATTTAAGGAAAAGACCGTAGGAAGAGAGTTTGAGATTAAACCAGATACAGAAGCTGCTATCGATTATTTTTTGTCAGAAGTTCCTGATTCATCTATTCTGAATTTTGAACGTGATTTCATTATTAAATGTTTTCATGCCACAGGTAACGAGAATCTGCGTATTTTACGTCAGTGTTTGTGTGACTTTAAGGCTCAACTTGCACTTGTTGATAGTGAACCTATAGAAGATGGTAACGCATTTTTACATAACTTATTATGCAGTTTTATTGCTGTTTATGCCGAATACAATAATAAGGATAATCATTCTGACATTCTAAAATTGGCAACCAGTTATCAGATCGATTTTGTAGGGGGTAATAAAGAACTGATAAATAAGATTCAGACGCTTAATCAGAAATACAGTATAGTAAGTGAGGGCTGTAAATATCATGCATTATCACCGGAATACGTAAACGCAATAATTCAACATATCACAACAGGCGTATCGCTAAAGAATTTTATTAAAGAACGTCTTACTGATTGTCATAAGGAACTTACAGCTTGGGAGAAACTCTCAAGTTTTTGGGAAATGAGCAACGATGAGTTCACTTCAAGTTACGATGAAGCAATGAAAGCTTTACTTGAAAAGCGTATTGAACCGCCATATCAAATAGGAACAACCATAAGCTGGTTCTGTTATATAGAAACACGGCAGGTTCGCTACTTTATAGAAGGACATATAGCTCTAATCAAACGTAATTTGAGAGAGTTAATCCAATCAGCGAACGAAATAGACAATCTATATCAAATAAAAATCAGTTTGATACAAGGCTGCAACCATTTACAGGATGTACAAATCAATAATTCAATAAAACTAGCCGACATTTTACATTTTATTGATTCCGAAGTCAAAAAAAAGAAAGAAGAGTTTCCTGATCTTATGCAACAAGCATTACGAGAACTTTCTGACAACAATGTAGGAAGATTAATGGTTATTGACGATTATTCTTATCCAGATCATAGTTCTACATATAAATTAAGAGCAATATTCGCTAAAGAGGATCCCAAAAATCTATTTATTTCACTGAAAGGATTATCCAACCGAGGAAGATATTTATTTAAGACATTCCTATCTATACACTATTCGCTAAATGTAATATGGACAGATCCACATGATCTTTATAAAGCCGATATTGAAGTCTTAAAAGATTTAAAAACTATGATTGATACAGAAATAACAAAGACTGTCGAAATAGAGAAACTTACATTTAAAAATTTGAGCAAAGCACTACAAAGATCAATATTACGATGTGAAGGACAAAAACAAGTATGATTATAATACTAAGTAACTACAGAAAAACATTCTCTTAGGTAACTACAATCTAATACCTTCTTGTGGGATATATAACATAAATAATCGCTTTGTAGAGTATTTTCTCGGACTCCCTGCATACATAGACCTTCGGGATGTTGGGGGCAGCATTGAACGTGTCCGGTTTGAAGGAGGTCTCTTGGATATTAATTTGCAAAATCGGTCGCTACCTTTAACGAAGAAAAAAAGATAATCATTTCTGATTAATCTGAATCAAGGGAGTTTAGCAACATTGTGCAACTTCATCCGTTTCCTACCGTTTGGTGCACATAGAACAGAGCCTTCTGTGGTTCTTTTGAAAGTTTATCTATTATATAGCGTTGATGCCCCCACGGAACAGAAAATAACACTTCAAATAAATCTTCCACAGCTTGTGGATACTTTCTTTTGGATGGAGAATGGGTGGATATACTCCGGAATACATACAATTAAACCTTTAATGGAAAATTAAACATTTGAATTCTTATCATTGTTTAAAATACTTAGAGTATTGCTGGATTTGCGATGTGAATATATTCCTATTTCTAAATTTTCGAGAAATAAACCTATCAAATGATTTATATTTTTCTGGAAGACTATTTATTACCTCGTATACATTAGAATATTTTTTATTACAGCCACTGTTATTTTTATTCCAATATTCATCTATTAAATTAAAAATATTATTTTTAGATTCAGACAATAAACCTTGATATACAATTAAAGTGTCAATATCAATAATAGTAACATTTTTAATCTTTTGTTGCTCTATTCCTCTTGACAATAACTCCTCTTTGAACCAATCGTTAACTTTCGTATTAATACCAGATAATGTAAATTCTTTATGATGTACGACTATGATTGGATAAATAACACAACACTTTTCTTTTAGATTCGGGTCATAACTTTTCCATTTTCCATTAAGAATATTGCAAATATTATTGGATAATTGTTTAATTGCTTTTATCTTATTTTTGGGGGAACTATCAGATTCAATAAAGCATTGTTTTAGTTTATGAATAAATTCTTTCGTATCATATTTATCCATTAAACTTTTAGCAATTAAATTATCCTTATTTTCAATTAACAGTATTTTATTCCCGTTTCTTATGTAATAATCTGGCAACCCTGAATCTGTAAGTTCTTTTGCTCCTAAATGCTTATATTTATCTTTAAAAGCATCACCCATTATAACATTCAATAGATGCCTTTCAGAAAAATCTAATCCATATTTTGGCCTGAAAACATCTTCATTTATATGAAAAGAGGTACCTATAAGTTTGTTATTAATATCTTTAAAGATAAAATATAGACAACTATATATTTCACCTACTAAGAATGGAAGGAACAGTATATCATACTTATTCTCATCTTTATTAAACGATGTTGGCGTAGATTTTAAACCAGTAAAATCTTCGTCCTTTTCATAATTTACAGGTACACAAAATTTTTTATAAACAGTTTCTTTGAATCATATTCACTATCATTAGGATCTATAAATATACTTGATAGAGCTGTCGATTTATCTTTTATATAATCATTAATTGATGTAGCAGTTATTTGATGTATGTAAACGATATATTTACTCCAATGCTTTATACTATATTCTGATAAGAATATTTCTAAATGTTTAGACAAATGCTGTTCTGCATAATGAAAAAATATGATACTTTTTATTATCTGCGCTAACCAATAATAAAATAAATTATCATACTTATAGAGTTCTGTTCGTAATGAAATATTTATTATTAAATTTTCTATAGGTTCATTAGGTTCCGAAATATCTCCACCATTAATATTTTCTTCATCATTTAATATCAGATACGCTTTCAATATTCTTTCTCTAATTTCAATGTCAGATAAATTTAAATCTTCATCATTCAAATTATTTAATATTAATTCTAAAAGATGAAGACTAGTTCTATCATTTAATATTATTATTTTCTCCCCACGATTATATGCGTCATTAACCTTTGTGACTATCCGTTCATAGTAATCCGTACCTTCATCATCTTTATTTACAAACCCATAATATATATCATGGTTACTTATGTCATGACAATATGAAATAGAATAACTCAATAGGATTTCTTTCCTAATGCCCTTTAGATATTCTAAAACAGGTAAAGGTTCATCATCATATAAATAATTATATCCGATTATTAATTGTATGTTTTCCATAATTATAATAACAAAACATTTTATAAAAATAGCTCTTGTAATATACTTACAATTTACTTAAAGCAATATGCCATTCCCCTTTTTTATTATTACCCATTCGTACTAAATAACATTTTTTTTGTAAGTACTTCAGATGGCGTTGGATAGCAGAAGTATTAATACCAATCTCCTCAGCAAGACCTCTAACTGTTATTGCAGGATTTTTACTTATTGCATTAATTATAGCCTTGATGTTACCATTGCTGAATTTAACAATCTCGCCATCATACCACCATTGGCTGTCTTTTTCTCCTTTTACAATCGTAATATCATTTTGCATTTCTATCCTTACAAGCTTCTCCATATAAGTTATGAATGGTTGTATTTGCTCTATACTTGAGTGAGCACCATCAGATGGAATTAATCCTACATTTAAATCAGAAAGATTCAAAGCCAATAGGTATTCTTCTTTTGTCTTGCTTGGTACTACAATCATAGGATAGCCATAACGACATAATATAAAATTCACCATTAGCCTTGCAATTCTTCCATTACCATCTTCAAATGGGTGTATTCTGATATAACGATAATGAAAAAGAGCTGCAAGTTCAATCGGGTTTAGTTCTCCTTTTTCAGCAGCACTATTATACCAAGATATTAGATCATTCATTAAAGCAGGCGTTTCCTCCGGAGAAGCATACTCAAAACGCTCACCTGTGCGAGTTACTACAGAGTTTGGTCTTGTTTTATATGTACCTGCGTGTACTGTATAGCTCGTCTGCAAACCATTTGGCAATTGTCTGTACACCTCATAATCTTCTCGTAATAATATGGTGTGAAGCTGTCGGATAAAAGTTTCTGTTAAAATACTTTTTTTCAACAAGGCTTCCTCTTTAATTATTTGCAAACCAACATTATGAGCTTTCATCTCTTCTAAATCTTTCATTTTAGCATTACCTATTATTTTGCCGAATAAAAGTAAGAGCTCTGTTTGCCCATAAGTTAATGTATTACCTTCAATATGATTGGAGTTATAGTTAAACTCAAGCATAAACTTTTGTGAAATATGATGTTTAAGCTCATTTCTTTGAGACTCTAACAATTTCCACTGTTCATATATTTTTAAAGTTTCATTCTCCATACGGATTATTATTTTAGTTTTTTGTTTAAATAACGACAAAGATACAAAATTATTGTACCACTAAAAAAATATTGTACCACTAATTTAGGAGGTATGATAAAAATCGCTTATTCTTCCTTTCGTACCACATAAAACAATTTGTACCACAGGCAAATGTGGTACATAAAAAGTACTTCATTTTATAATATCTATTACGCCGTTCAACCTGATCTACCCAAACAGCGCCCCCTCCTCCACCCTCACCTCCTCATACCGTTTGAGATCCTTTTCAGTGACACGAATCTCTTTGCAGAGCATTTTCTCGGGCTCCCTGCATACATAGACCTTCGGGATATTGCGGGAGACATTGAATGTGTCCGGTTTGAAAGGGGTCTTCTGGATATAGGGATAGAAGCAGCCGGCACCACGCACACTGACTTTATAGCCACGCATGATGTACGACATGAACACCTTGTCGTAGATGGCCTGACGCTCGTAGACATTCTCATACACGTTGTGGTAGCCGGCCTTGTCAAGGACTGACTCAAAGGCCTCCT
>Ga0302209_10000961_pt1 | contig 12884 bp, 7 predicted proteins | sample II_Fen_E3_1_FD_194574 | JGI IMG/M metagenome (GOLD analysis project Ga0302209, IMG submission 194574) | Peat permafrost microbial communities from Stordalen Mire near Abisko, Sweden - II_Fen_E3_1 | ecosystem: Environmental > Terrestrial > Soil > Wetlands > Permafrost | place: Sweden: Abisko...
AAAACGTTGAGAAGCGTTTTAATTTATAAATAGTAGCTGTGTTGTTTGCAATCCGGCACTGTTGATATATGCGCATAAAAAAAGAGACCCGTATAGGTCTCTTAATTGTTCAAAGCGGAGAGAGAGGTAAGTGAACCTTTTCTCTTTTATACCTACTTTTCAATACGTTATCCTTGCTTTAAAATTTGTCGTTACGATTTAGTCCCAAATTATTGACCTTTGCTTTTGTCTGTTTTGTCGTAAATATGGAAGGCAATTATTTCGATTCAAAGTTACATAATATTTCTACAAAATCAAAATAAAATTGGTTTATTCTGAATAAACTAACAAATCAGAGAATGATAAATAAGTAAACACCTTACAAGGTGTATAACAATTACGAAGTGATTAACCAGGAATGGACATATTCAAATTACTTTTGGTCATTGTGTCAGGATTTGCCTATATACTACATTTTGAACAAGGAGCGAATAATAGTAATTACAGTAAAGTTTTCATCTCCGATGACCAGCTTTTTGAAAATGTGAGAGGTTAGTGAGTATTCTGGTTTAAAGTGTACAACCAATCTGTTTCAAAGTGTACAAAGATTCTTATTGAAAGTGTACAACTTTTGGTGATTATAAATCACGAAAAATGTTACTGACATTCTGACACAAAGTGTACAACTTTGAATAAAGGTAAATTTTTTTGTAGAATGGGTCTAATATTGATCTTTGTGTTAAATAATAACACAAAGTATAATGTCAAACAAACCCACTTTTATGTTGCGACTAAAAAGAGTTTTACAATTATTGATAAATGGAGAGAGCAAATCTGCTATTTCTCGAAAAGTTTCTATTCACCGATCAATATTGGAAAAGTATATAGCCAAATTTGATCAAAACCTTAAAAGTTACGCAGAGCTTCTAATTCTTTCTGACCTGAATCTTGAAAAGATTATCAATCTAGTCAAAGACATTAGTGAATACGAGCGACTTACTTACTTACAAGAATTGATTCCATACTATACTCAGGAACTCTCTAAAGTCGGTGTAACTCTCAAACTCCTTTGGAAAGAGTATATTGAGCAATAATCCGATGGCTACTGTAACGCTCAAATTAGTACATCCTTTGTTGAGCATCGAAAACCATAGTATAACCATGCACTTCGAACACATATAGAAGGTGAAAAGTTGGAAGTGGATTTTGCTGGTTCCCAACAATCATATATAAACCCCTTTAGTGGCGAAATCATTTAATGTCGGTATTGGTGTACACCCTTCCATTTATCGATTATACTTACTTAGAGGCGCTCATTATTGATGCAAAACAAGAAAATTTATTTTTAGCTTTAGTTCGTTGCATCGAACAAGAAGGTTATAATTACTACTCTCGAAAAGATACTCGTATTGAAGTATTAGGAGCCCCTTTTTCGTTGGAATAAAACATTCATAAATTGCTGAATTAAAATTATATACGCAATATTTTAATAAGCTTTTCCTAACTATTTATGTATATATTAACATTAGTGGGTACTATAAAATAAAATACATTCTTTGAAATTCTTTGTATATTGCATTCTTGAGATATTTTAGTAGTGTGACAATTTGAATAGAAATTTTAGTTTTTAGCTTTGCGAAAAGAAAAAACTATGAATAAAGGCAAATTTATCTTCGCCCAACTTACCGTTTTTTACCAAGAAGAGTCTTTGATAGAATCGTTGAAAAATACGATGGTAACAAATATGTAAGGTGATTTACTTATTGGAATCAAATGCAGTGTATGATTTTTGGTCGACTCTCAGGTAAAGGTAGTATGCGAGATTTAATGTAAATTTCGAAGCTCATCAAACAAAATACGATCACTTGGGATTTGGAACAACACTTACTAGATGTAACTTTGGATAAGAAAACCAAAAGAGAAATTATAAAATTATAGAAGAGTTTGCTTATGTACTAAAAGAGGAAGCTCGTCACAGTTGTTATAAAAACGATATTGAAATCAAGATTGACGGTAGTGTCTATGCTTTCGATTCTTCTACCATAGACCTTTGTTTAAGTGTTTTTTAGCGGGCTGAATTTTTGGAAAAGAAAAAGGAGGCATAAAACTTCATACTTTAAATGAGGTAAAAACCTCAATACCATGTTTTAAGCTGATCACTACTGCAAGTGGTGTGTACGATGTAAATATGCCTGATAATCTGGAATATAAGATTGACTGTATTTACATTCTTGATAGAATCTATATTGATTTCTCCAGATTACACAACATTCATTTACATAATGCATATTTTGTTACACGTGCCAAAAGTAACTTTAGATTTAAGCGTGTGTATTCAAATGATGTTGATAAGGCAACTGGAGTGCTGTTTGATCAAATAGGTGTATTGGAAGTTTATTAGTCAAAGATAGACTATCCAAATAAAAATCATCGGATCAAATATCACGATAAAGAATTTGATAGTGACTTCGTTTTTATATCCAACAATATGGATTTAGATGCATTCGAAATTGCTCTATTATTTAAAACCTTTGGAGCTTTTATCGATAATCCTTCATATATTCTCTAGGAGAAACTTTAAAGTATTTCTTAAAAGCACGACTAAAATTAGATAACTCCTGATATCCTACAGACAATGAAATTTCAGAAATGTTTTTGTCACTTTCGCGCATTAATAATGTAGCTTGTGTCATCCTTATTTGAACAATCACATTATAGGGAGTAGTATCCATTAATGCTTTTACCTTTCTGAAAAGTTGATTTACACTCATTTGAAGTTCATCTGCTAAGATTTCAATACTAAATTCTGGTTCATCTATATGTTTGTTTATTATTTCACTGATAATTTTTATAAAATTTTGTTTCTGAGGACTGTCCGAAAGCTTTTCAGTGTATTCTTCAATATTTTTAGATAATTTATATTGCTCCCACATTTTCTTTCGCGATGTTAATATATTCTGAATTCTGGCTTTCAAAATTATTGGGGAGAATGGTTTGCTAATATAATCTTCAACACCAATTTCGAGACCTTCAACTATTTGTGATTCTGCCTGCCGTGATGTTAATAGAATGATCGGAATATGATTTGTTTTTTCGTTATCTCGTAACAACTTTACCATTTCTATTCCATCCATACGAGGCATCATTACATCGCTGATAATTAAATCAGGGATGTATTCCTGCGCTATCTCTAATCCTTCCTGACCATCTTTAGCAACCATAATGTTAAATTGTTGAGATAATATGTTTTGAACATATAAACGCATGTCATAATTATCCTCAACAATCAGCAACAGATCAGCAGCCTGCTGATCTGTATTTCTTATTGTGTTTTTTTCTAACTCAGTCGTATTGATAAAGCTATCAGAAGAGGATGTTGTCATTTCAACAGCTTGATATTCTGTAATGTTGCTTACAATAATAGGTAATTGAACAGTGAAAATTGAACCTTTGTTCACTTCACTGCTGACTAAAATCTTTCCTTGATGTAATTCCACAAGGTTTTTGGTCAATACTAATCCAATGCCAGATCCTCCGTTACGGATATTCTTTTGGCGTTTACCCTGATAGAATATGGTAAAAAGCATTTCCTTTTCTTCATCAGAAATTCCAATTCCTGTATCCGAAACCTGGATTTGCACAAATTGAATTTCATCTTTCTGATATTTAGAAATGGCAACATCAATTTTTCCACCCTCAGGGGTATAATGAAAGGCATTGGATATCAGATTATATAATACCTTATCTACTTTATCAGAATCAAAATTCATCCAAAGTTCTTGTAAAGAAGATTTGATAGTGAATTGAATATTGTTTTCCGATGCAATGAACCCGAACTCATTTGCGGAACCTGTAATAAACTTTATAATATCATCATATTTCAGATTTAATTCCAATTTGCCTGCTTCGATTTTTCTGAAATCAAGTAATTGATTTATCAAACGAAGTAACCGCTGGGTATTTCTATGCATCAGGGAATAAAGATTCTCATCTTCCTTCTTTAAATTCCCTTTTTCTATAATTTGAGTAAGTGGTCCTAAAATCAATGATAAAGGTGTCCTGAATTCATGAGATACATTTGTAAATAGATTAAATTTTATCTCGTCGATTTCTTGTATTCGCTGTGCTTCTAATTTTGCAATTTTTAAATCATTTTTATCTCGTTCCCTAATTGTAAAATATTTGATCGTAACATAACTAATCGAGATTAAAAGTAAAACATATAGTGTATACGCATACCATGTTTCCAAGAATGGAGGTAATATTTTAATTGTTATTTCAGTGCCTTTTTCATTCCAAAGTCCATCATTATTCGATGCTTTAACTTTAAAGGTATAATTACCGGGATCCAGATTCGTATAGGTTGCTGATCTCTGATTTGGATAGGCATAAATCCAGTGTTGATCGAACCCTGATAGCATATAAGCATATTTATTTTTCTGTGGGGAAATAAAGCTTAAAGCCACAAATTTAAAAGTTATAACAGATTGGGAATGCTTTAAGATTATTTCTTTTGTTTCGTCGATTGGCTTAGTTAATACTCCATTTTCAGTTGGAGCAATTGATTGATTGAAAATTTGAAAATCAGTTATTATAACCGGTGGCTTCCTGTTGTTTACTTTTATATTGTTGGGATAAAAAATATTCAACCCGTTCTTACCTCCAAAAAGGATTTCTCCATCAGTTGCTTGAAAATATGCTCCTAATTGAAAATCACTATTTTGTAATCCATCAGATTCGTCATACAACCGAAACTTATGTGAAATTTCATTATACTTTAGAACTCCGGAAGTTGTACTCATCCATAAATTTCCAGCTTGGTCATTACATATTCCAAAAATTGGATCACCATATAAGTTGTCGGTCTGCTTTATTAATTTAAACTTACCCTCTTTTTTATTGAAAAAATGAAGACCACCCATTGTGCCAATCCATAAAGCACCATTCTTATCTTCATGAATTGCGGTAATAAAGTTATTTGTTAACCCATTACTATTTGTGTTATCTTTATAAATTGTAATCAATTTCATATCGCTAGTATATCTGCGTAATCCACCTTCAGTACCAACCCAAAATTCTCTATCTCTATCTCTATAAACAACATGCGATTTTTCTTCGGGATAAATAATATTTCCACTATGAAAAAGAGTAATAAATACACCCGTACGTGGATTAAAGTTTAATGTTCCCAATTCAGTGGCAATCCAAAGAGTATTATCTATGTCTTCGTATATAGCATAGACATTACTATAAGGGACCATCGTTTTAGTAATAGATGGTATAATCACTCTGGTAAATATATCTTTACTATGATCATATTTCATTAAATAATTAGAATATGCTCCAATCCATATATTTCCGGTTTTGTCTTCACAAATTGCTTTATTGTATCTGAAAGAATCAAAAAAGTTTAAATTTTTAAGCTTGTACCTTTTGATTGATTTTCGATTGGGACTAATTTTATCTAAACTATTTATACCTCCAATCCAAATATTCCCGGTTTTGTCTTTCAATAATGACAGAACATGTTTTTCAGTTAATGAAATAATTTTATCCGATGTTCTTTCAATCAAGGTAAATTGTGAAGAAAGTTGATTATAATAATTTACACCAACAGATGACCCTATCCACATGATACCATTATTGTCTCGATATATACAATTTACAGAATTAGTAAGTAGTTTTTTTTCACCAATTCCGTTTGAAGAAACAGAAGAAATCTGTCCTGTTTTTTTATTTAGGATATTGATACCTTCTTCAGCAGTACCTATCCAAAGATTTCCTTTGTCATCGTCACTGACAGAGCGAATTGCGCGACTGTTTATGCTATTATTAGCAGGTTGAGATATTGTATACTGTTGATATTTATTTTGAGATTCATTCAACGAATATAAGCCGCCATGTGCTGAAGAAACCCATATTGTGTTGTCCTTATCAATAAAAACATCAAAAATATGTTTGCATCTCTTTTCATCAGGTTCTCCTTTTTTCCAAAAAGGATGATTTAAAAAAGTTTTATTTTGCATATTGAAACAATATACTCCCTCACCCCATGAACTCAACCATAAATTTCCTTTAGTATCCAATGATATATCAGTAAATGCATTATTCGAGGACTGGTTGGATTTTCTGACTGGAATATAATGATGAGTAAAAATTTCAGTAACAGGGTCAAACATATCCAAACTACCCCGGTCAACCGCAATCCACAAATGTCCTTTTTTATCTTCTACTATTCCCGATGCATCATTATAGCTCAAGCTATTTAACTTTTTAGTTTTTTGAAAAGTAGTAAATCTTTCTGATTTCAGGTTTAACCGACTCAAACCGTCTCCTTTCAATCCTATCCATAAGTTATGTTTACTATCCTCAAACAAACAACGAACCGAATTTCCTCCAATAGTATTTGTCGTAGAAGCGTTATGTCTAAATATTTGAATCTGATAACCATCAAATTTATTTAATCCATTATCAGTTCCAATCCAAATAAATCCTTTACTGTCTTGCAAAACACATGTTACGTTACCACTTGATAGTCCATTCTTAATTGTTAGACTGTTAAAATTAAATGTTTGTTCTTGTGCTCGTACTATTGTAAAAACTATAAGAAGTATAATAACCAAGGCGTGTTTTATCATGAGAGTAGATATTGAGGTCTGTTTTTTAGTCTGAAAGGAAAGTAATAGATAATCAGGTTGCAAAATTAGTAATATATCAACAATATAAGCTAACATAAGTAAACTTTTAAAATTATTATCGCTTATCTCAACTAATTTCCAAGATGGAGTACTGACCCGGATTTTTTTTTCAAAACAAGTAAACATGAGATTCACTGCAGACCGTAATAGAATCAATAGAATTAAATAATTGATGCATGGTACTCTTATTCATTTTAACATAACTATGGAATTAAATGCTTATATCGAACTCACGTTAAATTAGGTCTATTTGAACAAGTACTTATAGATTAACGCCTTTAGAATAAGAGATAGCTTTGGGGGAGTATACTCTGTTTTATTCCAGAATAGAAATACCAGACTGAAAATTCAAGCAAACAATGTCTGTTTTTTATGGGCTGTAATGAGAGAATTTGACAACAAAACATTAAAAAAGGATAACTTACTTGTAGTAAAAAGGTAGTTTATTTGCAGTGTGATTTTTTAAAAGCAAATTAAACATACTCTATATATAAATGTTTAATTTTCAATTTTTAATCATCTAATCTTAAATTATTCCTAAAAATCAAAAGAAATACTAGTATGAAAAAAATTACTTTTATCATCGTTATGGCATTTGCTGCCATAAATTTATCAGCCACTAATAAACTCAAAATTGCAGATTTTGAGGATGGTTTAAACTATTTTACAAAGGTATCAGCCGGTTTTGTCGATATCTTGATTGTTGATAATCCTTCCATTACTACAGTAAATAATTCTGCAAAAGTACTGAAGTTCAAATACTATACTGGTTACCCCAATTATGCTGTTGCATTAAAAGAAGCAGGTACAATTCCTGCCTTGCCTTTACCTATTGGGAATTTAGAAGAAATTGTAGCGGGAAAATATAGATATGCTACATTAAAATTGTATAAGCCTTTTAAATCTAAGATATTATTTACACTAAAAAAAGCGTCAGCTATTGACGGTCAGACTCCTCAGTATTTAAATCAAAAGATAAATGAATGGGAGGATATTACAATTGATATGTTGGATGTAGTAAAGGGGTCATCTGTAGCTCAAAATGTCATATACGATGGAATTATGCTGAATTTAGATAAATCAGGTCGTACTCCGGCAAGTACTGAAGGATTTGTAGCATATATCGATGATTTATATTTGAGTAATGATTTGGATGTTACCACAGATATTTCTAATCATATTTCAGGTATGGGCATTATAGTAGTGCACTCCAATGATGGTCAATCTCTGGTTAATGTAAGTAATGCCGACCATAAGAGCTTTAAATTGGAAGTATACAATATGCAAGGTCAACTTGTAAAAATAATTTATAATGGTATTTCCGAGTCCGGTACTTATAAAATTCCGGTTTTGAGCAAAGGAAATTACATATTAAAAGCTACAACTGAAAATAAAGTACAGAACATTAAGTTTTAAAAAATAACAGAAGAAACATAGTTCGTATCGAAAACCAATTTCTTATTTCTTAATAATTACAAAACAATTTTTATTAATATTTAAAATCAAATTTTATGAAAAAAATTACATTTATCATCGTGATGGCTTTTGCAGCCATTAATTTATCTGCTGTAGATCAACTGAAAATAGCAGATTTTGAGAGTGGTTCAAACTACTTCACAAAAGTATCAGCCGGTTTTGTTACTATCGAAATTGTGGATAATCCGGATGACAGTTCAATAAATCCGTCTGCAAAGGTACTAAAGTTTACGTACACCAGTGGGTACCCTAATTACGCAGTTGCCGTAAAACAATCAGGAGTAGATGTTGCCTTACCCTTACCTATCGGCAATGTAGAAGAGATAGTGACCGGAAGCTATAGATATGCTCATTTAATGCTTTATAAACCTTTTAAATCGAAACTTTTATTAACATTGCAAAAACCCGGTATTCCTGATGGTCAGACTCCTCAATATTTGAATCAAAAAATAAATGAATGGGAATCTATTACTATTGATATGCTAAATGTAGCAAATGGTTCAACTGTGGCACAGAATACATCTTATGATGGGATCATGTTGAATTTAGATAAAAGCGGTCGTACTCCGGCTAGTACTGAAGGGTTTATAGCATACATAGATAATTTATACTTTAGTAATAATGATGGTATTACTGCAATTTCTTCAATTAAGAAAAATCCAACTTCCGATATTAAAGTTTTGCGTACAAATGATGGAGGAAATCAAGTTAAGGTGATCAATAACGATTTCAAAAATCTCAAACTGGAAGTTTACAATATGCAAGGGCAACTGGTGAAACAAATTTATAATGGAAAGTCCGAATCTAGTTCATACGAAATACCAGCTTTGAGCAAAGGAAATTATATATTGAAAGCAACAACTGAAAATGAGGTTCTGTGCATTAAGTTTTAAAAGTCCCGGAATACTTGAAATAAAATGAAGTTATACACTTTAAGATTTTCTTAAAGAAACAATCATGATTTCAAAGTAATTATGGAGCTCAATATGGTGTCATTGAATATAATGACACCATATTTGTTTTTAAGATTAACTCACCCGCTCCATTTACAAGTATAACTGCCCTAAATATTGTATCTCGAAAATTAAATTCAATCACAAAATAACACTTAAATTTAATATCATGAAAAAAATTACATTTATCATCGTGATGGTTTTCACAGCTTTTAATTTATCTGCCGAGGATCAACTCAAAATTGCTGACTTTGAAAGTGGCTCAAACTATTTCACAAAAGTATCAGCTGGTCAGGTCGATATCCATATTGTTGATAATCCTTCCATTAGCTCAATAAATAGTTCAGCAAAAGTACTACAGTTCACTTACTATAATGGTTACCCAAATTATGCTGTTGCATTAAAAGAAGCAGGAACAAGTCCTGTCTTGCCATTACCAATTGGAATTATTGGAGAAATAGTAGCAAGGAAATACAGATATGTTCATTTAAAATTGTACAAACCTTTCACGTCCAAGATATTATTAACATTAAAAAAAACAGGAATTTCAGACGGTCAAACTCCTCAGTATTTAAATAAAAAGATAAATGAATGGGAGGACATTACTATTGATATGCTGGATGTAGCAAATGGTTCATCGGTTGCTCAAAATACCATATATGATGGTATAATGCTAACTTTAGATAAATCGGGTCGTACTCCGGGCAGTACTGCCGGATTTGTAGCTTATATCGATGATTTATATTTTAGCAATTCCAATGTCTCTGTTTCAACAACAACAACAGCTTCAAGTTTAGGTTTAAAAGCTGGTACCGACCTTTTAGTATTGAGAAATGGAAATTTAACGGTGGATGTTCCAACAATCATTAATAGCATTACTATCGAAAGGGGTGGAGAAGTTTCCAATTCAAGTTCATTGACAACTTCAACCTTCTCCATCAATAGTGATGCTACAGGTACCGGTACATATGTAGATAACGGAACAACAAATATAAACGGAACAGTAAATGTACAACAATATCTGACCGGCGCATCGGGGGCTTCAACCCGTGGATGGTGGTATATCGCAAGTCCCGTATCAGGGGCAACAAGTACTATTTTTGATGTTTCAAATATAACCCCAGTGAATAAACTGTGGTATTATACTGAAAATACAAATTCCGAACCTACTTATACAAAAGTAACTACGAATGAAACAACACTTAGCCCCGGTGTAGGTTATGTAGCATATATTGGAGGTTCAGATAGAATATATACATTTTCAACAAGTACTGGTGCTTCCACTTCTAAACTTAATTCAGGAGTTATAACCCTAACTCCGACGCGTACCGGAGTAACGGAAGCAAAAAGAGGATTCAATCTGGTGGGTAATCCATATCCTTGTTATTTAGATTGGAATGCAGTGGAAAAGACCAACATGAGATCTACTATGTGGTATCGCACTTATACTGGACACGTGATGGAATTTGACACCTTTGATGGTTCTGTTGGAACAAGCAATGGTGTTAACGGATTAGTAACACAATTCATTCCACCTATGCAGGCATTTTGGACAAAAGTGGACGCAGATGGTTCTAACGGATCTCTGATTTTTAGAAACACCATGTGTTCGCACAAAGATGTTTCAAATAATCTACTGCGAACTCATGCGGTAAACAATCCTCAGGTTTTACGTTTGAAAGTTTCGAATGGCACAAACAGTGATGAAACTCTTGTTGTAACTAATGCGAATGCTTGGGATGGTTATGATAGTTACGATTCTCCTAAAATGTCGAATGATAATGTGGAAATCCCTGAAATTTATACGTTGGTTGATAGAGAAGAAACAGTAATAAACAACCTGAATAATATCAGCGCAAACAAAGAGGTAGCACTAGGTTTCAAAACAGGGATGCCCAATACATTCACAATTAAAGCAACCGAAATAACTAATTTCGATGTAGATATTAAAATTGTATTAAGAGACAATCAGATAAATACGGAACAAGATCTGACTGATGGTACCGCATATACCTTTTCTTCCGACGTTGCAAATACTTCTTCACGCTTTAGTATTTTATTTAAATCGGTATCCGTAACCACCGGAATAAATAATAAAGAAAATGATAACCAAGTAGTGATTTATTATGAAAGTACAAAAAATCAAATTATAGTGAATCGTGATGGTGCTATAGATAAGGAAGGAATTATAACTGTTTGCAATGCACTCGGACAAAGGCTTATCAGTACAAAAACGAAAGGAACAAGTACAACAATAAACAACTCATGTGACTCAGGAGTTTATCTCGTAACAGTTAATGTTGGCGGAAGGAATATAACTAAAAAAGTAATTATTTATTAAAGAACCAGAATCCATCCTTTTCCCATTTTTATTAATAGATGGTTAAGGATGAGGTCATAAAAACATACAAACAATATGGACACAACTCATAATATTTCCAAAGGAAAAATATATACCACACCTCAAATTGAGCGAATCGAACTGGACAATGAAATCTCGTTGATATTACAATCGAATATTAACCCAGTAGGAGAGCCAATTGGTGCATTTGAATACTTCAACAACGATCCGTTTAAAACCAAGATTGGTTAAGATAATAAAATCCCCGTTTACTTGGGGATTTTATTATAAACTTGATTTTCAGTGAATTCTAAAATTAGTCAATAATTATGATTTGTAAATCATAAAAGAAAGTTAATAGGACTAACATTCTGATATATAGTGTATCTTATGCCGTTAAATTTTTTAATTTTTCTTTAGGAAATCGTTTTTTGATAATAAAACATCAATATATGATAAGAAAATTTATGACCTTCAATCCTAATTTTGCAATTACAATAATACTGTCGTATTTAATATTAACCTTTCTAATATAAATAAATGAAAAAAAGATTTCGACATTTTATAAAGAAGAGTAGAAAAACACTTTTCGTTTTTCGTTTTTCGTTTTTATGTTTTCTGCTTTTACTCACTGTTTCAAAATTGCAAGCTCAGGCAGTCGGCACTACAAACAAGTTTATATCAGGAGTTGTGTTGGATACATCAGGAGAACCTATTATCGGGGCTACAATTACTACCGAAGAGAAAAACATAACCGGGACGATCACTGATGTTCATGGGAGTTTTTCTTTAAAACTGTCCAAAGAAGTGAAGGTTTTAAAAATTTCATATCTTGGGTATGTCACTCAAAGAGTTGAATTAGGTACCGAAAAAAACATAAGAATAGCACTTCAGGAAAACAACCAATTGCTTTCTGAAGTAGTAGTTGTGGGATATGGAGCTCAAAAAAAAGAATCGGTTACCGGCTCTATTTCTACTGTTTCGAGTGCGGATCTGATTAAAGCACCTGTTGGGAATATATCAAATGCTTTGGTAGGAAGGGTAGCGGGATTGACTGCCATACAACAATCAGGCGAACCGGGATTCGACCAGGCAACTATAAGAATACGTGGAATCGGAACTTTCTCGGGCGATCAGAGCCCATTGGTTGTCATTGACGGTATTGTTCAATCATTGGAAACTATGAATATGATTGATCCAAATGAAATTGATAATGTAAATGTCCTAAAAGATGCTTCGGCAACTGCAGTTTATGGAGTTCGCGGAGCAAATGGTGTTATCATTATAACAACCAAAAAAGGAAAGAAAGGGGAACCTCAGATATCATTCACTTCCAACTTTGGTATGGTGAGACCAACAACGTTGGCAAAACTGTCGAATGCTTATGAATATGCAGTATTGCGCAACGAGGCAATTTCGAATGATGGGCTAAGTCAA
>Ga0302209_10000966_pt1 | contig 12859 bp, 11 predicted proteins | sample II_Fen_E3_1_FD_194574 | JGI IMG/M metagenome (GOLD analysis project Ga0302209, IMG submission 194574) | Peat permafrost microbial communities from Stordalen Mire near Abisko, Sweden - II_Fen_E3_1 | ecosystem: Environmental > Terrestrial > Soil > Wetlands > Permafrost | place: Sweden: Abisko...
TGTTAGATTCCGAAAGCAACCCATTGTCTTTGATGTGAAACCTCCTGCACCAGATATTGAAGCTGAGATTCTTGCAGAGTATTCAAAACTTAAAAAATCTTATAATGGATTTAAACTAGAAGCAGATGAAGGTCAAATACAGCATGATGAAATTATCACAGCTTTTGGACCCAACGGTATTGGTAAAACTACATACGCTAAGATACTCGCAGGAGTTACCAAACCTGATAAAGGCAAGATCAATAAGAATGTATCCATAGCTTATAAACCACAGTACCTTGTATCAGACTTTGATGGAACTGTACAAGAACTTCTCATAACAACAGCCCCAACGTATGGCACCAATATGTTCAAAACTGAAATACTAAAACCTTTCTCATTAGAGGCTTTACTTGACAAGGAAGTGGATGAACTTAGTGGAGGGGAACTTCAGAGGCTTTCAGTAGCGGTTACATTATCAAGGGGATCTGAAATATACCTCTTTGACGAACCAACAGCATTTTTAGATGTTGAACAGAGACTAAAAGCTGCTAAAGCTATTAAAAGGGTTGTTGAAAGTCGTAACGCTGCTGCAATTATCATAGACCACGATATTGTATTTATAGATTATATTTCTGATCGTGCAATGGTCTTTGATGGCGAACCCGGTGTAAATGGACATGCTTCAAGTCCAATGAACCTCAGATTTGCAATGAATAGTTTCCTGTCTTCTGTTGGAATCACCTTCCGAAGAGACAAAGAAACTAAAAGACCTCGGGTTAACAAGCTTGGAAGCTATCTTGACAGGAAACAGAAGGAAAAAGGAGAGTATTACTATTTGGAAAGTTGAATTTTTTTTCTTCTTTTAATCATCGATTATTTTTTTTGGTTTCAATCTACACAAAGATAAACATAAAATCTATATTTAATTATAACTATTTTTAATGACCTTGAAAATAAATAAGACTAAATAATGTCTGATTTATAATCTCTTTTAATTATAATTATTCCTATTGATTCAAGGTGTATTTTCATGGCAAAAGAAGATAAAAAAAACCTTAAAAGATTACAAGAAATTATTAAAGTTCTATCCAAGTATGAATTTGGTTACCTGATAGAGAAAATAAAACTGAAACACAAAATCCCATTCGTTGGCCCATCCTATGATTATGAAACACTGGAAGAATTAGATGAAACTACACCGAAGAGATTGAGACTTGTTTTACAGGAGTTGGGCCCTACATTTATTAAGTTAGGTCAAACACTAAGTACACGCCCTGATCTCGTTGGAAGAAAAATAGCCAGTGAGTTTACCAAATTACAGGATGATAATCCTCCCATTGAATTTAATGTTATTAAAAGTGTCATTGAAAAGGAACTGAAATCACCACTTGAAGAGATTTTTAGTAATTTTGATGAAAAACCTTTAGGATCTGCATCTATAGGCCAAGTTCACAGTGCCGTGCTTAAAACAGGGGAAAAAGTAGCTGTTAAAGTTCAAAAACCTGGTGTGGAAGATTTCATTAGAAGTGATATTTCTATAATGCAGTTTTTAGCAAAGAGAATCGATAGTTATGTGCCCCAATTTAAAATATACAATATTCCAGCTATTGTTGAGGAATTTAAACGTTCAATTTTGAAAGAAATTGATTATGAAAATGAGGCAATAAACCAAAAAAGGTTCAGCTACAACTTCAGGGAAGATGACACCGTTCATGTTCCCAAAATCTTTAGCGATTTATCCACATTAAAAGTGATTACAATGGAGCTTATTGTTGGAAAGAAGATTTCTAATGTTACTGAAGCTGAAGGTTTTGATCTAAAGTTGATTGCGGAACGTGGAGCAGTATCATATTTTAAGCAAGTTATAGAATATGGATTTTTTCATGCCGACCCCCATCCATCGAACATATACATCTTAGACAGTAATGTAATATGTTATATTGACTTCGGAATGATGGGAGTTTTAGATGATGAATTCAAGCAGAACCTTGCAGAATTAATCATTTACTTAATTGATAACAATGTTAATGGGATGATCAGCCAGTTAACCTATATGAATATGATAGATGAACAAGTCGATACAAAATCTTTGAAGTATGACTTAACTGATATGATGTACAAGTACTACGGAACAGAATTGAATGAAGTTCATGGGGGAATGAACGATTTGATACATCTTATGAGAAAGTACAATGTTTCGATGCCTAGAGAATTTGTTCTGCTTGCTAGAGGTATTGGAATGGTTGAAGAGACAGGAGAAAAGTTAGATCCTACCTTCAATGCTGTCTTAGTTTGCAAACCTATAATTAAACAAGTAATAAGAAAAAAACTTACTCCTATGAACTTTATTGACTACATAAAGAAAAATATTATTGAAATGGAACATATTTTGAAGAGCGTGCCATTAACACTTAACAAAACCCTATACAAACTTGAAGAAGGGGATATAAAGATAAAAGTTGAACATGAGGGTTTGGAAAGGATTACCAACAAATTATCGGTTGCATTAATACTTTCAGCTCTGCTTATAGGTTCGTCTATGATCATGACAACCGACAATGGAATTTTAATGATTAAATTTCCATATTTAGGGGTTTTAGGATTTGTTATAAGTGCAGTTTTAGCTATTTTCCTTGTTATATCCATTCTAAGAGATAGAGGCATATAATTAATTCTTGAATATTTAATAAATTTGTCTTTATTTCATTGCAAATTTTCTCTCATCAAAGAAATTTTAAAAAAAATTAATGACATTAAAATAAAAAAATTTATTTAGAACCCATAAGAACCTTCATACCTTTAAGGAAGATTTCAACAAAATATTCGACGTGTTCGGGTGGTATTGAAAAACTCACACGAAGATATCTATGCCCAAAGAGTTTGCTCGTATAGGATCCTTCCCTAGTAAATACGTTTCTGTCGAGCAGGTACTCTGAGATCTCCAGAGGTGATACACCAGTATCATTAAGGTCTATTGCAAGCATATTGCCCTCAGATGGGAACACTGGTATAAATGCACCTTCAACCTGGTCTACTGCCTTTTTGATTATATCTTGATTGGATCTTGTTGTGTTTTTGATACGACTCAGCCATTCTTTTTTGGATTTAAGTGCAGCTATGGCCCCTCTCTGAGATACAACATTGGTTCCAAGATCGTTTATTACTATAGTTTTGATGGATTTTATAACGTCCGGCACACCTATAACCGAACCAATCCGCATTCCCGCCATTCCGTATATCTTTGAGAAACTGTAAACTGTTACAGTGTGTTCTGGAGCAAATTTTGCCATGAGCTGATGATCCCTGGCAAAATCACGATATGTAACGTCATGTAGAAGGTAGATATCATTGTCGGTAGCAAGATCAGCAAAATCTTTTAATTCCGTCTTGGTATATGATGATCCAAGGGGATTAAGAGGATCAACTAGAGATACAAGCTTGGTGTTATCATCCATGTTTTCCCTTACAAGTTCTGGTGTGAGTTTGTAACCACACTCTGCATTGTAGATGGGTACCGACTTGACATGTTCACCAAAACGGCTTGCAAAGTTATCTATAATTAAATAACCCGGATCGCATGTTATAGTATTGTCCTCAGGTGCTAGAATATCATTAGTGCACAGATAAAGTGATTCTGTTCCCCCTGCTGTAATGAGGATATCAAACTCATGTTGTAGCTCTAAATCTTTTAATATAAGCTCTTTGAGTTCTGGAAAGCCTTCTGGTGGGGGATATTTATTATAATCACGTTTTTTGATGCTCTGCATCATTGAATCCATAATTTGATTCTCATCGTGAAGATGATTAGTGTTCTGACCCATCCAGATCATGTCTTTATCGTTGAAGACAAAATCAAAAAACTCATTTGCAGTTTTAAAGCCCTTTGGTATTATTCTTGCGGGTTTTGCATATTTTTTTGGTGAAATCATATTATCTCACAACACTTTTTATGGAAATTTATTTAAAAAAGCTGATATCCTAAGAATCTAATAATGATTCTCTAAATATCCATTCCATTTGTTCTATGTTTTTTTAGTATTATTTTGAGTTGATTTAAAATTATCGTATTCCAATTTGATATATGAGTAATTTATGACTTTAAGAGGATTTATCAAGATCAACTTCATAATTCCTCCCAAATATGTAATACAATAAATTTTAATAACAAAATTCTATTTTAACTTTGTTAGTCAACCAATATAACATATACTAACATTATATTCTTAAGTTATAAAAAAAATAAAACAATTAATAACCAGTGTATCATTAAATAATTAGATAAAAATTATAATTTGAAATAAACTAATAATAATGTTCAAAGTTGATGGAAGTCAATCAGCCAAAGTTTAAAACAGTATGTAATTGATGTATTTATTCAATTCCATGATCAACAATCCTAAAACGAGTCCTTAAACCTTCAGGTCTACTTCTATGCCTTTTTAATACTGCTGACCTTTCTCCAAGGCCATTGGCTCGGGTAAGTTCAACAACAATCTTGCTCCAGTATTTAAGGATAGTACCACCAACAGGTTCTATAACTCCTTCCCCATCAAAAACTGAATATATGTGATTGGTTATAACAACTGCTATATTGTGGTTTCTGGCTATTCTTGATAATAATGCCATCTGCTTTCCAAGTTCCCGGTTTGTCTGAGTGGAATCACCCTCCTTGAGTCTGTAGAGTGCAACTGCTGAATCCAGTATAATAATCTCAACAGTCTCACTCTTGGAATCTAAAAGATTTTCAATTCTTTTCAAAACTTCGATCTGTTCGTTAAAGCTGGTTGGTTCGAATATAATTATGTTATTTGCAAAGCTGTCAAATTGGTTGTTAGAAATTTGTTTCACCCTTTCTATTGACAATCCACCTTCTGTATCTACAAATATAGCTTTATCTCCCTTTTTAGCACAGCAGACAAGTAACTGTAAAGCTATATTAGTTTTTCCAGACCCAGGAGGCCCATAAAACTGAGTTAAACAACCTTTTTCGACACCTCCACCCATAATCACATCAATAGGGGACTCTGTAGGTATCTTTGTATTTTCATCCATGTCAGATAAAACCTTCATTATAATTCTCCAAACCTATCTAATAATTATAAATTAAAATCCAAACTTTTAAATTCTCTCATTTTCACTTTAGATCTAACGTTAGAATTCAAATTAATTTCTGAATAGATTCTAATTTATAATTGAATTTAATAACAGAAATAGATTTGCAGACTCACAGAACAATTTCCTTAAAGGAATATAACTTCTTTAGATCAAGTAATCATTATACACATTACATAAAAAAGTGAAATTTTATTATAAACCATTAATTATCGATTTAATAAAATGATGGTTTCCCGCCCCTTCACGCATCACTTTAGGAGGATAAACTGTCATATCAATTACTGTAGATGGAACTGCATGTTCACAGATACCTGCATCCACCATTATATCAATAGATGTTCCTAATTGTTCTAATACTTCTTCTGCAGATTCTGGAATATCATACCCAGACAGATTGGCGCTTGTACTGGTAATAGGAAAATCCCTTGAAAGATCCATACATACTTTATTATCTGGAATTCTGAGCCCTATTCTGTCAGAACCAGCGGTTAAAAGTGAAGATATGTTGTCATTTTTCTTTAAAATTAATGTGTAAGGTCCTGGTAAAATTTTCCTAATTATATTTTCAATTTTAATATCCATTAATGCAACCTTTTTTATATCCTCAATTCGGGAAAGACAAATCGATAAAGGCTTTGTTCTTGACCTCTTTTTTATAGAAAAAACCTTTAAAATTGCTTTTTCATCGAATATATTGGCCCCAATTCCATAAACTGTATCAGTAGGATAAACTATAATGGAACCCATCTTCAAGGCCCCACGAACAATTTCTATTTTATCAGGTTCTGGATTTGTTCCATCTATTTTAATGATCTTCATTAAATTAATCAACCCCTATCTTCTCTATCCAAAGTATATATCCCTTGATATTCATATTAATTTTATGCTGAACCGACTCAGACCACAAGTTAAAATGTTTCTGGATCCCTTAGCCAGGAGAATCCGTGTGAATCCAAACATACTGACCATACTAGGTTTACTTGTTAGTCTTTTATCTGCATATATGTTTGCAACTGGCAATCTGCTTACTGGTGGACTTTTAATAGCGTTGAGCGGATTTGTAGACATGTTAGATGGAGCAGTAGCAAGAAATAACTATCAGACAACTAAGTTTGGTGGAATACTGGACTCCACTGCAGACAGATTTGGAGATGCGTTTATAATTATAGGAATAATTTACGGCGGATATGTGAATTGGATCTTTGGTATTCTTGCTCTCCATGCATCTTTAACGGTTAGTTATGTAAGGGCTAGAGCTGAATCAGAAGGTATAGAATGCAATGTCGGTATTGCTGAACGTGCTGAACGTCTAGTTATAATTATGATTGGGGCATTTTTAAGTTATTTCACGAGCCTGCAGTTCGTTAATATGAACCCATTGGGAATAGCCATCGTTCTTATAATGATTCTTGGATACATAACAGTATTCCAACGTGTTTATCATTCATGGAAGGAACTTAAAGGTCTTTAAACCTTTTTGATGGAATTAATTTGAACAATTTTTATGATTTTGCTTCTATTTTGTTAGATTTAATAAAAATTATAGCTATAATATTTTCATTGGTTTGATTTAAAATTTGTAATATTTTACTAATTATAAAAGTCTAAAGATAATTTTAACTGATGGGGGATGATAAAGTGGATGCTGTTGAAAGAATTAAAAAGGATATTGAGCTCTTTGCAAAAAATATAAAAGAAATAGAATCAATAAAAATTGATGAAGAAGAAGGCCGAGTTGTGGAAATGGCTATAAATTACAGGAAAGACACAGACTATTATCTGGAAAAAATGGATTATTTGACCTCATTCGGTTGTATTACATATGCACACGGATTATTAGATGCAATACGCCTTCTAAATGAACTTATATAAGATAGTGGTGAAGAAAGATTTAACCATGAATTTGGTTCTAAATAGTAAAGACTGGGGATAAAATGAGAAACTTATTCAAAAGGGAGTCGGTAGTTGAACAATACTCAAAGGAACATGTAGAAATGGTTTACGAATGTTTGCACCAACTAAATTTACTCCTGGAATACTTTTATAAAAACGATTTTGAATTCATCGACAAAAAGGTGGAAGAGATATCCAAAATTGAACATGATGCGGACGATATTCGGAGAAAAATGGAGATTGAATTCTTCAAAGGAGCATTTCTACCATTTGATAGAGAAGACAGGATAATTTTAGCAGAAGATGTTGACAGTATTGCTGACATAATCCAAGAAACTGCCTATGGAATATGCCTGAGCAGGATCAATTTTCCTACCGGATACGAGGAAGACTTTTCAGATCTTATGGGATCTATAAATGAAACTGTAACAGCCCTAAAAAAATGTATCGAACTCTTGGATGAGGATCTTGGTGAGGCACTAACAAAGGCCCATGAAGTAGAGAGATTAGAGGATGCAGTAGATAAGATTGAAAGAAAGATACTTAAAAGATTATATATAAGCTATAAAAACCAGGAAATCAACATTCTTACCCAAATAGAACTAAAAAGTACTGTTTTAAGGCTAGGAAACATAGCTGACCGTGCTGAAAATGCCTCGGATCGTATCCCTATAATAGTTGCCAAGAGGAAGGGATAATCTCTTATTATATAAAAAAGTTTTAAATAAAAAAATGCCATCTAAAGACCTTAAAGATACTTTGAAAGATGCAGCATACGACCTAAAATTTCTTTTAAACCGCGGATACAGAAAGAAGGTTGCCTTAAATTTAGTTGCAAATAAATATCTTTTAAACAAGGATGGACGCAACTACTTGGCCAGAAAAGTTTTTTCTAATGAAAAATCCAGGGACCGATTTGTTAAAATCGCTGATATTAACGATATAAATAATAAAACTATTTTTATAGATGGTTATAACGTTCTAATATCAGTTGAGACTATCTGCAACCAAGAATTTGGTTCGCTTATAATGTGCGATGATGGTATTTTAAGGGACATTAAAGCAGTTTTTGGTAAGTATAAAACCACCACATCCACCGATACTGCTTTAAATTATATTATAAAATTTTTATATAAACGTAACCCGGCGTGTATTTACTTTTTATACGATAGTCCAGTGAGTAAAAGCGGTGAACTTGCAAAGCATACAGATAATCTAATCAAAACCAACGGATTCAATGGAACTGCAATAACTAATAAAAATGTTGATTTTGAACTTGTAAAACTCTCAAAGGACTATGGAGGAATAGTGGCAACAAGCGATGGTGTAGTGATTGATAAGGTTGATCACGTACTTGATATTCCTTATTGGATTTGTAAAACTTCAAAATATTATTAAATAGCAACCAAAATTTAGCAGAATAAGGAATTAAATAATCAAGATTCACAATACAAGAATAATATATTAATTTAAACTTAAAAAAATAAAGATTATGGATTAAATCTAATCCATGTCTTTCATTCTACCTTCTAGCATTTTTAAAACACCAGGTAGACTAGTGTATTCCATCTCATCTTGAGGTAATCTGTGTGGCTCGAATGGCCCATGTCTTCTCATGTACTCAGCGATTTCGGATGCTAAGTTCCTTGTCCTGTCAAATGAAGGATCATCGAACAAGTCTAGTGGTCCAATGAGTTCTGAGTTGTTTATCTGGAATCCAAGAGCAATTACCCGTGGAGGTCCGTCAAATCTTACGGGAATAGCGTTTCTCTGGGCTACAGGCATTAATGGGCCGTTATGAGAACCCCTCATCCATCCGCTTACAAGGTGCGGGAATGCGAAAGGTTCTACAACTTCTCCAGCTGCAGGGAATCCTGATTGTGATCTTACTATTGCAACTGGGTCGTCCTTTCCAATGTACTTTCCAGCCATCAGGTTTAGTCTTTCAGTGCTTATTGAAGCAGCTATTTCGTTGTCACTCCTTCTAGTAACATGTTTTATAACATATCTGCCTGTTGAGCCTAGTAGTGCAAGTGCATCGTACATCTCGTCAGGACATGACATTGTAACTTTTTTGTGCTCAATAACATCAAATATCTCGAAATCATATCCTCCGTGGAGTGAAGGGTCTATAACAAGTCCAGCTGTGTTAAATGGATCTGCAAACATTCTAAATATGGGCATGTTAAATGCTCCGGGTTCTGTTTTATCACAGCAAAAGACTATAACAGGGTCTGAAGGTCTTTCCTTAAATTCCATCTCAGCACATCCAGGACCCATTCCCTTGATGTTACCTGAGAAAGTATCTGAAAGAAGATCTTGGCCTGCACCATAAAGTTTAAGGCTTTTTGCAACTTTTGTTGCCTCTATAAATGCATTCCATGCAAGTTCATGAACTTCTTCATATTCTTCACCGTTTCTGTGGGTCATTATCAAGTCTATGTCATCACCACAGTTGGTTATATGGTAATCCACCAAAAGTTCTTCTTCCTTTGCTTTAGAAAGTATTTCATCACATTTGTCAAGCAAAGCGACATGAGTCTTTGCATGTCCAGCTATACTGCCGACATCCGCCTTTATTACACTAATAGTAGTTTTCATACAAATATACCTCCAAAATTTATGATAAAAATTTTTAAAACAGCATTTGTAGGCAATTAAAAGGTTATTGAAGTTGAGTCACTGTTAAAGTAACCAAATTCATATTCAAAAAATTGACCTAAAAACAGCCTAAGCTGTCAATATCAACTTATTCTATGGAATAGTTTATGAATAGAAATCCTTATAAAAGTTACTATACAAACTCGTTGAATTGAAAATATCGTATTAAAAAAATTGAGATTTAAAAGCTAAAAAATAAATTATCAAGTTTTCAAAAGTTTGTATCTTATTTCATCTGCCATTTCCATAGTTTTTGATGATCCTCCAAGATCAGGAGTTAAAACCTTATTTTCACATATAACGTCCAGAAGTGCACTCTCAAGTTTTCTGGCTTCATCAGGTTCTTCTAGATAATCCAACATCATCACAGCAGATAAAATCATTGCTGACGGATTTGAAATTCCAAGACCAGCTATATCTGGTGCAGAACCATGTACAGGTTCAAATAATGCATTATAGTCCCCAATATTTGCAGATGGTACCATACCAAGACCCCCTACCAGTCCCGCCCCTTCATCAGAAAGTATATCACCAAATAGATTGGTTGTAACCATCACATCAAAATCATTCGGATTGGTTATTAGTAACATAGCAGCAAGGTCAACGTATTTTTCATCAGAATCTAATTCTGGAAAATCTTCACTTACTTTGAAAAATGAGTCCCTGAAAATTCCATCGGTCTTCTTTAAAACGTTGGCCTTATGAACTGCTGTTACCCTATTTCTACGTGTTTTTTTGGCATATTGAAAAGCAAACTTGCATATTCTCTCTGATGCTGACCTTGTAACAACCCTTAAAGCTGTTGCACCTTCATTTGTGTATTCTTCAATACCAGAGTAGAGACCCTCTGTATTTTCCCTTATTATTACTATATCGAGATCATCAAAAATACAATTTATACCAGGATATGATTTAACCGGTCTTAAATTAGCGTAGAGATCTAATTCTTTCCTTAAGCTTATTATTGCACTTTTATGACCTGGTACAGTTGTTACAGCCCCAAAAAGTGTTGCATCTGCTTTTTTTGCAGTTGATAATGTTTCATCGGGAATTGTGGTTCCAGTATCCTGATAGCATGCATCTCCAGCGTATGCCAACTTATAATCAAATTCAATATCTAGTGCTTCAAGTACGTGTAAAAGCGCTTTAGTAACTTCGGGCCCAATACCATCTCCGGGAATTAAAGCTAATCTGTACATTTAATCACCCTTTGTTTAAATATTAATATCAAAGAATTGTGTATTTAATAATATCATTTCTAATTATTATGTATTTCACTATTTCAACCAATAAACCAATAATAAGCAGATTCAGATTAGATATGTAACTTTAAAATATTTAGCTAATGAAATTCCTTTCATAATCAAAATATTTTATTGATTTACTTCTTTAAAATAATGAATTGAGTATTAAAGTATTTATTTGAGGTTTTAATCCATCTAACCATTAATTTCATCAAATTCTATATGAAATGATCATAAACAGATTCTAAGGAATAACATAATTTTCTTACTCTTTGGTTCCTTCATTATTTCATATGTTTGAAATATTTATTAACTACAAATAAAGACTCAATTACAAAATACAGTTACTATCCAGAACATATTAAGACAAAAAAGATTGGAAATTTAGTTCTGCTGAACGTTTTATTAAACATATTAATGAACTTATCTACACCTTGCTATTAATCAGAGAGCAATCCTGTTAGTCTGTTTTATTTATGATAATCCTGGATTGAAGTTGAAATAGAAGAATAAAAGTGATTTTGTGGAACTTGAAGTATAGAAGTGTATTTCAAAAGGAATGGAAATATGGCAGCAACTTTAGCATTTCACCAGAAGGAGTAAGACTACTGAAATATTTTAATACAACACATAATTTTAAGATGATTCCCTAAGAGACTGTATATGGATTGTAAGAAATATATTTATTGCATGAATAACATAATTCGATGATTTTCTTACTCTTTAGTAGAGATCCAATATTAATTAATATTTCTATAAGTTTATTTATTACTATTTTAATCTCCCACATATTATTATTTTTCCGTAAATATTCGGTTAGTATGCAAGCAACACACCTTTATGATTTGGTTAGTATCCACATATTTATTTAGATAAAATTAGTAGATATTATAATTTTATGAATATGCAGGGCTATCTAAAAATAAAAATATTAACACCATTATTTTAAATCGTGTTAAAAAATAACCTGTCTACTTTTAATTTTATTTAAATATATTTAATGATAATATATCACGTCCAAGCCAACCAATCTAAAGAAATCTATCTAAGATACTTGGAAACTAAAATTGATATATATAATACTTATATTAATTTGTTAATAAAGATGAATAGTTATAAGAGGTGTTTTATTGAATGATTGGAAATCTATAATTTTAGGGATTATTATAGCAGGACTAATCGTAGGTTATTTAACTAATAGTGATACTGAAAATGTTGCAATTAATGGAGCAATTGTAGGATTTGTAGGAGGCATTATTTTCATTTTAATTGGAACAGTTATGGATAGATTTATTTATAATACTGGAGCAAATGCAGCTTTGTTTAGTATGTTTATTGCAGAAGGATTTCTAGTTGGAATAATAACAGGTATTGTTTACGGAGTTATATCTGCAATTGGAGGAGTCATTGGTGTTTATATAAAGTCTAAAACCTAAATAATCGTTTTTTTTATTCAGAGATGCCATATAATGGATTTGATTCCTTTTTAGATTATATGAATGATGATTGTTTGTATTTCTTCTTGCTGTCTCGCTCGTTCCTTTTCTTTTTAAGTTATAGGCTGCTGAATGCTTCTGCATCCTCAAATAAAAATAATTTGGGAAAATTAAATTTGTAATATCGCGGAAATGCAATTCATTCCCTGGCCTAGTGCGAGATTCGTCCTTCAGCTCACAGCTTTCTTCAAAAGCGTCGCGATAATTGATTCTTCATTGGAAGTTAACTCCTTTATTGCATAGGTGGTCGGCCATAAGTTGCCTTCATCGAGGTTTGCCTTGTCACTGAAGCCTAATGTTGCGTACCTCGTTTTGAACTTTTGTGAGTTTTGGAAGAAGCAAACGACCTTGCCGTCCTTAGCATAAGCGGGCATCCCATACCAGAGTCTCGACGTGAGGTCTGGTGCACTGGCTTTGATGATTTCATGGAGCCGCTCACCCATGGCGCGATCCTGTTTAGACATCTCG
>Ga0302209_10000971_pt1 | contig 12828 bp, 19 predicted proteins | sample II_Fen_E3_1_FD_194574 | JGI IMG/M metagenome (GOLD analysis project Ga0302209, IMG submission 194574) | Peat permafrost microbial communities from Stordalen Mire near Abisko, Sweden - II_Fen_E3_1 | ecosystem: Environmental > Terrestrial > Soil > Wetlands > Permafrost | place: Sweden: Abisko...
AATCAGACCAATACCAATAGTTGCTGATATAATTTTCAATGTTTTCTTCATTTATGAAGTCACCACATTTCCTATAACTAATATAAATACTCTCCATAATCACAGTATATCATACCAACTGTAGGAGTATGAGGATTATGCCACAAAATTTATAACACAAACTGTAATTTCATTCAAGACAAATCGAATTAAAAACGCCAATAGAATGAAATTAGCATTTATATACTAGAATACTGCTCTCACACTTTTTCTGGTGCTAAATAAGCGCCAAAATTACATAGCACAAAAATTCACAGCACTCCGTTTTGAAAGGCGGACTGTTTTTTTGTGCCCAAATTACAAAAATCAAAAACTGAAAGGATAGGATCATGTGGTTTATCTGCATCTAAGTTTTTCATATATATCCCCTTATTAAATATAATAACTAATTATATATTAACTGTAATTTAGGTTTATATAGATATCAGCTTTAATTTTTATCAGCCGAAATTAATATTAAAGTTTGCTATGGAGTCTAATTTATCTTTCAATGCTCTGATAGCATCATTTTGTATCATAATAAGATTGCACATTACCTATAAAATCTTTCTAGATTATAGCTGCAGGAGCCTTTTTACCGTATTAGTGTAAATAAAATCATCCTTATAAATTTCCATATCCACTATACCCTCCTTAAATCATTCGGTTATATCATTAAATATATAGTCCATCACGTCACTAAAATTATAAGATCATCATACGATAAATACCACCACACTTTACGTGTAGAACCATATGCCACTTTATCAGGTGATAATGTTCCATTTTTTGTTGGATGCCATTGTTTTGCAAGTTCCTGATATCTTGACAATAAATCGTTGTAGCCGGTCCATACCGCATTTGATAAGTATGGACCTCCTGTATTCGAAATAGTTCTTGAATAAATAGGTGCCTTCCACTCAAAGTCAAAATGTTTTCCAGTGTCAGGATCATTATATGGCGATAACCACCATACACGCTTCGGACTTTGATAATTAACATATGTTGGGGTAGTTCCAGCATCCGTGTAACCAGGGGCAAAATAACTTGAATATACTAGTTATCATAAGTGGTAAAAAGCAAGAAAAGACGTGTCACCTTGTAACACCTCCTATAAGAAGATTCCGACCTAACTTTACCTCTGATTGCCTGCATACTACAATATCAACAATTATAAATAGACACTGTAAATAATAATTGTTGATATTGTAGTTGGTCCACCTTAAAACTTATATTAAACAACATCTCTACGTACTGTTTCATTAGTAAACATTATTTAACATATGATGGGCATAAATGTGTCATTATAAGTTTTCACTGGTCATAAACAGCGCTTTCTCTCTTTTCTCCTATTTAGACAAAATACTAGGGTTGCTACTATTAAGGGATATAAAATAAACCACCCCGCAAACAGAAAAACAATTAAAGATAAAAAAGCACTCATATAGGAAGACAACTTACCTATTTTAGTGGGCAAAACCTTTGCAGCTGCCAACATGCTTATTATGTAAACAGCAAGAAATGTGGTGCTTGGAATTCCAATAAGAGATTTTAAATTCCATGAAAAATGATAACTAAGGAATATTATAATTATAAATAGTGGAAGAAAGGAAAGCAGTGCCACATGTGGTGTTTGATACCTTGAATGAAGCTTTCCAAATAAAGGCGGAAAATCACCCTCTCTAGACTGAGAATAAACCAAGCGAGAGAATCCTGAAATATAGGTATGAACAGTACAATAGCAAATGATAAATCCTAAAAAAGCAACTATAATACCAGCATTGTTACCCATACTATAAGCTACCAAGGCAATGATTGCTGTTGCAGGATTATCTGTCTGATATACTCGATTACCAATTACAACAAATGCTATTGCAAGATATATCAAATTAATTAACAAGAACCCTATCCCTAGACTTAAAGGTATATCCTTACTAGGATTATAAAATTCTTCAGCTAGATGTCCAATCATCTCCCAACCCATAAATGCAAAAAACAATAGATTCATAGCTTGACCAATAGGAACCCAACCCTTGCTTACAAATGGATGAAAGTTAGACATGTTAACCTGTTGTGCCGAAAATACTACCGTCAAAATTAATATCAACAATATTATAGAAATAACAAATACCTGTACCTTACCTAATAGCTCAATTCCTATATAATTTAGTATTACAGCTAGAACTAGAACTGATGCTGCAACTATACAAATTGAAAATGCAGACCATGAAAAAACACTTCCTAAATAGTTTGCACCTATCAAGGCCGTTATAGGCATACCTAAAGGCATTGCGCTTAGAATAAGAAATCCAGTTAGACGTCCCCAAAAGGGACCAAAAGCCTGACGAGTATAAGCTGCCATTCCACCTGAGTCTGGGAATTTAGATGACATCATTCCAATAGCGATAACCATTGGAAGAGAAAATAAGCCCATTAAAATCCAACTTAATATTGATGCTGGTCCAGCCATTTCAGCTGTAATTGCTGGTAATACTAAAATACCTGCACCTAATACTGCACCTATTGTAAGTGCAGACCCTTTGATCCAAGTAATGCTTTTTTTTAATTCAATTTGTTGTTTCATGACAATAACCTCCATATGAATTCAGTTGACATACATTTGATTTCAGTGTAGCATAAAAGGTATGTACTGATAAGCCGATTATATTAATTAATTTAATCGGCTTTTACGATTGGATGTGATGTAATGGATATTAAGAAACTTCAGACATTTATTACTGTTGCTAAATTGTTGAATTTTAGAGAGGCCGCTGAGGAGCTTAACTATTCACAGTCTTCTATTTCTGATCATATAAGCAATTTGGAACAAGAACTTGGAGTGAAGCTTTTTGAACGTCTTGGAAGAAAAGTATTCTTAAATGAGAACGGAAAAAAATTAATTTCTTTAGCTGAAAAAATGGTTCAAGATGAAAAGCAGCTTTATGAATTATTCAACAATGATGAAAAAATTTCTGGATTGCTTAGAATTGGAGCTGCTGAAACCCTCTCTGCATTTTGGTTACCTCCACTTCTTAAAGAATATCGTATTATGTATCCAGATGTTAAAGTAATACTTAAAATGGCAGACTGTCTCGAATTTCCTAAAATGTTAGAGAATAATATGATTGACGTTGCTTTTAGTCTCCATGATGAATCAGATCAAGAATATATTTCTCAAGTTGATATTTTCGAAGATTCTACCGTTTTTATTGTAGCACCAGACCATCCCTTAGCTACTTTAGAAACAATAACAATTCATGACCTTGAAAATCATTCATTTATCCTTTCAGAAGCAGAATGTTGCTATCGAATAGAATTGGAGGAGTTTTTAAAAAGATGGAATGTAAAAGTAGACACTACCATGGAGCTTAGCAGTTTGGAGACTATAAAGCAATGCGTAAAGAGTGGCCTCGGGATTTCACTATTACCGAGAATTGCGGTTGAACATGAGATTAATAATGGCGAACTTATGGTGTTATCTATAGAAACTTGTAAGATTTCTATAGATGCCAAAATGATATATCATAAACAAAAGTGGATATCGCCATCAATGGCCGCTTTAAAAAACATGATATCACTAAAAAATTTACATACATGAATCGACCATTAAAGGCAATTTTAGTAGTTTATTAATAGTGATAAAAATAGTAAAAGTCTTTCTCCTAACCTAAATTAGACTGTAAATAAACTTCTTTCTTTTGTTCTTCGGTAATGCCAATATATCTTAAAGTCTGTGATTTTGAAGAATGATTAAATATATCCATAAGCAATTCTAATGAGGATCCATTTTGATATGCATGGTAACCAAAAGTTTTACGAAGAGTATGAGTTTCTATTTCACCAGACATAATAACTCCCTTTTCATCTTTTTCTACAAGGCCGTTCTTATCCTACAATATTTTTTCTACTTCCTTAATATACTCATTCGGATGATTTACAGATAATTCGCAGTGGTTATAATTTTCAAAAACCTTTATTTCAATTTTTGGATATTTCTTTTTTAAGAATTTAGCCGATTTTTTTGAAAACATTTCCATTGCCGTTGTACCGTGCCAGTATACAATCTTGATATTATCAGTATTTATGCTATTAGGTATTTGATAGTTAAATGTAGAGTTACAAAAATTCGAAACTGTTTTTTCATCAATGACATCAATTGTATTTAATACGTCATTAAACAAATTGTCAGGATACATATTTTTATACTGTTTTAACGTTTTAGAATTTCTCTTTTTAATATTTCTCACTTGATTTACTTGACCTATTTTCCAAAACCAAATGGCTAATTTATTCATAGGAACAAGCGGTGCACTTTCCAATATTACTTTTTGAAATTGCAAAATATTATTGCTGACTAAAATACTTGCGATTACTCCCCCCATAGAGGAACCACAAACAGCATATATGTTTCTACCATAATTCACAATACAATAATCTTCAATATCAGTAGCAGCTTTTTCAACGGTAGTAAATATACTTTTAGTTTCTGTATCATGCCCATCCAAAACAGGAACAATAACAAAATAATCTTTACTAAAATACTGAATTTGTGGTGTCCACATTTGCCATGGCATTAAAGTTCCGTTAATAAAAATCAAAATCTTATTTTTATTGTATCCGTATTCAATAAATCGCATTTTCATTCTCCTCTCATGATTATATAAATTTCAAGTATGCGGGACTTGATTATATAAAAACTAGTTCGCTTGGTGTTTTCTGAGTAATTATATTTTATAAATCATTTTCAAATTTAATTCAAATGATGTTTTATTATTTATTTTTATAAGCCCAAAATTTATTAAGAATAAAATTAATTGGAATTGTAACGATTAAATTGGCTAGTGTTGCAATATAATGTGGTATCCCGAATATTGATTCTTCGATGTATAATAAAATGCCCATAAGAAAAAGGCCAGTAATTGAATAAGATACATAAACTTTAAAAAGTGCTTTCAAAAATGGTGTTTTTTCATCTTCTGACTGTGTAAATACAAACTGACTATTCAGAATAAATGATATAAATACAGTTATTGCAAAAGCAACTGCATTGCATATTTGTGGATGCAAATCAAAAACATAAAAGCCTATATTGGTAATCGCATATGAAACGATAGTATTGATTCCGCCAACGATTCCAAATTTTAGAAACTGTATTATTGAATCCTTATATTTTTGCTTTTTCTCATTGATTTGTTCCATTATCATTTTATCTTCCTTAATAAATTTCTATATATTTTAAATCAGGTTCTATCATAGCATCGAGAGGATGGATTCTCAAACTATTTCTAAATCTTGTCCATCTTGTCCATCTTGTTATTCTTGTTATTCTTTTTTTGTCTCCTTTTTGTTAGGATTTTATAATACAATGGTTTTATAATAAGATATATTATGTATCCAATCATAGCTCCTAATACATTAAGAATAATATCGTCGATGTCCACAGACCTATAATTATATTGTAATATGACACCTATGAAAAATTGTAAAAATTCTATTCCTGCAGAAACTAGCAATGCTAAAATTAAAAAGTTTTTAATCTTGTTCATACCTTTAAAATACAAAGGTGCATATATACCTAACGGTATTAGCATACAAAAATTACCACCAACTTGACGTAAACTTATAGACATATCATTCCTGCTAACTATGTGATATATACCGGAAAATGGGATGAAATTATTCTTATTTCCATATCCATGCTCCCTAAGTGAGTCTAAAAGCCTAGTTTGAAAAGGTATCGGAAATAGTGTGATTGATATCACAAACAATACGAAAATCACAAACAAATTCGTGCAGAATAATTCTAAAAGTGTCTTTTTATGTTTAACCGTATATATTACGCTTAGGATTAAAAAAATTGTATATAATATTATTGCGAAGCCTAAAAAATTAATCATAATTTTACTGTATCCCCTTTATTTTTAATTTATTTAATATTTGTCCCCAATACTCTTTGTCATTTCAGGAAATTCTAATTACTTGTATTCTATTATTCAATTCCAAATTAAGTTTTATTATAGCATTGAGGGGATTGATTCTCAAACCATTTCTGATGTTGGTCTGGATTTAGGATCTAGGATCTAAGATTTAGGATTTAACTCTTAGTTTAGCCAATGTAAATGTGTGAAAAAAAACCACTAATTTAATATGAAAGTTAGTAGTTTAGGTATCTAGCATATATGTCTAGTTCTCCCTAAAAGCTATTGCATCAACCTGAAAGTCAATCCCATCTCTAATAAACTTTGTTTCATATGCTTTTCGTGCAGGATATTTGCCTTCAAATCTTTCCTTCATTATTTTCCCCAAAAATAATAAATCGTTAATATTCTTAAATAAGCAATCCATTTGCACTACAGATTTCAAGGTTAAGCCTATTGTTTCAAGTCTCTCGCTCAAAATATCAAACGCTCCATTTATCTGGTTTTCAATTGATTGTCCTTCATTCTTCATGCAATAGCTAATATAAATAAAATTGCCAGCCTCAACAATCGCAGAATGTGCCCATTCCTCATCAATTTCTGTTCTTCTAATCTCACTCATTCTTCATTCTCCTATATATTAAATTTCTTAATAAATTTAACGTTGTTATTATATTACCACGATTTTCTACTAGCTAACAATATTAAGTTGTCTGTTTGTTGCTTCATTAAATTTTAAGTTAGTCACGTTTATCAACACTCCACTGGTGCAGTTATTTCAATATGATTACCTTCACTATCTTCAAACTCAGCTACCCAGTTTTGCCCAATGTTTACTAATGGAAACACGACATTCAGTTTACTTAATTTACTTTCTAAAATAGATTTATTATTTACGCTAACACTTGGTAGGCAATTACTACCAAATAAATGTTTTTCATTCATTTCTTGATAAGCAAACAGTCCAAATCTAAAACCATCTATTTCAAACACACTATAAATTCTATCTTTTACACTTACTTTTTGTTCAAAAAAGTCTTCATAAAACGCGATTGCCCTGTCCATATCATTTACACAAATGTAAAGTGAATTTATTTGAAACATATATATCACCTCTATTTTTTTCTTAATCCAAACACCTGTTAAGTATCATAATATCTTGTATAAAATTAGTTTATTACTTTTACATATTTATCAAAGTTATTTCAGTGAACGTTCACAGCTATTGATAATCTAAAAAGACCTCCCTAATACATAATTGTTTAATTTCTAGAGCTAATTATTTTATTTGCAATAAATGCAATTATAACAAATATAACCGCGTATATTATATTTGTACTAATAACGATAAATTTCAAGAAATATGCAATTCCAATCATACCACAAAATAGTATCATTAAAGCCAACCATGTTACAAAAAAGCTGAATACTTTATTATTAATTTCAGGCTTTTTAAAAGAATTTTTACATATTACATTCACAATAACGATAGCTAAAGTGAAAATCACAAAGGCATTTAAAATATCACCAATAGATAGAGAGTACTTTAATATATCGTGTTTTTTTATTAAATTAATTGTCACTATTTTTATCACGCTTATAAGTCCAAGTATATAAATACATGATAATGCAATTTCTATTAAGTCAATAAGTTTTTGTTTTGCATTCTTTTGGGGAAATACAGATATTATTTCATCACACAACTTTTTATAATCCTTTCCTATTATTGTGTCAATGTCGTCTCCTCGTTCTTCACCTTCTATAATCATATCTATAATATCACGTCTTACCTTTTCCTGGTTATACTCTGTAATATCTGAACCTCTTAAATAGACTATCATATTCAAAAAAATTTCATTACTTTTTTTACTCATTTTTTTCTCTAATTCATTGTTTTCTTGCATTACTTTTTTTGTCTCTTTATTCATCTTCTTCTCCTCCCATTAATATGCCTACAGCCGTTGATAATTCTTTCCAATTGCTCTTAAATTCTCTTAAATTTGTTTTCCCAGCATCTGATAATTCAAAATATTTTCTCTTAGGTCCAGAACTGGATTCCATATAACTTACTAAAACAAATTCACTTTTTTCGAGCCGCAATAAAATTGGATATATTGTACCTTCTGAAATATTTCCAAAGCCATATGCACTTAATTTCTGCGATATCTCATATCCATATACTTTCTGCTTCCCGATAATATTTAGAATACAGCCCTCTAAAACACCCTTTAACATTTGAGATGTAATCATATTCGTAGTTCCTTTCACTATTATGTATTGCATAATACTACTATAGTGTATTACACAGTAGTATTATTGTCAATATTTATTCGCAATTTTAGTTAGCAACATAACCTTGCTGTTGAATTTCTTCACAATTCCGTCAAACTTAAGACGCAGTTTGTTCATCAAGCAATCACTTTTCGAACATAATTTGTATGTATACTATGAATATAAGTTAACCAAGGAACAGGAACATCCCTCCTGCAAAAAGCTAACTTACTTAATATAATAATTTTCTTTTTCATAAAATGGCAAGTATATTCCACAGTATACTTGCCACTCCTCTTTTTATGGGTAATTCTCACTCTACTATTTTCTTATCCCCAAAATATTGTGTTAATATTATAATCAATGCTGCACACGCCAATATACCATCCATAATTCCAGCAGGTAACATAAAAATCATCAACGCCATAGTTACTACGCAATTAATCACCGAAAGTGCTAATCCCCACATTCTGTTTTTCAATATACCATATGCACCAATCAATCGAACTACACCGAATATCCCACCCATAATCATCATTTGGTAAAGATTTGCTTGCAGATACGGTACGATGAAGGAAATATATTTCCCGACATTTTCCGTATCAAAACCAAATGCTAAAATCGGAATAAGTGCAAGGCATCCACACAGTTCAAACAATCCACCATGTATTATCATAATAATTGCTGCTATTTTATACTTTTTCATCTTCACTATCTCTCCCCTATGATTTCTAAATATTTGTGTTTCTCTTTACAAATAGGAATAATATTTATTATCGGATTAGCATTACCACTTAAATACCAACGGCAAATCAGGTCTAAAATCCTTGGATTGATTTAATGTTCCATTATCAAATTCTAACTCAATAAAGTGTTCTTTATCTTCTTCAATGGATAAACCGTTAAGGTTATTTAGCATACATGCCAACTCCGATAATTTGCCATCTTTATTTACATGGACTTTTACGGATGTGACTTCTTTCAACGGCACTTTGTGCTCCATTGGTCCTCTCTTCTCAACAGGGGTTTCATCCCGCCTTGTAGCAAAAAACAGATAAAAGTACATTGGTTCACTCAATGGCGTATTATCCGCTACTTGAATTTTTAGGAAATCTGGTAAATAAATAGGATGATAATCCCATACTGGAAATGGTACTATTTCATTTATTCCCATTGTCGGTCTGAATGCAATTCCAAATGGAGAAATGGTATTTTTACTTAATAAACAACGTTCGTATAATCTCATTGGCTTAGTAAGTTCACTCTGTACTTCTTCTAAATTTTCTAACCACAAAAGTTCCAGCATAAAGTTATGAAAATAAAATCTTCTATTTGCTATCCCTTGCCCTTCGTGAATATTTGAAGTACCTTCTACAAGTCCGAACGCTTTCAACAAATCCCCAGCAGGTGCTTTGGCCTCTGTGCATATATAAATATGGTCAATTTCTATGGATTTCCTCCTAATAAATTAATTCATCGTTAAAGTTATTTAATGGTCTTTACTTGATACTATCTTATTACTATTTAAATAATATAAAAGGCTTTACTGCCCAACAATCTAAATGGTTAATTATCTCGATCTATATAATGCACAATATTTTTTGGAATTTTTTTTAGTATCTGTTGCGCACAGTTTGGCTTTATATTTAAACTATCTATCTGTTCCAAAGTAATCCATTGATATATTGCGTTACTATTATCATTAACTTCTTTATAACCATCAAAGTCCTCTAATTCATTATTATCATCGTTAAGTAAATAAAAAAAGATTAACTGATGCCAATTAGAATTATCCATGTCAAAGAAGTTCTCAATAACTGCCAACAATCTATTTATTTGTAATGTTGCACCAGTTTCTTCTTTATACTCGCGTATAATTGCTTCATCCGTAGCTTCTCCGAATTCTGATTTACCACCTATAAACGTCCAATACTCATCTTCTTTTAGTTTTGATAGGAACACTTTATTATTTTTTTCACACACTCCAACTACACGACAATTAAAGTATCCATCATCCGTTTTATATTGAATATCTTTTTTCACAATCATATCACCTCTTAAAATTAGTAATCATCTTTCTAATTCACATTTCCTATATCACCATTTCAATTCTACTATCAAAATACTTCTCTTGAAAATTCACTTGCTTTTCAATCTCAGCTTTTGATATTGCCATACCTTTAGGAACTACAACCCACTTGTCCTCAATGTCATCATTACGTTTTATAATTGCCACAACTTCTCCAACAAATTCTGTCAAAGGCACATCAACACCTAAAACATATGCATCTTGCTCTTCTCCATCAGGTGCCATTATTCCTGGAATATATCCATAATTAACAGGATAATACATATCCTTATGTTCTGGATGGTAGGAGCCCAATGGTCTATCCATAACTACATTCACAATTTTTCTCATAGTTCACCTTCCCATTTGGTTTTCAGCTCTTTTGATGATTTTATAATCACCAATTTATCCTGATAAGAATTAAGTATCGTTTCATATCTATTTCTATCTCTTTCAAATTCTTTTGTCCACTTAAACATTAACTTTAACATTTGCATATCTGATTTATAATGACATTTTTCAATTCCTAATTTTTGCCTTATGAATCTAGTGATAATTCTAATTTTACGAATCCATAAAGGCGTATCTAAGGAAATAATTTTATCTGCCATATCAAAAATGCTTCTTTGACTTTCCCTATATGTACCTTCTATAATCCATTCACCTTGGTTATTTATTCTATCAATTTCCTGTTTCTGCTCTATATCACTTCTTTTATATCTTCTTCCCTCGCTTACAGCCCAAGCAATACAGTCTCCCTCATAACATGGAATTTTATATTCCTGTGAAATGGACTTTGCTAAAGTGGTTTTGCCACTTGCTACAATTCCAAAAATATATATTTTCATATCTTCACCTATTATAGATAATTTGTATTACATATTGTTTTGATGTTGAATGTTTTATAGCCATTATAGAAGCCATTCTAACATATGGTTGTTTATTTCTTTCAAAGCTAATTTGCAAGATATATGGTCAGAAGATAGATTCAAATCTGCCGCACTTTGACCTCTTATTCTATTTGTAAAAACTCTTTTACTTTGTTAAAGTGTCTTGGATGAAATAACGGAAATGAAAGCTCCTCAGGTAAATCTTGAAAAAAATCTATTCTTTCAATCTCTGACTCTGGCAAATCACCTAACTTTTTTATATCCGCAAAACATAGTAAACCAAAATCACTTATTGAATACACACATATTGGAACTATTTCGAATTCTTTAGCACCTGTTTCCTCAAACAATTCTCTTTTAGCCGTATCGATAATGGATTCTCCCTCTTCTCGGTGTCCACCTGGCAATTCCCATTTGCGCGTTTTATTTTTACAAAGAATCCATTTATCCATATACCTTGAAACTATAACCGCATACTTTAGCTTTGAATCATCAATCTCATCAATTTCATAAAACTTAACATCCATATATACATCCTCCACCTTTTTTTAAAATAAGATATTTAAATTTATCTGTTTCATTCTTTTATATTTCTATAACTTTCATAAACATAATGTGCAGTTGAATGAGCTTCTCGGCTCGCTCATTTTACAAGATATTTTCTATAGCAGTAAACAAAACTTATAGTGATTATTTGTCATTCCTTGCGACTGATAAAATTTGTGGCTTAGTAACCTTTTTTGATTACAACACACTTCTAATTGCTTACACCCATTCTCCGTACCAACTTCTTTTGCTTTTTGAAATAAAAGTTTTCCTATTCCTTGTTTTCTTGCCATTTCATTCACAATGAATTCTTGAATTTAAGCAATATTATCAGTATGGTGTAATAATTTTTGTATATGTATACTTATAAAACCTAATATTACATTTTCTTTTTCATAAACAAAATAGAAAACGAAGGGGTTTATTAGATTGTCATCATATATATCTGAGAAACATGCGGTATCAATATTTATTTCTTCCAATGCCACAATTAAATCATAAATTTGTTCTTTGTCATTAAGAATTGCTGCTCGCATACACTCCATAACCATCACCTCACATCGTACACTTTATATAATTATATATATTTTCTTTATTAATTGGCGATATATTACTTGGTAATTCATGCAGATTAAAAAATTTCTGTTCGAGCACCTCGTATTCTTCAACCTTTAATTCACCTTCAAATTCATGGCAAACAAAAAGAACTTCTGCAATATAAACCTCATCGCCATTAAGATAACCTATTGATGCCCAATATACATAACTTTTTTCCATTCTCTTTATTTCAATATGTAGTTTTTCCACAACCTCATTCAAATCATCACAGTCAAAATCAGATAATGTAATATGTGGCGGAATATTATTTAAAATCAAATAATCATTCACCCCATTAATAACTAATGAATTTATTATATTTTGAATTTTACTTTCGGTTTCATTATCAAAATATAAAACGATAGAATATTTCATTGATTTCCCCTTCCTATCTGACTTCAAATTTTTCACTACTGTATTATATATCTTTGTATGACCTCTTTAAATGTATCACTATAAAACTCCGCATCAAGTATTCCACCGCAGTTCCTAATAACATTAGAAGATGCAATATTGCTTT